>ERZ1673962.695-NODE-695-length-20872-cov-3.176538_pt1 | contig 20872 bp, 21 predicted proteins | sample MGYA00580188_ERZ1673962 | MGnify/ENA primary metagenome ERZ1673962 (study PRJEB41334, sample SAMN05608104) | rock metagenome | biome: terrestrial subsurface; feature: shale formation; material: shale | place: USA: Pennsylvania ... | reverse complement strand
TGCCATGAGCGACGGGCCGGCCGGTTTTAACGTTCCAGCAGGTCTGAAACAAAGCGCCCGACACCAGCCAGGCATCGGGCGCTTTCAAATCGGGCAGTCTTTCGAGAATGGCGCGGTTCACAGGGCTCTGACATACAGCCGCCGTGAACTCCGCCTTCTCCATTACTCCGCCGCTTTCGAGGCCGGTTCATTGCGCCCGTGCTGCCAGCGCAGGATGGGTTTGCGGGCCGCAAGCGTTTCATCGAGGCGGCGGCGCGGGGCAAGATAAGGCGCGCCGGAAAAGCGTTCCGTCTCGCCGCGCTTGGCGCTTTCGGCAAGATCGCGCAGCGTTGCAATGAAGAGATCGAGACTGTCTTTCGATTCCGATTCCGTCGGTTCGATCAGCATCGCCCCATGCACGACCAGCGGGAAATACATAGTCATGGGGTGATAGCCCTCATCGATCATCGCTTTGGCAAAATCCAGCGTCTCGACGCCCGTGCCTTTCAGGAAGCTGTCATCGAAAAGCGCTTCATGCATGCACGGGCCTTCATAAGGCGCGCTCATCACGTCTTTCAGTGATGCCAGGATGTAATTGGCCGAAAGCACGGCGTCTTCCGATGCCTGGCGGATGCCGTCCGCACCATGCGAGAGCATATAGGCGAGCGCCCGCACGAACATGCCCATCTGGCCGTGAAAGGCCGTCATGCGGCCGAAGGGCTGGCCGGTGCTTTCACCCTCATGCTCGATGGCGCGGTAGGCGCCCTTTTCATGCACGATCCAGGGCAGCGGTGCGAAGGGCGCAAGCGCTTGCGAGAAGACGACGGGCCCGGCCCCCGGCCCGCCCCCGCCATGAGGCGTCGAGAAGGTCTTGTGCAGATTGATATGCATGGCATCGATGCCGAGATCGCCGGGGCGTACGCGCCCTGCAATGGCGTTGAAATTCGCGCCGTCGCAATAAAAATAGCCACCTGCCTCATGCACCGCATCGGCAATCTCGATAATGTCCCGTTCGAAAAGCCCGCATGTATTGGGGTTCGTGAGCATGATCGCGGCAACATCGGGGCCGAGCTTCGCCTTGAAGGCTTTCACATCCACATGCCCGTCTTCGGTGGCGGGAATGGAATCGACGGTAAAGCCGATCTGCGCCGCCGTTGCCGGGTTCGTGCCATGGGCCGATTCGGGCACCAGCACGCGTTTGCGCGTGCCTTCCTCGCCGCGCGCGCGCAGCGCCGCATCGATCGCCATCATCCCGCATAGCTCGCCGTGTGCGCCGGCCTTGGGCGACATGGCAACGGCGGGCATGCCCGTCAGCTCTTTCAGCCAATGGGCAAGCGTGTCGATGAGCTCCAAGGCGCCCTGCACCGTCTGCTGCGGCTGAAGCGGGTGCACATCGCCGAAGCCCGGCAAGCGGGCCATTTTTTCATTGAGGCGCGGATTGTGCTTCATGGTGCAGGAGCCCAGTGGATAAAGCCCGCTATCGATCGCGTAGTTCTTCTGGGACAGACGCACATAATGGCGCATCACTTCCGGCTCGGAGAGACCGGGCAGGCCGATCCGGCCCTGCCGCGCCACCCCGCCGAGGCGCGGCGCAAAATCTTCCGGCTCGTCCAGATCGACGCCGGAGGCGCCGGGACTGTCCAGTTCGAAAATCAGCGGCTCTTCCTGCACGAGGCCGCGATTGCCGGTGAAGGTTTCATGGGGCGCGAAGCCCGTTTCCGCGCCCGTGCCCGTGGGCCGGCCTTTTGCATTCATGCTGCTCATGCCAGCACCTCCTTCAGCGCGCGCGCATAGGCGGCGCGGTCCTGATCGCTGTTCACTTCGGTCGAGGCAACGGCGATCAGATTTTTCATCTCATCATTGCCGGGCATCAGGCGGGAAAGCGGCACGCCGCCGAGCACACCTTTTTCCACCAGCGCATCGATTACTTCCGCGCCCGGTTTCGGCGTTTCGATGGTGAATTCGTTGAAGAATGCCTCATTCAGCACGTTCACGCCCGGCACCGCGCCAAGCGCATCGGCCAGTTTCACGGCATTCGCATGGTTGATCCGCGCCAGGCGCGTATAACCTTCCTCGCCGAGGAGAGAGAGATGGATCGTAAAGGCCAAACAGCAAAGGCCCGAATTCGTGCAGATATTGCTCGTCGCTTTTTCGCGGCGGATATGCTGCTCGCGGGTGGAAAGGGTCAGCACAAAGCCGCGCTTGCCTTCAGCATCCACCGTTTCCCCGCACAGACGGCCCGGCATCTGGCGCACGAATTTCTGCTTCGCCGCGAAAAGCCCGACATAAGGCCCGCCGAAATTCAGCCCGTTGCCGAGCGACTGGCCCTCGCCCACCACGATATCCGCGCCCATTTCACCGGGCGGCGTGATGAGGCCGAGCGAGACGATTTCCGGCACGACGACGATCATCAGCGCGCCCTTAGCATGGGCGGCCTCGGCAAGCGCGCTCAAATCGCGCACATGGCCGAAGATATCCGGGTTCTGCACGACGACGCAGGAGGTTTCCTCGTCGATCTCACCGGCAAGGCCCTCGGTTCCTTTCGGGCAAGGCGGCTCGGTGACGAGCTTATAACTGCCGAAATCGGAAAGGTTTGCCACCACATCCTGGTAGTGCGGATGCAGATTGCCGGAGAGCACGGCTTTCTTGCGCTTGGTGACGCGGTGCGCCATCAGCACCGCCTCGCCGCAGGCCGTCGAACCGTCATACATGGAGGCATTGGCCACCTCCATGCCGGTCAGCATCGAAACCTGGGTCTGGAACTCGAAGAGATATTGCAGCGTGCCTTGCGTGATCTCCGGCTGATAAGGCGTATAGGAGGTCAAAAACTCCGAGCGCTGAATAAGATGGTCCACCGTCGCCGGGATATGGTGCTTGTAAGCGCCGGCGCCGACGAAGAACGGCACCTGGCCTGCCGGAATGTTTTTGCCCGCCATGGCGGCAAGCTGGCGCTCGACTTCCATCTCGCCCTGACGGCGCGGCAGATCGATCAGCCCGTCCAGGCGCGCGGCCTCCGGCACATCCTTGAAAAGCTCATCGACGCTTTTGGCGCCGATAGCCGCGAGCATTTGCGCCCGGTCGTCCGTCGTCAGGGGGAGATAACGCATGTGATCAGTCCAGCTCTTTGATGTATTTTGCGTAAGCGGCTTCGTCCATCAGATCGTCAAGCTCGTCTTCGTCCGTCAGCTTGAGTTTGACGAACCAGCCCTCACCCGTTGCATCTTCATTGACGCGGCCGGGGGCAGCTTCCAACTCTTCGTTCACCTCGATCACTTCGCCGGAAACGGGCGCATAGACCTCGCTCGCCGCCTTGACGGATTCGACCACCGCCGCCTCGTCCCCCTGCTCCAGGGTCTTGCCGATATCGGGCAATTCGACGAAAACGACATCGCCGAGCTGCTCCTGCGCGTAATCGGAAATACCGATCGTGGCGGTGTCCCCATCGACCAGCACCCATTCGTGATCTTTCGTAAAGCGAATATCGCTCATTGCCCTCAGTCCCTTGTTAGTCCTGCCTCTGTGAGGCCGTTTCTGCTTACTTTTTTCCGCGGTAATAGCGCTGGGCAACGAAGGGAAGCGGCGCGATATGCGCGGGCCGCTCCTTGCCTCTCACCATCAGCACGACTTCGGTACTCACGTCACTTGCCGCCGTTTGCACATAGCCCATGGCAATGGGCCCGCCGACGCTGGGGCCAAAACCCCCGCTCGTTACAACACCGAGCTTTTCGCCCGTGGTGGAGAAAATCTCCGTCCCCTCGCGCGCCGGAGCCTTGCCGTCGGGCAGAATGCCGACGCGCTTTGAAGGCGCGCCGTTTTTAAGCTGATCCAAAATGGTTTCGGCGCCCGGAAAGCCGCCTTCCTCGCGCCGCCGCTTCGGGATCCGTAAAGGCAGAGTCCCGCTTCAAGGCGCAGCGAATCGCGGGCGCCAAGGCCGATGGGCTCAACTTCGTCGTGGGCAAGCAGTGCGCGGGCCACCGCCTCGGCTTTATCGGCGGCAACGGAAATCTCGAACCCGTCCTCGCCCGTATAGCCGGCGCGGGTCAGATGGCAGGCGATCCCGTCAAAACTGCCGCGCCGCGCATCCATGAAAATCATCTCGGCGGCTTGCCGCGCATGGCGAGCCAGCACCTCGCCTGCGCGCGGGCCCTGCAGCGCGAGGAGGGCTAAATCTTCCAACGGCTCCAGCGTCACGTTTTCCGGCAGGCGGGCGGCGATATAGGCGTAGTCCTTTTCCTTACAGGCGGCATTGACGACGAGAAGGAGTGAGCCTTCCTCTTCCGGCGCTGCCGGGCGGGCGACCATGAAATCATCCACGATCGTGCCTTTGTCCGTCAAAAGCAGGGAATAGACCTGGCGGCCCGCGCCCAAGCCTTTGAAATTGCCCGGCGCCAGCGCTTCAAGCGCGGCGGCAACGGTTTCATGGTCCGGGCCCTTCAGGCGCGCCTGGCCCATATGGGAAACGTCGAAAAGCCCGGCCGCCTCACGCGTGTGCACATGTTCGGCGAGCACGCCTTTGGGATATTGCACGGGCATGTCATAGCCCGCGAAAGGCACCATGCGCGCGCCCAGCTCCAGGTGCAGGCCATGCAGCGGCGTCATCTTCAAATCTGATGTCTTCAAATCTTCAGGAGTTGCCGCGGCTGAACTCTCACCCATGGGACGCACCTTTCACGGTAATTGAGCGGGACCGCCCCAAACCTTGCGGCTTAAAGCAGTGCCCCCTCTGTCCCATCTACCTGAGAGATTTGACCCGGCTCACGCGGCGCGCCGGGCTTACTCCTTCGGTGAGGCCCACGCACAGCTTAAAAGGCGCGGCCTGCTTTCCAGAGTGCCATCCTTCTGCGGTCCTTTTGCCTGAGAGTTTCCGGGGCGGTTGCTCCTTCGGCGCCGGGCTGCCTTTCGGGCAGGGCCGGTCTCTCCCGCAGAGATCTTCTGTATGTGCCGGGATGATAGGCGGCAAGCGGCAGGAGTCAATTGCTTCCGGGCCGGGCCTGCGCGCCTTGCAAAAGCCCCTGAGATTCCGCGGGGAATGCCCAGGCTGTGGGCACCATCGTGCGGCCCGAATCGGCGTCAGCGGCTCCGAAAAGCGGCTTTCCGGGGCTTTTAGCGGCCCTCGGCCCGGTTCGCCTCCAGCTGGTCTTTCGTCAGCTGAAAGCCCACCAGCATCTCATAGGCCGAGCCGTCGAAAGGCGGCACATAGGGCACTTTCGTCTCCTCGATGGAATGGACGAAACCGACTTTCCGGCTCGCTCCGCCGAAAGAGAGGGTCAGCTCGCGCACTTCCTTGCGCAAAACCCGCGAGGAGGTTTCGGTCAGCGCAATGAAGACCGGCACCTTTACCTGGCGAGAGGTTGCCGCGGGCCCCAAATCCGCCGTGCCGCGGAAGGCAATATCCACATAGATAATACCGTCATCGAGATCGTATTCGCAGGCTGTCACCGCCTCCTCGATCTCCGCGCTCACCACCACATCGGTAATATCGCGGCCATTGCCCTCATAAACGGTAAGGGTTTCGGTATTGGCCAGAATGCCTACGCTCGGGCACGGAAGGCTTGCGAGCTTTTCCCGCTCCGCCTCGGAGGCGCAGCCTGCCAGAGCGGCGGCAAGCGCGCCCATCGCGGCAAATGCCGCCAGGCGGCCCTTCAGGGTGTTCTCACGCTTCCGGATCGGCGCTAGACCGCTCATTCCCATATCCGCTCTCTCTTGCTGGCGGCACCTGCCCGGCCGGGCGCGTGCTCGTTCCTTGACTTTATCAGGCCTCGGCCCTCTATTACCCTCAGATTCGCCTGTTGGCGGCCGGCGCGGCCAAGCCCGTGCACTTTACCGAAGGGCCAGCGGCCCCACAAGGTGCGGCACCCTGCGGTGAAAGCTTTTCACGCCGGCGGCACTCGAAACCCTTTTCACGCGACTTGAAACTTAGATGATGGATCAGGCCCCCAAAGACCTCCCGCCAATCACGCTGCTGCTCGCCAATCCGCGCGGCTTTTGCGCAGGTGTCGACCGGGCGATCCAGATCGTCGAGCAGGCGCTGGTGAAATACGGCCCGCCCGTCTATGTGCGCCACGAAATCGTGCATAACCGCTATGTGGTGGAAGACCTGGAGCGCAAGGGCGCGATCTTCGTCGAGGAACTCGACGAGATCCCGGACGATGCCCGCGTGATCTTTTCCGCCCACGGGGTGCCGAAATCCGTGCCGGCCACGGCCGAGGCGCGCAATCTCTTTTATCTCGATGCCACCTGCCCGCTCGTCTCCAAAGTGCATGTGGAGGCCGAACGCCATTTCGAGGCGGGACGCGAGATCGTGCTGATCGGCCATGCCGGCCACCCGGAAGTGATCGGCACGATGGGCCAGCTCCCCGACGGCGCCGTGGCGCTGATCGAAACGGTGGCGGATGCAGAGGCTTTCGAGCCCAAGAACCCGGACAAGCTCGCCTTCATCACGCAAACGACGCTTTCCGTCGATGATACCGCCTCCATCGTCGCCGTGCTGCAGCGCCGCTTCCCGGCGATCGCCGCGCCGCATAAGGAAGACATCTGCTACGCGACGACGAACCGGCAGGCCGCGGTCAAGGCCATGACCGCACAAGACGGCGGCGGGGCGGATGCGCTCCTCGTCATCGGCGCGCCTAATTCGTCGAACTCCATGCGCCTTGTGGAAGTTGCCGAACGGGCCGGCTGCACGCGCTCCATGCTGGTACAGCGGGCGGGCGATATCGACTGGCCGCGCCTTGCCGGCGCCAGCCGGGTCGGCATCACCGCCGGGGCCTCGGCGCCGGAAATCCTCGTCGAGGAAGTGATCGACGCTTTCCGCGCGCATTATGACGTCACCGTGGAAACGCTCTCCGTGACGGAAGAGAATGTGAGCTTTAAACTGCCCCGCGCATTGATGGGATAGGCAGGGGCATGGCGGTTTACACGGAAGTCAGCGACGAAGCGCTCGAAGCGTTCCTTGCGGAATATGAAATCGGCGGGCTCCTTTCCTGCAAGGGCATCGCGGAGGGCGTGGAAAACTCCAACTTCATGCTCCATACCGATGGCGGCAGCTTCATCCTCACGCTTTACGAAAAGCGCGTCCATGCCGAAGACTTGCCTTTCTTTCTCGGTCTCATGAACCACCTGGCCGCCAAGGGTCTGAAATGCCCGGTGCCCATCAAACGCAAGGACGGCGAATTTCTGGGCGCGCTTGCCGGGCGGCCTGCTGCCATCATTTCCTTTCTGGAGGGCATGTCCGTCCATAGGCCCCAGGCTAAACATTGCCGCGAGCTTGGCGCAGCCATGGCCCGCTTTCATCTGGCAGGTGAGGACTTTCCCCTCACCCGCGCCAACAGTCTCAGCGTCGATCAGTGGCGCCCGCTTTATCTTTCCTGCGAGGGGCGCGCGGATGAAGTGCAAAAAGGCCTTGCCCGCGACATAGAAGCCGAACTGGATGCGCTGGAAAAAATCTGGCCGCAGGATCTGCCGCGCGGCGTCATTCATGCCGATGCCTTTCCCGACAATGTTTTTTTCATTCATGACGAGCTCTCCGGCCTTATCGATTTCTACTTCGCCTGCACCGATGCCTTTGCCTATGACCTGGCGATCTGCCTCAATGCCTGGTGCTTTGAAAAGGACGGCGCCTTCAACGCCACCAAGGCGCGCGCGCTCTTTCAGGCCTATCAGCAGGTGCGCCCCTTGACGGACGCCGAACTTAAAGCACTCCCCCTTTTGGCGCGCGGCAGCGCGTTACGTTTTCTGCTCACCCGGCTTTACGACTGGCTGAACCAGCCGCCCGGCGCGCTCGTCAAGCCGAAGGACCCGCGCGATTATTGGAAGCGGCTGCGCTTTCACCGGGATGTCAAATCCGCCGCCGCCTACGGAATAGATGAATGAGTAAAGTCGAGATTTATACGGACGGCGCCTGCTCGGGCAATCCGGGCCCCGGCGGCTGGGGCGCGTTGATGATCTATAACGGCGCGGAAAAAGAACTTTCCGGCGGTGAGGCGGAGACGACGAATAACCGCATGGAGCTGATGGCCGCGATCCGCGCGCTTGAAGCCTTGAAGCGCCCCTCGAAAGTCGCGCTCTATACGGATTCCACTTACGTGCGCGACGGCATCACGAAATGGATCCATAATTGGAAACGCAATGGCTGGAAGAACGCCGCCAAAAAGCCGGTCAAAAACGAAGACCTGTGGAAGCGGCTCGATGCGGCCCTTGCCACACACGAGATCGAATGGCACTGGGTGAAGGGCCATGACGGGCACCCGGAAAACGAGCGCGCCGATGCGCTGGCCCGCTCCGGCATCGAGGCTTATCGCTGACCCCAAGAAAAAGGCCGCCCCGGAAGGCGGCCTTTTTGCTTTTTCCAAAGCTGCGTCTTAAAGCTGGGAGAGGATCGTGTCGGCGCCCGACACTTTCGCCTCGCCCGGATTGGGCTCGACATTCAGCTGCTTGACCACGCCGTCTTCCACGATCATGGAATAGCGCTGCGAGCGCCGGCCCATACCGAAGCCCGAACCGTCGAAATCTAGGCCGGTCTTGGCAGCAAAATCGCCATTGCCGTCGCCAAGCATCAGGACCGCATCGCCCGCGCCCTGCTGCTTGCCCCAGGCGCCCATGACGAAGGCGTCATTGACGGAAAGACAGGCGATGGTATCCACGCCCTTGGCTTTGATATCCGCGGCCTTCTCGATGAAGCCGGGCAGGTGCTGGTTGGAGCAAGTCGGCGTGAAGGCGCCGGGAAGCGCGAAGACCACGACTTTCTTGCCCGCGAAAAGCTCCGAGGTTTTGACCGGCGCAGGGCCTTTGTCCGTCAGTTGCATCAGCGTCACGTCGGGCAGCTTCTCTCCTACTGCGATCGTCATAGAGGGGCCTCCTTTCAGGTGGTGTTCGGGCGTATGAACTTTATCGGGCCAGCGCCCGGAAAATTCCGATGCGCCATTTAACCCTTTATCGCCGCCAAGGCCAAGGAGAACACCGAAAACAAAGGAAGAGAAACCCTTAGCGGATTTCGACGCGCTCTTCCCAGGCTTTGCCGCCTGCAAGAAAGGTGAGGTTCAGCATTTCGCCGGTAATGTCGCGGCCCGCATCGAGCTCGACTTCATAGCGTGAAGGTTCGCCGATATGCACAAGCTCGGCTTCGGAAAAATAAACCCCTTCCAGCCCATCGACGATGAGCACGGGCGGCGCGCCATCGCCGCCTTCCAAAAGCAGCTCCAGCTTGTTTTCGTTTTCAAGCCGGGCCGCAGCGCGGCTGCTGCGCGCGGAAAGCGCTTCAGGCACACGGGCCTCAAACGTTTCGATCTGCGCCGCCTCGACGCTGCGTTCGCCCTCCCCCGGCGCCAGCGTCATGTTAAAGACAGCTTCCGCCGGCACGCAAATATCATCGCAGAACCCGTAATTGAAAGTGAGCGACAGGTTAAGCGGTTCATCCTCATCCGCCGCTTCGACCTTGAGCGGCAGGATGACATGCTGCTTATAGCCATAAGTCGTGTCGGGTTTCGTGAATTTCTCCGGCGCGGGCCAGAGCGGCTCGGCGGATTTCAAATTCTGCGAGCCCGACCAGTCGAAGCGCGGCGGCAGGCCGGAATCGCCCGGATAACGCCAATAGGTTTTCCAGCCTTTGGCGAGCGCGATTTCGACACCCAGCATCAAGCTGCCATCGCCCAGTTCCGTTTGCGCCGAAACCAGCCTGACTTTCGCGTAATCATGATCGACCCAATCGCTCGCCGTGCTTTGCGACGGGGTCTGCGCCGCGGCAACAGGTTCAGGCGCATTCACAAACGCTCCCACCCCCAGCAAGGCCAAGGCAGCCACCAGCGTCAAACCGCCGGTCACCGGATGAAAGAACGGATTTTTGCGAAGATCACTCATGCGCCCATAACAGCATAAAATTTCCCGTATGGAACTAACACTCCAACAAATGCACGTGAGCGCATTCTCCTTGAGTCCCAGCCCCCGAACCCGCTACCATCTCATCATGGTTCAGAGTATTCCCAAGGGCAAGCCGGGTCCGACTGTGGAAGGGTATCTGCAGGGCCAGTTTCTTATTGCCATGCCGACGATGGGCGATCCGCGCTTCGAACGCGCCCTTGTTTATATTTGCTCGCATAGTGAAGAAGGCGCGATGGGGCTTATCGTTAACAAGTCCGCTCCCGGCATCACCTTCAACGGGCTTTTGGCCCAGGTCGGCATCGACCCAGCGCCGGGAACCGCAAAAGACAAAGAAAAAAACAAGAATCTGTCTCCCTTGCTGGAGGCGGAAGAGCGCCCCATTCTCTTCGGCGGGCCGGTGGAGCCGGGGCGCGGCTTCGTGCTTCATAGTCAGGACTATCTTTCCAAGGACAGCAGTCTTGCCGTTTCACCCGATGTGGCCATGACCGCGACGGTCGATATTTTGCGCGCCATCGTGCGCGGCACCGGCCCTTCCCGCTCCATCGTGGCGCTGGGTTATGCCGGCTGGGGGCCCGGCCAACTTGAAATGGAAATTCAGGAAAACGGCTGGCTCATCTGCGACATGAACGAAGAGCTGCTTTACGGGGCCGATGTCGAGACGAAATATGAACGCGCGCTGGCAACGCTCGGCGTCGATCTGTCCTTATTGTCGGGCGATGCGGGACACGCCTGACCTTTAATGCTGCCAGTGATGGGCGATGAACTTTACCGCTTCGCTCGACGTCATCGCCTTGCCATAGCGGAAGCCTTGCGCGAAATCGCAGCGCAGCGACATCATTTTCGCCGCCTGCTCATCCGTCTCCACCCCTTCGGCAACGACATCGAGCCCCAGCCCTTTGGCCAGTGTCACCATGGCTTTGACAATGACCATGGTCTCCTCGTTATGCAGGCTTTCGGAGACGAAACTGCGGTCGATCTTCAGCGTATCGAAGGGAAAGCGCTGCAGATAGGAAAGGCTGGAATAGCCGGTACCGAAATCGTCGAGCGAGAGGCCTGCGCCCTTTTTCTTTACCCGGTGAAGCATGCGCGCGGCCAATTCCGGGTTTTCCATCACCAGGCTCTCGGTCACTTCCAGTTTCAGGCTTTCCGGCGCGATGCTGGTTTTGGAGAGAAACTCTTCCAGATCCTGAATGAGATCGTGACGCAGCAATTGCCGGCTGGAGACATTGACGCTGACGAAAAGCGGACGCTGCAAAGGAAAGAGCTTTTGCCAGCCTGCCAAGTCGTGCGCGGCCTGCCCCAGCACGAACCGCCCGATCTCCACGATAAGGCCGGTTTCCTCCGCCAGCGGAATGAAATCGTCCGGCGTGAGCAGCCCATAGGCAGGGTGATGCCAGCGCAACAGCGCCTCGAAACCGGCCACCCGCCCGTCGCTCAAGCACATGATCGGCTGGTAATAGGCCTCCAGCTCTTTGCGTTCGAGCGCGCGGCGCAGATCGTGTTCGAGGGGCACCTGATCCCGCAACTCCTCGCGCAGCTCCGGCGTGAAAAGCTCGATATTCGCCTTGCCCGACCGTTTGGCGTGAAAGAGCGCCAGTTCCGCCTCCTTCAGCACATCTTCGGGCCGCTCGTGCCGGTCCTCGCAAATCGCAATGCCGGCGCTGGCCGCCGGAAAGACCTCCCGCCCCTGCATGTCGATGGGCTGGCCCAACACATCCAAAATGGCCTCGGCCCGCTGATAGGCATCTTCAGGCGCCGTGTCGCCGACCAGCAGGATGGAAAATTCATCACCCTCGGTGCGTGCAACCGTGTCTTCCGGGCCCACCAGCGCCTCCAGGCGCCGGGCAAGGGTGATGAGCATCATATCGCCTGCCCCGTGCCCGAAAGCGTTGTTCACCGAGCGGAAGCGGTCGAGATCGATCACGATCAATGCGGCGCGCGGGCGGTCCAGCACATCCGTGCGGCGCACGGCGCGGGACAGACGGTCGAGAAAAAGCACCCGGTTCGGCAGGCCCGTCAGATTGTCATGGACGGCATCGTAGAGCAGCCGGTCCTCGCTCATATGCTGGATCGTGACATCTTTCACGGTGCCCGTGCAGCGCACGGCATAGCCTTCCTCGCCTGCAATGCACGTTGCCTGCAGCGCGAACCAGCCGTACTCGTCCGCTTCGTTGCGCAAGCGGAATTCCATGCGGAAAAACGCATCTCCCTGCGCAATATAGGTATTGAGCATGTTGCGGTAGGTTTCCCTATCCTCCCCATGCATACGCTCGCGCCAGATGAGTTCCGAGCCGCAGAGCGCGCCCGTTTCAAGACCGAGCTCGGCCTCCAGAAGCGGGGAGACATAAAGCCTGTCTTCCAGAATATCCCAGTCCCAGACGCTGGTGCGCGCGCCGGCCAATGCGAACGCATGGCGCTGCTCGGCCTGCAGAATGACCGGGTCCGTGCGCCGGCGCTGGGTCTGCACCTGGTAGGCGATGGCAAAGGCGGTAAGCGCCGCGCCAATAATGAAGAGACCGGCGATGACGGGCTCCATCATCATCCCGTTCATGGCGGAACTGAGCGCCGTTATCCCGGCAAGGAGCGCGGCCAAATCGAAAAAGAAAAGCCCCGGCAGCCAGAGCTGAGCGGCGCGCACACCGTGTTCGGCCAGACGGAAGGCGGCAAGACTTCCCCCGATCAACGCCAGCGCAAAACCGGCGCGGATGAACCCGCCGCCCGCTTCCGGCCAGGCCAGCGTCACAAGCAGCACAGCGCCCAGCCCGTAACAGGCATAGCGCATGGCCTGCTCCAGGCGCGGGGCATGATGCTTGAGGGCGAGCTGATTGAGGCCGAAATAAAGCCCGGTAAGCAGCAGCAGTCCGTGCGAGAAAAACCTGACGCGCCCTTCAAGCACCGGCGAAACCCCGAGAATGGACCCAAGATAGCCGAAACTCACCGCAAGGGTGAAAACGCCCGCCGCCATAAGGGCCGCGGCGCGGGCCGTTTGCGGTGCCCCGGTGAGCAGATAAAGGGTGGTGAGATAAACGAAAAGCACGCCGCCAATGCCAAGAAAGACGCCGTTGAGCAATGCAAGGCGCTGCTCGAACAAGAAAAGCGCCTCAGGGTGCCAAAGCTGCAGATCGGCGGGCGTGTCCTCTTGCGTATGCAGCGCCAGCGTCAATGTCGTTTGCGGGGGGATGGTAAGAGCAATGCGCTGACTGTGAAGCCGGGTTTCGATGTCGAAAGGTCCGCCGCCGACAAACTCGGCCCGCTCAATACGGCCCGAGGCAGGGGTGGGCCAGAAAAGTCCGCTGCCCGCCAAGAGCCCGTGCCGGTTGAGAAGAACGCGCTCGACAGGCGCATCCGAACGGTTGCGCAGCGCCAGCAGCCACCATTCGCCGCCGCCTTCGGCCTCTTCGCCAGCAGAGAGAACCAGCTGTCCGCCTTCCGGCGTCTCGATGGAAAGGCGCCGGCCTGCCGCTTCATAGCGTTCGGTAAAATCGGTCAGCTCCGTGACCGCTGCGCCTTCTTCCACGGCAATCGCGTCCAGCGCCCAGGCGCCCGGCGCATGAGCAGCGCCTGTCAGGAGGAGGCCGCAAACAACCAAAACCCGGCGGATTAGGGAAACAGAAAAAATCATCAGCGCGGATCGCCGCTCAACAGCGCAAAGACGGCATGGTCGTGCCACTGGCCGTTGATCTTGAGATATTCACGCGCAATTCCCTCTTCCTTGAAGCCGCATTTTCTGAGCACCGCCTTGGAGCGCTCATTATCGATCAGGCAGGCCGCCTGCACCCGGTGCAGGCGCAACTCGTCGAAGACGAAAGGCATCAAGGCTTTGACCGCCGCAGTGACATAGCCATTGCCCGCATAAGGCTCGCCCGCCCAATAGCCCAGCGCGCAAGATTGCTGCACGCCCCGTTGTACATTGGAAATCGTGCAGCCGCCAACGAGGGCATCGTCTTCGGCGCGGAAAATGAAAAACGGATAGGCCGCATCCTCGCGCACGTCGCGCATATAACGGCGCAGGCGGCGGCGGAAGGCGGCGCGGGTCAGATCGTCCGCCGGCCAGGTCGGCTCCCAGGGTGTCAGAAAGGCGCGCGAGCGGGTGCGCAGCTCCGCCCATTCGCCGTAATCGCTCATCATCGGCCCGCGCAGATAAACGCCCCTGCCCCTTACAAGCGGCGCCACCTCCGGGCGCGTCATAGATTTCAGGAAGACCATGCCTTGCCGTTTTTTGTTCCGGCCCGGTAAAGGCCGGGCGCGCCATTAGCCGAATCTTGCCGCGATCCGGTCCTGCTTTTCAAGTCCGCCAAGGGGCCCGACAGCGGCAAGGGCGGGCGCGGGCCCGGCAAGCAGGCGTTTTGCATAGGCTTTCAGTGCCCCGGCATCCACCCGCTCCACTTCGCCGATCACATGTTCGGTAGGTAACAAACGGCCGAAAACCATCATCTGACGGGCCATTTGCTCGGCCCGGGCGCTGGACGATTCGAGCCCCATCAGAAGCCCGGCTTTCAGCTGCGCGCGGGCGCGGGCGGTTTCCTCCTCGCTCGCATCTTCCCCGAGACGCTGGATCTCATCGGCCATGACGGGCATCAGTTCGGATAAATCCTCAGGCGCGGTGCCCGCATAAACGCCGAAAAGGCCGGTATCGGCAAAAGACCAGTTGAAGGAAAAGACCGAATAGCAAAGCCCGCGCTTCTCGCGCACCTCCTGGAAAAGCCGCGACGACATGCCCCCGCCCAGCACGCTGGCAAAAACCTGCGCGGTGTAATAATCCGGGTCCCCGTAAGGCACGCCTTCGAAGGCCAGCGTCACATGCGCCTGTTCGAGCGCTTTATCATCGCGCAGCTCGCGCCCTTCAAAGCGCGCGCGCTCATGCTCGTTCGGCCGGGCTGCGGGCAGCGCAGCAAACTTCTCTGCCACCTCGCCCACAAGCGCCTCATGATCGACGGCGCCTGCCGCCGCCACAACCATGGAGGGGGCGTGATAACGGTCGGCCATATAGGCGCGCAGATCGCCGGAAGAAAACCCGCCCACCGTCTCCGGCGTGCCGAGGATGGGCCGGCCCAGCGCCTGGCCGGGATAAGACACGCTCATCAAATGATCGAAGACGATATCGTCCGGCGTGTCGGCGGCCTGCCCGATCTCCTGCAGGATAACGCCGCGCTCGCGTTCCAGCTCCTCGCTCTCGAAGGCCGAGCGCTGAAGAATGTCGGCCAGAATATCGAGCGCCAGGGGCGTATCTTCTTTCAGGACGCGGGCGTAATAGGCGGTCGTTTCATGTGAGGTTGCGGCATTGATATGCCCGCCCACATTCTCGATTTCCTCGGCAATGCGCTGGGCAGAGCGCGAGGCGGTGCCTTTGAACGCCATATGCTCGAGCATATGAGAAATGCCGTGCCGGGCGGGCGTTTCGTGGCGCGCGCCCGCATCGACCCAGACGCCGACGGAGACACTGTCCACATGGCTCATCTCGTCGGAAAGGACGGTCAGCCCGTTATCCAGCCGCGTGACCTTGGGGTCCATGCTCATGCGGCAACCACCCGCGCCCTTTCACGGATATAGGCGCTCAGCGCTTTTACGTCATTGGCGAGCGTCGCACAGCGCTCTTCCCGCTCAAAGAGCCCTTCCATGCGCGCGGGCAAGGCGGGGTGCTGGCCTGTCACCTTTTCGACCGGGGCCGGGAACTTCGCCGGATGCGCGGTCGAAAGCGTAACCATCGGCACTTCTTTGCCTTGGCGTTTTTCTTCGGCAGCTTTCACGCCGACGGCGGTATGCGGATCGATAAGGCGGCCCGTTTCTTTAAAGATGCGCTCGATGGTCGCCGCGGTTTCTTCCTCGCTTGCGCGCGCCGCGCCGAAAAGACGGCGCGTCAGGGCAAGGCGTTCCTCATCGACCGAAAAACCGCCCGACTGGGAAAGCGAATTCATCAGACCGGCGACCTTCGCCCCGTCCCGCTCATACATATCGAAAAGCAGCCGCTCGAAATTGCTCGATACCTGAATGTCCATCGACGGGCTCATGGTGGGCATCACCTCGCCCACTTCATAGCGCCCGCTCGTCATCACACGGCTCAAAATATCGTTGCGGTTCGTTGCAATGATGAGCTGCTCGATGGGCAGGCCCATTTGCTTTGCGACATAGCCTGCAAAAATATCTCCGAAATTGCCCGTCGGCACGGAGAAGGAGACGGGGCGCGCGGGCGCGCCCAGCGCAATCGCGGAGGTGAAATAATAAACGATCTGCGCCATCACCCGGCCCCAGTTGATCGAGTTCACACCGGCAAGGCGGATCTCGTCGCGGAAACCGTGATCGTTGAAGAGCGCTTTCACCAGCGCCTGGCAATCGTCGAAACTGCCTTCGATGGCAATGTTATGGACGTTAGCATCGAGCACCGTCGTCATCTGGCGGCGCTGCACGTCCGAAACGCGGCCCTTGGGATGGAGGATAAAAATATCCGTCGTCTCCCGGCCCTTGAAGGCCTCGATCGCCGCCGAGCCGGTATCCCCCGAGGTCGCGCCCACGATCGTGATGCGCTCGCCGCGCCGCGCCAGCGCGTAATCAAAAAGCCGCGCGAGGATCTGCATCGCCACGTCTTTAAAGGCAAGGGTCGGCCCGTGATAAAGCTCCATCAGCCAGTCATTGGGGCCGATTTGGGAAAGCGGGGCGACGGATTTGTGGCCGAAGCTGGCATAGGCCGCCTCGATCATGCCCTTCAAATCTTCATCCGGCACCGCCCCGGCGATAAAAGGCTTCATCACCGCAAAGGCGGTTTCTTCATAGCTTGCGCCGGAAAGCGCGCGGATTTCCGCCTCGCTGAAGGAGGGCCATTCGGCGGGCACATAAAGGCCGCCGTCCCGGGCAAGCCCGGTCAAAAGCGCCTCTTCAAATCCAAGTTCCGGGGCCGTACCCCGCGTGCTGACGTATTTCACGCCTTCTGTCTCCCGGCTCAAGTGAAGGGGCGTACCCTAATCCCAAGGCAAAGGGGGGTAAAGCACCCTTAGCGCCGTCTCCCAAAGCCCAAACGGCCCTGGGAGACGTGATAAGCGAAGTAAACGGCAATCAGACAGCCTGCAAGGCCGAACCAGGTCAGGGCATATTGCAGGTGATCGTTCTTGAGCTTCACGACGGAGGCCCCGGGCCTCGGCCAGCCGCCCGGCACCTCGCCCCGGTCCTGAATGAGAAGGAAGGGGGCAACGGGCGCCACTTCGGCGTAAGCCGCCATTTTTTCCACATCCCGCGTGAACCAGGTGTTGGTTTCCGGATTGTCCTCCGCATCGAGCGCACCTGCCTGATGGGACGCGCGCACGATGCCCGACAGCGTCACCCGGCCGTTCACCAATCCCTCGCGCCGCTCGGATTGCGCTTTCAGCCGCTCCGGAACGAAGCCTCTATCGACCAGCACATAAGAACCGTCAGCAAGGCGCAGCGGTGTGATCACGTCATAGCCGGGGCCGATATCCGGGGCCTGCGTGAACCAGTGCATCTCCTTCTCATGAAGGAACGTGCCCGTCACCTCCACATGGCGAAACTCGTGGGAGGCAAGATCGAGCGCGCGGGCAGCCTCGATATCGCTGACGGAAATCGTCGGGGCGGAAAGGCGGGCCTCCATGCGGGCAATGAGATCGAGCTTCCAGTCGCGCCGCTCGAGCTGCCATTGCCCGAGCGCAAGGAGAATGCCCAGCGCGATCAGGGACGCAACCGTGGGCCATAAAAGAGGTCTGAAATACATGCCGCCTCCTTACCGGTCCAGCCGGCCTTCTTGAGCCTTGTGCTTATATTGCTGGGCAATCAGCCAGGTCTTGAAGGGTTGCAGCAGCAGGAGCGGAATAAGAATGCCGAGCGTGCCCCAAAGCACGCCATGCACCCAGTAAGGCGGCTGATAGCTCACCTCGACGAAGAGCGCCCCGCCGACGATCAGGAACCCGGCAATCAGGATGATGAAAACCGCCGGGCCGTCGCCGCTATCCATCTTGGCCAGATCGAGCCCGCAATAATCACATTTATCGGCGAGCTTCAGATAGCTCTTGTAGAGCTTGCCATGGCCGCAGCGCGGACACTTGCCCCGCAGCGCCAGCCCGAGCGAGCTTTGCGGGGGAAAATAACGCTCATCCATAGCTCTTTCCTTTCAGCTCTTTCTGTCCTTCCGGCCCTGGCTCTATGGCCGGAAAAGCAAAGGGCGGCTGCCAGATGGCGCCGCCCCCCGCATGCATGATCCCCGGGCGCTTAATGCGCGGCGGGTGTTCCTGCCGCCCACACATAGATGGAGGCGAAGAGGAAGAGCCACACAACGTCCACGAAGTGCCAGTACCAGGCAGCAGCTTCGAAACCGAAATGATGCTGCGGCGTAAAATGGCCGGCCATCGCACGGCCCAGGCACACGGCCAGGAAGACCGTACCGATGATCACATGGAAGCCGTGGAAGCCCGTTGCCATGAAGAACGTCGCGCCATAGATCGAGCCGGAGAAGCCGAAAGCGGCGTGGCTGTATTCATAAGCTTGCAGCGCGGTGAAGAGCATGCCAAGCACCACGGTCAGCACCAGGCCCATTTTCAGCCCCTTGCGGTCGCCATGCTGCAGCGCATGGTGCGCCCAGGTGACGGTCGTGCCCGAGGTAAGCAGGATCAGCGTGTTGATCAGCGGCAAGTGCCAGGGATCGAACGTTTCGATGCCCACCGGCGGCCACTGCCCGCCCGTTGCCTCGACGCGCGCGAACTGCGCCGCCTCGTTCGAGAAAAGGCTGGCGTCGAAAAACGCCCAGAACCAGGCCACGAAGAACATCACTTCCGAGGCGATGAACATGATCATGCCGTAGCGCAGGTGAAGCTGCACGACGGGCGTATGGTCGCCGCCTTCGGCTTCCTTCACCACATCGCGCCACCAGCCGATCATGGTGTAGATTACGCCGGCAAAGCCGATGAACATGACCCAGGGCGCGCCGCCATGCATATACATGATGGCCCCGACCGCGAGCACGAAAGCGGCAAGCGAGCCCACGAAGGGCCACGGGCTTGGATTGACCAAGTGATAGTCATGATGTTTGGCGTGGGCGTCTGCCATTTCCCCTCACTCCGTTCTCGCGGGGCTAGCCCGCTCTTTCTCTCAAGTTCCAACCAGTTTACTCCGAAGAAGCCTCTTTCTTCGGAAAAAACGTATAGGACAGCGTAATCGTCTTGATGCTGTCGAGCTGCGGATCGTCCGCGATTTCCGGATCGATGAAGAAGGTCACGGGCATATCCACCCGCTGGCCCGGCTCCAGCCGCTGCTCGGTAAAGCAGAAGCATTCGATCTTGTTGAAATAGTAGCCTGCCTGCTGCGGCGTCACGTTGAAGGTCGCGGTGCCGACAATGGGCTTGTCCGAATTGTTGTAAGCCTCGTAGAAAGCCAGTCCCGTCTCGCCCACTTTCAGCGTCACCGGCTCGCTGACCGGCTTGAAATCCCAGGGAATGTCTTTCGAGACATTGCCGTCGAAGCGGATCGTGATCTGCCGGTCGAGCACGGAGGCCGAAGCTGCATCCGCCCGGTTCGTCGTGCCGCCATAGCCCGTCACCTGGCAGAAAATCTGATAGAGCGGCACGGCCGCATAAGAAAGGCCGACCATGCCGGCTGCCACGCCTGCGCAGAGCAAAGCGATCTTCAAGCCGCCGGTTCTATTTTCATATGCCGCTGCCGTCATACCTTGCGCACCGTTCATATCGACCGCTCGGCGATGTTCCCGCCGAGTTTGACAACCGTCACCAGGAAGAAAAGCGCGATCATCGCCACAAGCACCCAGGCCATGGCCTTTGCCCGCGCTTTGCGCCGGGCGTAAAGCTCCGGCGTCCAGCCGGACGCATCCGGGCGCTCGCTTGGGTTCGTTTCCCCCTCGCTTTTCTTTTCTTCGCCTTCCATTGCTCCCCCTTATGCCCCCAGGCCCGGAACGGCGATCTTCAGACCGGCCGCATGTTCCACAAGCAAGGTTGCAAAAAGCAGGAACAGATAAAGGATGGAAAAGCCGAACAGCGCCTTGGCCCGCCCGTCGGCCTTCTCCCCGTCCCCTTCCGTCCAGATACGGGCGGCGAGCGCGAGGAAGAAGATGCCGGCGCAAAGCGCGGCTGCGCCATAGACGAGCCCGGCAAAGCCGAGCGCCACAGGCGCCAGGCTCGTTGCGACCAGAAGCACCGAATAAATCAGGATCTGTTTGCGCGTTTCCCGCTTGCCCGCGATAACGGGGAGCATGGGAACGGAAACTTTTTCATAATCGCCTGCCCGGTAAAGCGCGAGCGCCCAGAAATGGGGCGGCGTCCACATGAAGATGATGAGGAAGAGCGCGATCGATTCCAGCGAGACGGAGCCCGTCACTGCGGCCCAGCCGATCATGGGCGGAAAGGCGCCCGCAGCCCCGCCGATGACGATGTTCTGAGGCGTCGAGCGCTTCAGCCACATCGTATAGACGAACAGATAAAAGCCGATGGTAAGCGCCAGAAGCGCGGCGGCGGTCCAATTGACCATGACGCCCATGGCAAGCACCGAGCCGACGGAAAGCGTCGCCCCGAAGCCCAGCGCCTCGCCCGGCTCGATCCGCCCTTGCGGGATCGGGCGCGAGCTGGTGCGGGACATTTGCGCATCGATATCGGCGTCGTACCACATGTTCAAAGCGCCCGAAGCGCCCGCCCCCACCGCAATGCACAGCAGCGCGGTAAAAGCGATGACGGGATGGATCGTGCCCGGCGCCACGACGATGCCGACAAGCCCCGTGAAAATCACGAGCGACATCACCCGCGGTTTCAGGAGCTCGAAATAGTCCCGGGCCGAGCCGCCATTATGGCGGGCTTCGGCCTCAAGACGTTCATTCGTGACAGACAGATCCGACATATATCCCGTCGCTTTGAAAATTCAGGTTCCGGTTCGGGGCAAGCCCCGCGGGTTATTTAACCCGCGGAAGCTCGCTGAACTGGTGGAACGGCGGCGGGCTGGACAAGGTCCATTCCAGCGTGGTGGCGCCTTCGCCCCAGTAATTGTCTTCCACCTTGCGGCTGGAGAAGAACGACACCAG
>ERZ1673962.694-NODE-694-length-20900-cov-4.178124_pt1 | contig 20900 bp, 19 predicted proteins | sample MGYA00580188_ERZ1673962 | MGnify/ENA primary metagenome ERZ1673962 (study PRJEB41334, sample SAMN05608104) | rock metagenome | biome: terrestrial subsurface; feature: shale formation; material: shale | place: USA: Pennsylvania ... | reverse complement strand
TATAAATTGGCTACTAGCTAGAAAAGACTGTTTTTCCAGTTTCTAGACAGCCTCTAAGTATTCATTTCGACTGTACAAGCGATCTAGCAGGTTAATTGAAGGTAAACGATCAAATTTTCCATTTTCTCCACGGTTGCAATTTTTACATGCAAGCACTAGATTTGCTACGCCATCGATTGGTTTTGTAGGGTCACAAGCTTTTAATCTGTGCGCGAAAAAATGATCTACATCAGCGCATTCATCGCTACCGGAAACCGTTGATATATACTTGTAACAGTAAAAACAGCGGCCTTTTTGGTATCCATTCAATGCAGGACGTGCTGAAGTCACGCTAACTCGCTTTACTTCATTTACGCCAACAAGCGTGCTGTCGGTTTCCTCATATTCCACCAACATAAGACGATTTGATAATTTATTTTCCCACGCAGACTCGATCAGTCTCCAGCGAGCGTTTGTTTCTTTTCGTAAATTTTCAAACTGAGACTGTTCGGTTAATCGAAAAAAATCGTCTGTCAGCCTGATTCCTTGGCTTTCTTTGCGCTCATCAAGAAAAAAACGCGCGCCAATTTCACCCCCATGCACATTATGAAATGCATCAATGACATTGTTAAAGCCAAGGCGCACTGTTTGGTCAAGCATTTCTTCTTTTGAGGTAACGCCTTGATTATAAAGTTTTAGCTTGTCCAAAAAAGAACTTGTGGCACTTGTTGCTTGTTTTGGATGAGTGTTTAAGTGTTTGCAAAGGTGTTCTGCGTAAGGTAAAGCTAACTCTTCTAAGCTTATAAGGCTTTGCTTTTTGAAAGATAAATCATATAAAGCGTGAGCTAGTGCAAATTTATATGATGCTGAATTTCTTCCAAAAAGAATAATTGCACGCCAAAAATTATCAAGTGTGGGTTCGATTTCGTAAAAGCGAGACATATACTCAAAGCCTTTGCAGTCCGTTGATTTTGATTGGAAATCTATTTTTGGGCGTGACGCGGATATTTTTTGTATGCCCCCCCAATATCAAGCCGAAAACCGCGAATCATTATCCGACAGCGGCTGATCGTACATACCATCAACATTCTCCCTGGTCTGCCCTTGCTTCTGCGCCCAGATCCGCAATCTCCCCAGCAGAGACGGCTTAAAGAAACGCTTGGCAAACAACACCAACTCCGAATCAGGAGCAACCGCCAGCAAACTGTCATAAAACAGCCTTGCCGTTTCCTTGTATCCAGTGACACTCAAATACGCACACATGACCGCCATGAACCCGGCAAATTCACTGACATGAAACTGCTTCCGCCTCGGATACAACAACTTCAAATCATGCTTGCTTTGACGGATTCCAGATCCGCCACATCAATAACGAGCGTCGTCATAGCCTGAATGTCCGCCACACCAGCCGCTCGACGCCCAGCGCCACTACCGCAAAACCATGCAGCGTTTGGAATCCATAGCGCGCCTTCAGCGTCGCCCCATAGGCCCGCGCCTGCGCTTCGGCCTCGTCGAGCTTCCCGGCCACCGGCGCCAAGTCGGCCAGCGCCTCACGCGAGCGCTCACGCACCTGCTCACCGCTCAGCTCCAGCGCCTTCAGACTCAGATATTTGAACTCCAGCAGCAGATCCAGCGCCTGCACATGCCGCTTGTCCGAACGCAGGATCAACGCCAGATCCACATAGCCGCGCTCCGTCTCCAGCTCCGACACCGCCATATAGAGCCGATCGTCGAACAACAGCGTCAGAAAGGCGAACTTGACCAACAGCTCATTGGTCCAGCGATAGTCGCGATTGGACAGCACCCGGAAATACTGCCCCTCGATCAACGCGGCCAGCGGCTCCAGATCGCCATGTTGCGCCAGCGCGCGCACCGCCTCGGGTAAGACCCGCGCCGCCCCGGTCGGCCCCAGCCAGCGCTCGCGCAGCCGCTCGACATAGAGTCCGCGCGCCACCAGATTCGGGATACGCAGCCGGCATTCATCGAAGGGCGTCAGACCCGCCAGCGTCAGAATGCCGAAGAAATACAGCAGCGAGGCCATGAACGGCTGATCCTTCACCGCCGCCAGCACATCGGCCACGCCGAAGCGCTGCACCAGTTCCGGCACCACCACCCGATCGTCCCCGGCCAGCGCCGCGACCAGCAGTTCCTCACCGCCCGGCAACTGCGCGATATAGATCAACTTGTTGCGATCCATCGCCAGATTCTCGTCCAGCATCCGGCGCGGATACTGACCGTGGCGGCGCAGCGCATCGAGAAAATACAAACTCAGCGTCGGGTTGTAGAGGCTCTCGCTCGCTTCCTCGCTGAACCGATAGCCGTTGTAGAAGGTGCGCATGGTCGCCAGCGCTTCTTCGACCGACCAGGCGCCGTCCGCCGGTGCCAATTGCTCCAGCACCGCCGTCACCTCGGTCTCGGTGAAGCCGCACAGGTCGTTGAATTCCGGCTCCAGATAGATGTCCTTACCGACGTTGTAGCCGCTGGTCATGTCGCTCAACACCACCGGCGAGACGCCCGTGATGAACACCCGATCCACGCCCAGCCCACCAGCCCCGGCCTTGACCGCCTTGAACACGCTCTTGAACAGTCCTTCGCCCTGCAACAGCGTTTGATAGCGATCCTGACTGCCGGGACGATCCGCCATCAGCACCTCGTTGGCGAAGTTGTCGTACTCGTCGATCAGCAGATAGAGCTTGTGCGGGGTTTGGGAGAGGAGGCTCAGCGCCGATTCCCAAGAGGAGAGCGCATTGTCGGGGTGAATGGCGATCGGCTCGGGCAGCCGGTCGCGATAGCGTCGTTCGAAGTCGCGAAGACGATCATTGATGTGCTGATGCACGGCCGCTTCGATGTCGGCGATCTCGCCATAGGCTGGGATCAGCGAAAAATCCCACTTGAGTACGAAATACTGATTGTGCAGCGGCGTGGGATTCCGTCCCACGGCCAGCGCCCCGAACAGGGCTTCGAACCGCTCGGTGCGGTTGAGATCGTAATAGTGCTCCAGCATCGACAGCAGCAGACTCTTGCCGAAGCGGCGCGGGCGCAGAAAGATCAGTTGCCGCCCGGCCGCTTCCAGCGCCGCCAGACGGTCGGTGCGATCCTGATACCAGTAGCCTTCCTCGATCAGGGTGCCGAAATCGCTCAGACCATAGGGAAATTGCATGCCTGCATCCTCCGCTGCCGTGGACGTCTCAGGTTGAATCCGACGACTTGTTCGACACCGCATCCGAGCACTGTTCCAGCAAGGCCGCGACGATCGCCAGCCGCTGTGTCTCATCGAGATCCGCCAGTCCGGTCGCGATCTCGGCGGCCCGTTCCGCCGCCGCCTGACGCTCTGTGCTGGAGAGCGCCAGCACATGACTGACCTCGCCGTGCTCGGGATCGACACGCTTGAGTAGCACCGCATCCTGCTTCGCGCGGGACTCAGGCAGGGCGTCGCGCAACCGTCGCAGATCGCGAAGCTGTTCGGCGAACTCGGCCAGCCGTGCCTCAGCCTGCAAGCGGTTGGAGTCGCGCCATTTGCCGGCGGGAGCACCGCCGAGCAGGGTCATCACGGATTCGAGCCAGGCTTCGTCGGAGCGAAAGCCGGTGTCGGCCAGACGTCGTGCGAAGGCGCCGACAGGACTGAGTTCGGGCGCATAGCGTTCCAGTCCGCGATAGCGCTCGGCGAGTTCCCCGCGCAGGGTCGCGACCTCCGGTTCCTCCCGATCCGCCGTCTCCAGTAGCGCACGCCCCAACCGCCGCCGCCAGTCGTCGAGTAGCGTCGGATAGGCATCGCGCAGTTCGCGCAGCAGAGCGATCAGCCGCTGGATGAAGACATCGACCACGCCCGGATCCTGCGCCGCGAACGCCTCCGGACTGATACCACAGACGCGCGGCAGATCCTCGAACAAGAGCGCGCCCGGACGCTTGGCCTGACGGAAGATCCGCGCGACCTGACGGGCTTCCTCGCTCACGCCGCCGCCCTGCTGACTGTAATCGGGCAACTGTGCGATGAAACGCACCAGCGGCCGCACGATGTCGAGCAAGGTGGCATCGCGCCCGATGCGTCCGACGATGGAGGCCAGATACTGCTCGAACAGCTCGCCGCGCAGTCCCTGCAACGCATAACGCTCCAGCGCGAACAGCGCCGGACGACGACAGAGCAGCTCGGCCTGTTCGAGCGTGAGCGTGTCGCAGAACACGCCTTCCTGATAGAGCGCGGTCTCGCGCCGATGCGCCAGCAGATAGGCGACCAGCAGGATCGGCAGCACTCCGAGCCGTACCCCGAACGGCGGACGTTGCAGCCGTGCATAGAGTTCGGGCACAGGCACCTGACGCGCGCCGTCCGCCCCGAGCGTGTCCGCGATCGCGTCCCACAGCGGGCGCAACCGGCAGGGGTCGTGCTCAGGCGGGGCGAAGAAGCCGTATTCCCCATCCTCGCGCCGATGCAGTCCACTCTGTTTGAGCAGCGACAGATACAGACTCTTTTCGGCTGGATCTTTCTCAATGCCCAGCTCCGGCTGATCGGCGGCACCGAGCATGGCGGCGAGCAACCGCTTGCGACCGGTCGCGGCGCTGGTCGAGGGCCGTTCGCGGTTGATCAGTTCGTTGCGAATCAGCGGCGCCTGATGGTAGACATCATCGATCCACTCCGAGAGCCGGCGTTGCAGATCGCGCCGGTCGCGCACCGGGCCGGCCATCCCGCCGAAGAACCAGCTCAACGCCTCGGGTTCCTCGATCAGGGTCTGGATCAGTCCCAGCGCCTCGCTCTCGGCGTTGGCCAGCTAGGTCTGATGCTCGCGTTGCGCGACCGGATCCTGATGCAGCGCCGCCTGTTGGCGCGGCAGGTCGCGCAGCGCCAGCCATTCGCCGACCAGCTCGCGCAGTCGCTCGGTGAAGGAGCAGACCGCGACCACGTCCAGCTCGGGCGCGTTGGCGAGATCCGGTTCCTCGTCCGGCTCGGCCAGATAGAACCACAGCCGCGCGTCGCCCGTGTCGAGCGGCTCGGGCGGCCAACGGTCGCGCGCCGTGAAGGCCGGCGTATAGGTGCGCAGGGTGCCGGTCTGGATCGAGGCCCGACGTGCGACGATCGGCCGCAATGGCGCCAGCGTATTGAGCGTATCGGCCAGCGATAGGCCGGCCTGCTCGACAAGCGCCTGTTGCAGTGCGCCACGCAGATCGAAATCGCTGCCCTGCCAGACGCGGTATTCCTGAGCGAAGCGGCGGAAATGGATCACCGAGCCGGCTTCGAGCCGGGCCAGGAGTTTGGACGTCGCCGCGCCGAAGACGCTGTCGAGCACCGGGTGCGACGCCTTGAGTCCGCATTGCGCGCCGATCAGGTTCAGCAGACCAATGGTCTTGAGCAGCCGCCGGGCGTCCTCGACCTCGGCCTCGCTTGCCTCATCCACCGGCGCGAACCGCTCCAGCGCCGTGACGACCTCGACCCAGCGATGATAGGTGATCGGATCCGAAAAGCCGCCGGCCTGGTTGAGGATGAAATAGTCGTACAGCTCCCAGGGACCGACCCAGTCGCCCATCATCAACTGATCGAGCCGCTGACGCAGACCGAAGGCTTCACTACTGGCCAGATAAGAAAAGAGCGTGCGCTCGTTCTGCGCCACCTTCTGGCACAGGATCGGCAGGATCGACAGGGACAGCGGATGCAGCGGATAGGCACGCTCGAACAGCGCGCGCGCAGCGTCCGGCTCCAGACCCAGGGGCAGGGCGTGGGTCTCGGCCAGCGCATCGAGATCGGCGACCAGACGCGCCTCGACCTCGGTGCTCCGCGGTTCGGTGCGTTCGAGCGCAGCGGCGACTAGGCGCAGCGATTGCTCGGCCGGTTCGAGAAAGGCGAGGGTGCCGAAACGCCCCTGAACTTTCTGCCACTCGTCGCGCAGTCGGCTGCCGAGCCGGTTGCCGTAGTACTCGAACGCCTGATGCAGCATCACCACCAGATAGAGCGGGGTGCGGCTGGGTTCGGCGGCACGCTCGGCGAGCAGTTGCAGCAGATGGATCTCGCGCTGTTGCGGATGATGTGACTCGTATTCGAGGAATTTGCCGAGTTCGTCAATTTCGATCAGGACGCCGGCGCCGCCCGACTCGGCCCAAGCGGTCTGGATCTCGCCGATCCGGTTTAGGATCTGATCCATGGACGCACCGGCACGCGCAGCGGCCTGGAGACGGTTGACGAATTTCTCAGGCAATCCTTCGCGCTCGACGGCCGCCGCCAGGGCCAGCAGCAACTGACGCGAGAGCGAATCGGGCAGACCATTGACCTGCACCCGCAGAAAGCCGCGCGGAGCACCGACACGACTGTGCAGCTGTTCGGCCAGTTCGGCATCGGCACGCTTCAGGACCGAATGCGCCACCTGGCGGGCGGCCGAGTCGCGCGCGCCGAGCAGGGCGCCGAGAAAGAGCGCGAACGCGGATTTGCCCGCCCCGTAAGGTCCGATCAGTGCAAGCGCACGCTGACCGGCCTCGTGCGTGAGTCCGGGCAGGATCTGGCGCAGGGCTTCGAGTGCGCGCGAGGTCGGCTGATAGTGATGGATCGGGTCCAGCGCTTCGCCGTCGCGTGCCAGATTGATTGAGCGGCTGAAGGCGCGCTGGAGCCGGATGCACTGGCTGAGCCGGGCTTGGTTCTGTGCCGGCGTTTCGGCTCGGACAGGATCCAACGCCGCATTGGAGATGGGTGGCGACTCGATCACGCGCGGCGCTCCCGGTAGTGGTCACTGAGGGTCTCGCACGGATCGACCGCCCGGCGCCGATAGAGCTGATGCACGCCAGCCGTGTCGCGCAGTTCGTAATGATCGGGATAGCGATCCATGACACGGGCGAGCGTGGCCATCAGTCCTTCCTCCGTCAGCCGGAACGCGGCGCCGACCGCCGGCCAATCGTCGCCGCCATAGAGCAGTACACGCACCGGGAGCGCCGGCGTCTGCAAGTCGGAGTGGAAGCGGTCGGCGAGCGCGAAATGCAGCGCCAGTGGTGGCAGGAAGGGACGCGATGCACGCGGACTGCGATAGCCCTGGATCGGATCGGGTTCGACCAGCTTGAGTTGGGTGAGCGGGGAGTCGAGATGATCCTCGCCGCCGCCGTTGCCCTCTCCGGCGGCATACATGCGCAGCAGGGTCGAACTGTCGGACTTGATCGTGCTGGCCGAGCGGCGCACCTGGAGTTCCTGCTCGGCGAAATCGGTCAGCGACTGGCGCATCTCCGGCTCGCGAAAGCGTGGCATGGCGAAGCGGTTGAAGAACCAGTAGAAACCCGTGGCCAGCTCAGGGTTGGAAGCGATCAGCCAGTGGATGATCCAGAGCGTGGCTTCGTCTTCCAGATAGGGATCGGCGTGCTCGCCGAGCAGAGCCTCGCCGAGTGAAGTGATGCAAGGCGTCTTGCCTGCTGGAAAGGCGACGACTCGCGTGACCTGGAGCCAGTACTGAATGGCGCTGACCATGTTGCGCCCGACACCCAGCTCGACCATGGCATCCTCGGGGGTGCCGAAGATGTGTGGATTGGCGCGAATGGCACGCACCCCCTTGGTCAGCCAGGCATAGCGCAGCGGGAAGGTGGAATGGCGCCCAAAGGCGGCTTTGCTGCGATTGAGCTTGATCACGAAGCTGACAACTCCTGTCCGTTGGGTATCCCTGGATTGGGGCGGGGCGGAAGACGGCCTGATCGGCCTCAAAATGAGGCCGATTCTTCCAGAGCGGTTGAAAATTTTCAAACACGCTTCAGCGGCGAGAGGGGGGTGCTGTTGGCAATGCTGAGGATTGCGAAAATTGCGCTTGACGGCCGTCGGTCACAGCTTTATTGTGCAACGCAACATTGCTGCACTGCACAAACCTTACGGAGAGATGATCATGAACACCACCGACAGCCTCAAGACCGTCAACGAGTGGACCAACAAGAGCGTCGAGCGCATGACCAGCTTCGGTGAGCTGAACGTGCGTCTGTTCGAGAAGCTGGCCGCCCGTCAGATGGACGCCGTGAACCTGTACATGGATCACAGCATGCGTCTGATGAAGCTGGCCACCGAGTCCAAGGGTTACAATGACCTCTTCAAGGGTCAGGTCGACGCCACCAAGGAGCTGAGCGAGCGCGTCATGGCTGAGAGCAAGGCCACCATGCAGTTCTTCGGCGATGCCCGCGACGAATACCGCGTGTGGTTCGAGAAGAGCCTGAACGACGTCAGCGAAGATCTGCGCAAGAGCGTCGCCGTCTAAAGACGCCGACCTCTGGGCCATCGCGATCCAGGGATGGATCGCCATTGGTCATGCTTCCGGATCGGCCGGGAGCACGCCCAATGGAACCAACGCTTCACCTTTCCTGCCGCTTGGTAGTAAAGTGGCCTTGAAGTTCGACGACACTGTTCAACGTTCTCAATAATTCCAAAGATTCCTGGAGGAACCCCATGGCTCGTATCGCACTCGTCACCGGCGGCATCGGCGGCATCGGCACTTCGATCTGCACACGCCTGGCAAAGGATGGCTGCACCGTCGTGGCGAACTGCCATCCGTCCGAGGCGGCCGCCGCCGAAGAGTGGAAGCAGGCCCGTGCCGCCGAGGGGTTCGACATCGCCGTCTTCACCGCTGACGTGTCCTCGTTCGACGACAGCGCGCGCATGGTTCGCGAGATCACAGAGCAGGTTGGTCCCATCGACATCCTGGTCAACTGTGCCGGCATCACCCGCGACAAGACCTTCAAGAAGATGGAGCAGGCGCACTGGGAAGCCGTGATCAACGTCAACCTCAACAGCGTCTTCAACGTCACCCGTCAGGTGTGGGAAGGGATGCTGGAGCGCGGCTTCGGGCGTATCGTCAACATCTCGTCGGTCAACGGTCAGCGCGGCCAGTTCGGTCAGGCCAACTATTCCGCCGCCAAGGCCGGTATGCACGGCTTCACCATGGCTCTGGCTCAGGAAGGTGCGTCCAAGGGCGTGACCGTCAACACCATCTCGCCCGGCTATGTCGAGACCGCCATGACCCTGGCGATGAACGACGATGTGCGCAACAGCATCATCAGCGGCATCCCGATGCGTCGCATGGCTCAGCCCGATGAGATCGCCGCCGCCATCGCCTTCCTGGCCGGCGACGAGAGCGGTTATATGACGGGCGCCAATCTGCCGGTCAACGGCGGTCTGTTCATGCATTGATTTAGATCATACCGGGCCGAATACGAAACACTGACAATGGCCCGGTGTTTCAGGATCTCACCGAGTCCTCCTCGTCTCTCTCATCATGAGACGTTTACAGCCCGGCGCCAGCCGGGCTTTTTTTTGTGTAGAATCGAATCGCCCATCCGATGAACACTGTGATGACCGACGTACGCGATCTGATCCACTACTGCGATGACGTGCTCGACGCGGCGCGCTTCGCCGACTATGCGCCGAATGGTTTGCAAGTGGAGGGCGAGCGGCCGCTCCAGCGGCTGGTGTCGGGCGTGACGGCCAGCGCCGCGTTGATCGAGGCCGCGATCGCGGAGCACGCCGACGCCATTCTGGTCCACCATGGCTGGTTCTGGAAGAGCGAGAATCCCTGCCTGATCGGCATCAAGGGGCAGCGCGCAAGGACATTGCTCAGCGCGGGTATGAGTCTGATCGCCTATCATCTGCCGCTCGATGCCCATCCCGAACTCGGCAACAATGCCACACTCGGTCGCCGGCTCGATTTCATCGACATGGAACCGACCGCACTGGCCAATGGTCTGCTGTGGGTCGGTCGATTGGCTCAGCCCATGACGCCTGCGTCCTTCACGGAGCATGTCTCGCAACGGCTTGCACGCCCGGCGCTGCGGGTCGGACGCGAGACGGGATCAATCGAACGCGTGGCGTGGTGTACGGGCGGCGGTCAGGGTTATATCGAACAGGCCGCCAGCCTCGGCGTCGACGCCTTCCTCAGCGGCGAACTCTCCGAGCAGACAACGCATCAGGCGCGTGAACTGGGGCTTTGTTATCTGGCCGCTGGCCATCATGCCACCGAACGCTATGGCGTTCAGGCACTTGGCGAGCATCTGGCCGAACGCTTTGGGCTGTGGCATCGATTTGTCGAGATCGACAATCCAGCGTGACGGGCGTCCGGCGTGGCGCTGTCGGGGGTGGTCGTATTCGCACCGTCCTTGACCAATCCCGCTGAAATCACGGAGAATGCGCGGTCGATTTTGCATCGATCGTCCTATTCTCAAAATTTTCCACCTGAAGTTTCATCCAAGCTGCGTGGGGCTTCGCCTGGGGCTTGCCGTGGGCGATGCTTGCATCAGCCGGGGGATATTGGCCTATGAGCGCGCAAGGCGTGAACAAAATGAGGCGACGAGTGCTCGTTGCCGCGACCAGCGTGGTCGGTGCCGTTGGTGCCGGCTACGCGCTCGTCCCGTTCGTCGCATCGATGAATCCGAGTGCCCGTGCTCGGGCGGCCGGTGCACCAGTCGAGGCGGACATCAGCAAACTGGAGCCGGGCGCCCTCCTGCGCGTCAAGTGGCGCGGCAAGCCGGTATGGGTGGTGCATCGCACCCCTGAGATGCTGGAGGCCCTGCCCGAGAACGACCCCAAGCTGGTCGACCCCACTTCTGAAGTGGAGCATCAGCCATCCTATTGCAAGAATCCCACGCGCTCGATCAAGCCCGAATATCTGGTGGCGATCGGCATCTGCACCCACTTGGGCTGTTCGCCGACCTATCGTCCCGAGTTCGGACCCGATGACCTGGGTGCCGACTGGAAGGGCGGCTTCCACTGTCCTTGCCACGGCTCGCGCTTCGATCTGGCGGCGCGGGTGTTCAAGAACGTGCCGGCACCGACCAATCTCTGGATTCCGAAGCACGTCTATCTCAACGACACCACCATCCTCATTGGTGAGGATCGAGGGACGGCCTGATGAGTGCTGAAAAGACCGAAAACCTGAGCTGGATCGACAAGCGATTCCCGCTCTCGGAGACCTGGCGCAACCATCTCTCCGAGTACTACGCCCCGAAGAATCTGAACTTCTGGTCCTTCTTCGGTTCGCTGGCCATCCTGACGCTGGTCATCCAGATCGTCACCGGTGTCTGGCTGGCCATGAACTACAAGCCCGACGCCGGTCTGGCCTTCGCCTCGGTCGAGTACATCATGCGTGATGTCGACTGGGGCTGGGTGATCCGCTACATGCACTCGACCGGCGCCTCGATGTTCTTCATCGTCATCTATATGCACATGTTCCGCGGGCTGCTGTGGGGTTCCTACCGCAAGCCGCGCGAACTGCTGTGGATGATCGGCGTCGTCATCTATCTGGTGATGATGGCCACCGCCTTCTTCGGATACCTGCTGCCCTGGGGGCAGATGTCCTATTGGGGCGCGCAGGTTATCGTCAACCTGTTCGCGGCGGTTCCGGTCGTCGGCGAGGATCTCTCGGTCTGGGTGCGTGGCGACTTCGTCATCTCCGACGCGACCCTCAACCGCTTCTTCGCCTTCCACTTCCTGCTGCCCTTCCTGCTCGCCGGACTGGTGTTCCTGCACATCGTGGCGCTGCATCACGTCGGCTCCAACAACCCCGACGGCATCGAGATCAAGGACGGCCCTAAGGGCAACCGCTGGAGCGACAAGGCCCCGGCTGACGGCATTCCCTTTCATCCCTATTACACCGTCAAGGATCTGATGGGCGTGGTGGTGTTCCTGGCCATCTTCGCTTACGTCATGTTCTTCAATCCGACCATGGGCGGGATCTTCCTGGAGGCGCCGAACTTCCAGCCGGCCAACCCGATGCAGACTCCGGCGCACATCGCCCCGGTCTGGTACTTCACACCCTTCTACGCCATGCTGCGTGCGGTACCGCCCATGTACGGCTCGCAGTTCCCCGGCGTGGTCGTGATGTTCGCCGCCATCCTCATCCTGTTCGTGCTGCCCTGGCTCGACCGCAGCCCGGTGAAGTCGATGCGCTACAAGGGGCCGATGTTCCGCTGGGCAACGGCCATCTTTGCCGTGTCCTTCGTGGCCCTGGCCTGGCTGGGCATGCAGCCGGCGTCCGACTTCTATACCCTGCTGTCGCAGATCTTCACGGTGTTGTACTTCGCCTACTTCCTGCTGATGCCGATCTACAGCTCGCTGGACAAGACCAAGCCCGTTCCGGAGAGGGTGACATCATGAGAAAGCTGATCCTTGCCACCCTGTTAGTGCTGGCGCCGGCGGCTCTGTTGGCCGCCGAGACGGCGCATCTGGAGCACGCCGACATCGATCTGCGTGATCAGGCTTCGCTGCAGCGCGGCGCCAAGTACTTCATGAACTACTGCAACGGCTGTCATTCGCTGAAGTACATGCGTTACAACCGTCTCGCCAAGGATCTGGGCATCGACGAGATCGCGCTGCGTCAGAATCTGCTCTTCGGCGATGCCAAGCCGGGCGACCTCATCGAAAAGTCCATGACCGACGATGACGCGCTCAAGTGGTTCGGCGTGGTTCCGCCGGATCTGACGCTGGTCACCCGCTGGCGCTCGCCGGACTGGGTCTACACATATCTCAAGAGCTTCTACATGGACGACACGCGCCCCTATGGCGTCAACAATGTGCTGTTCCCGCTCGTCGGCATGCCGCACGTCCTGGGTGATCTCCAGGGACGCCAGGAGCCGGTCACTGTACCCGCCGCCGATCCGGCCGCGCAGCCGATCATCGAAGGCGTCAAGCTGGTCGAGGAAGGCGGGCTGTCGCCGAAGGAATACGACACCATGGTGCGGGACATCACCGGCTTCCTGACCTACGCGGGCGAGCCCTTCCAGCTCGAACGTGAGCGTCTCGGCCGCTATGTGATCCTGTTCCTGGGCTTCCTGTTCATCCTGGCCTATCTCCTTAAAAAGGAGTATTGGAAGGACGTCCACTGATCGGACGCCACGGCGGCGGTCTAGGACTAGACCGCCGCTTTCGTTCCCGCCTTGTCAATCGGTACTGCAATGACCCTCTATTCCGATCCTACCTGTCCCTATTGTCATCGGGTCAGAATGGTCCTGGCCGAGAAAGGAATCGCGGTCGACGTGGTGGACGTCGATGCCAAGGCCCTGCCCGACGAGGTGATGGACTTCAACCCCTATGGGACAGTCCCGACCTTCGTCGATCGCGATCTGCGTCTCTATGAGTCGCGGATCATCATGGAATATCTCGACGAGCGCTTCCCTCATCCGCCGCTGCTGCCGGTCGATCCGGTCTCGCGTGCGAATGCGCGGCTGTTCATGTACCGCGTCGATCGCGACTGGTATTCGCTCATGGGCCGCATCCTCCATGGCGAGGGCGGCGAGGTGGAGCAGGCGCGCAAGGAACTGCGCGAGAGCCTGACCGCCACCGCGCCCGTGTTCGGGGCTCACGCCTTCTTCATGAGCGAGGAGTTCTCGCTGGTGGACTGCTGTGTCGCGCCGCTGTTGTGGCGTTTGCCGGTGCTCGGCGTCGAACTGCCCAAGCAGGCCGATCCGATCCGGGTCTACATGAAGCGGATCTTCACCTGGGAAGCCTTCCGTCGCAGCCTCACCGAGGCCGAAAAAGAGATGATCGCGGATATCCGCCGATGAACGACACGACCGATGACCACATGACATCCAGCAAGCCCTATCTGGTCCGGGCCATCTACGAATGGATCCTGGACAACCAGATGACACCACATCTGGTGGTGGACGCGGATTTCCCCGACACGCGCGTGCCGATGGAGTTCGTCGCCGACGGGCGCATCGTGCTCAATATTGCACCGGGCGCGGTGCGCGGACTGGTCATCGGCAACGAGTGGATCGAGTTCGGGGCGCGCTTCGGCGGCGTGGCGCGCGAGGTGCTGGTGCCGACCGAGGCGGTCGTCGGTATCTTCACCCGCGAGAACGGGCAGGGCATGGTCTTTCCCGACCCAACGTATCCCGAGCCGACCCAGGCGGCCAACGCGCCAGCCGCTTCCGGTCCCAGGTTGACGTCATTGCCCAATACCCAGGGTAGCGCGGGCGACAAGCCCTCACCCGATCGTCCCAAGGGCAAGAAGGGTGCTCCGACGCTCAAGGTCGTCAAGTAAGGCGCGACCTCTCCCCGCATTCGAGCGGTATGGTGGCGCCCGTAGCCTTTGCCTTCAGGCGTCCGACACCTGTTCGGGCAACCCGAAGCTCAGATCTTCCAGGTGCAGTCCGCGCATCACGATATAGCCCTGGCGCCGTCCCATGCCTTCTTCACTGAAGTCGAAGCGATAGACGCGCCGCAATCGCATGCCCTCTGAACGCCAGCTCAGCCCGAGCCGGCGCAGGGCCACGGCCTGATCGAGGAATTGCAGCTCGCGCTGCCGGCAGGCGGCCTGACAGATACCGATCGCGATCTCGCGTGCGCGCAGACTGTCGAGCCAGAACCAGCCGAGCAGCAGCAACAGGCAAACGGTGAGCAGATGACTCATCGCTTGAAGGCGGGCAAGCCGGATTCGATCCACCAGGTCTTTTTCTCGGCGTCATAGCGCCAGAGCTGGCGATCCTTGAGCTGCTTGACGACCTGCCGGTCCTCGTAGAGATAGTCGATGGCCACGACCTGGGTAGCCGTCTCCGACTCGGCGTTCATCACCGGCGGCTGAATCACGTCATACCCCGTCAGACGCAGACCCTCCAGGATTTCGGGTGAGATGGCTTCGTCGCGCCGGTCAGGGGGGAGATAGCTGTAGGCGTTCTCGAAATACCCCCAACGCAGCGCGTTCTGATAGCCGTTGGTCGCATTCTGGAGCGTATCCGTCATCCGATCCTGTTTGACCGGATTGCAGCCGACCAGCATCGCGACCGCCAGTGCACCGGCGATCACGGATTGCAAGCGACGGTCGGCAGACGGCAGGGCGATCGAGTGGATCCGGAACGGTCCAATGGCTGTGGTGCGCATGGCGGCTCGGCGTCGACTGAAAAAGGCTGGACGGTATCGCTGAGAGCGACGTTCGGGCGCGATGATACGGCATGGGTGCGATCCGGACCAAGGCTCGGCGACGACGCTGCTTCAGCGGTTCGGTTTGGGAAACGCGCCCGAGTCTCGGTATGATGCCCGCCCTTTGTCCAATACGAGTCACGAGAAACCATGGCCGATTCGATGGAACCACGGCGCGATCTGGTGATCGATGGGGTCGAGCTGACGGTGCTCGGCACGGCCCACGTCTCGCGCGCCAGCGCCGATCAGGTGCGTAAGCTGATCCAGTCCGGCGACTACGACAGCGTGGCCGTCGAGCTGTGCCGCAGTCGCTTCAATGCCCTGATGGACCCGCGCACTCTGGCGCAGATGGATCTGTTCTCGGTCATCCGCCAGAACCGCGTCTATATGGTCGTGGCCAACCTGGTGCTCGCCGCCTATCAGCAACGGCTCGCCGATCAGTTCGGCATCGAGCCGGGCGCCGAGCAGCGTACCGCACTGCGGCTGGCCAAGGATCAGGGACTGAACCTGCTGCTCGTCGATCGCGAGATCGGCATCACGCTCAAGCGCATCTCGGCCAATCTCGGCTGGTGGAAGCGCTATGGGCTGTTCGCCGGCCTGTTGACGGCCATGGTCAGCTCCGACGAAGTGACCGAAGAGGAGGTCGAACGGCTCAAGGAGGGCGACGTGCTCGAAACGGCCTTCGCCGAGTTTGCCGCCGAGCGTCGGGATCTCTATGTTCCCCTGATCGATGAGCGCGACCGCTACATGGCCGCCAAGCTGCGGCGAGAGCTGGCGCGCGTCGGGGCCAGACGCGCCCTGGTCGTGATCGGCGCCGGCCACCTCAAGGGTGTGACCGAGGCGCTGGAGGCCGACCGCACCGATCCGGCTGAGGTGCTCAGCGATCTCGAACGGGTGCCGCCGCCGAGTCGCTGGCCGGCTGTGTTTGGCTGGACGCTGTTGATCCTGATCCTGGCCGGCTTCGGCTATGGGTTCGCCGTCAGTCCCGAGCTGGGGCTGGATCTGCTGATCGGTTGGGCGCTGATCACGGGCGGACTCTCGGCGCTCGGCACCCTGCTTGCTGCCGGGCATCCGCTCACCATCTTATCGGCCTTCCTCGCCGCCCCCCTGACGACGCTCAACCCCGCCATCGGTGCCGGGATGATCACGGGTGCCGTCGAACTCTATCTGCGCAAGCCCAGCGTGGGTGAGTTCAGCCGTCTGCGCTCCGACGTGGCCACCTGGACCGGCTGGTGGCGCAACCGGGTCTCGCGCGTGCTGGTCGTCTTCGTCCTGAGCAGTCTGGGAGCCGGGATCGGAACCTATGTGGCCGGCCTGCACATCGCCGAGCGGCTGATCCGCGCCGGCGGGTGACGCGGCCATCGCCGGTCGACGACTCAAACGGAGGTGCTCAGATAAGGCTCGATATAGGCGCGTCTGAATTGCTGACAGCGGTCGACGTATTCGCGGGCGCTCTTGGGCATGGGCACGCGCGCGCGTACGATGAAGCTGATCAGGTCGGTGCCGTCGCGCAGCAGCCGCGAGCCCTCGACCGCCTCGCGCACATCGACGGCGTCGTGGACGGCGGGCATGATCGGTTCGACGTTGCGCACCCGGTCGCTGGCGACGACATAGGTCGGCCAGACGTCGAAGACCTCCGGATCGGTGCGCAGGATTTCGCACTTACGCTTGGCCGTCACATTGAGTTCGTCGAGCCGTGAGTCCAGTCCGAGGATCTGACGGCTGCCGGCGAAGGTCGCCTTCATGGCCCCCGTGATGCGGTCGATGTCGTGCATGGTCATGGCGATCTTGAGGTAGCGACTCGAATAGAAGGCCTCGATCGGCATCGAGAACGCCTTGAACGGCTCGCCCCAGAGCTCGTCGATACCCTCGTCGCCGCCGCGGTGGCGCACCATCTTGCCCAGTTCGAGCGCCTCGATCAGACAGTGGCCGCACTCACGCATCAGCGCATGGTCGGGCGCGATCTCGACCCCGGCCGTTTGCAGATCGACTAGGCTATGGAAGATGTCGGCGGCGCGGTTGAAGAGCGCGCCGGCCAGCATGGCGCCGTTGACGCGCTTGCGCTCGGTGTCGGTCTCGGCCTCGTAGGCGGCGCGCGCTTCCTTGAGCCGCGAGCCTGGGATGTTGATGCCATGCTCGACATGGTTGAACAGGCGCCGTGTGAGGGCCTGGATGAGCTGGCGCCGCACCTCGAAACTGTCGGGCGGCGGTTCGTAATATTTGATCCAATAGCCGTCATAGTAGACGCGCATGACGCCATCGATCTTGCGTTTACTGCCGTTGAGAGGGGACTGATACATGCCGCGCATCAATGTCCGGAACCATGGAAGAGGCTAGTGTAGGCCATGATGAGCCGTGATACTCGTCTGGAGCGCGTGACGGACGCGATCCTGTGACCTGTGTCATGGCGTGTCGTTCGAGTCGGAGTGCCGTTCAACATCGCCGGGTATTCAATCATGCAATCCAAGGACCGTTTCACTGCGATCATTCTGGCGCTGCTCGTATGGGGGTTCGCCGGGGCGCTGTTCGGCGCACTCTTTGCCGGTCTGCATCAAATCCTGCTGGTACTGGGGCTGGCGGGGTGGATGCCGCTGGTGATCGCTGCGGCCGCTGCCGCCATGACGACCACGGCCTTTTATAGCGCGATGCCGATCGCGCTGGTAGGCTGCATGGCCGGTGTCCTGGCTTCGATCGGGTATTTGATCGTCATCGGGCACGACATCGACTTGGTGATGATCGCCAGTCTCGCCGGTGGAGCGGGCATGCTGGCCGGTGGATTCTATTCCTGGATGGTCGCGGGCGGCAGCCGTCCACTGGCCGAGACGCTCACCGGGTTGTTCGCAGGGCTGCTGGCGGGAGGGCTGTTGAGTCTGGTGCTCGGGTTTGTGGCCGAGCCGGTCGGTGTGTTCGTGCTGGCCGCCGGCGTGGTTGCGTTGGTCGGCGCCCTGTTCGAGATCTCCGAGCGCTGGCTGGTCAGGCTCGGTATCGCCTGGCTGCCGGGTGTCGTCTCCGCGCCGCTGGTGGCGGGGCTGGTCGCCGCCGTCGTGGCTGGGAGCGTCTGGATTCTCGGCAGCACCACGGCGACTGTGCTGGATACACGCACCCAGCAGGCCATCGCCGAGGTTTTGAACGATATCCCACCGGGTCTCTTGGGTGGGATGCTCGGTGGCGCCCTGAGCGGCATGGTGCTCGAACTCTTCGGGTTTCGTCTCGAAGACGATATCTGAGCGATGCCCGGCAGCGCTGGCTTAAAAAATTGATTTTCTTATATTAAACCCTGTCTGGGCGATATGGGATAATGTTGATTTCCGGTCCGGATCTCGGTTCGGACGGTATGCCCGTCTTCAACATCAAAGAGAGGAAACGCGCATGGTTCAGCTATTGATTGGCATCGCAATCGGAATCGTGATCGGCTGGAATTGGTCACAGCCGGCTTGGGCACGTGGTCTCCAGGCCCGTTTCGTCAAGCTGGTGCATGTCCCTGAAAAACACGACTGAGCCGTGTCCCGACCTGACAAGTCCTGTTCGCCGCGCGCGACCCTGGATTCGGTCGCGGTCACGAGCGGTTTGGATGAAGCCGTTCAGTGATTTCACATCAAAAAACTAGAGCATCGATGAATACCACCAACCGCAAGCCCTTGCCTGGAACCGATCTGGACTATTTCGACGCCCGCGCCGCGATTGAAGCGATCGCGCCCGGTGCCTACGACAGACTGCCCTATACCGCGCGCGTGCTGGCCGAGAATCTGGTCCGGCGCTGTGATCCGGCGATCCTGAGCGATTCGCTCCGGCAGATCGTCGAGTGCAAGCGCGAGCGCGATTTCCCCTGGTTCCCGGCGCGCGTGGTCTGTCACGACATCCTGGGTCAGACCGCGCTGGTCGATCTGGCCGGGCTGCGCGATGCCATCGCCGATCAGGGCGGCGATCCGGCCAAGGTCAATCCGGTGGTGCCGGTGCAGCTCGTCGTCGATCATTCGCTGGCGGTCGAGTGCGGCGGCTATGATCCGGATGCCTTCGCCAAGAACCGCGCCATCGAGGATCGGCGCAACGCCGATCGCTTCCACTTCATCGAGTGGACCAAGCTGGCCTTCGACAATGTCGACGTGATCCCGGCCGGCAACGGCATCATGCATCAGATCAATCTGGAGCGGATGAGTCCGGTGATCCAGGCGCGGGACGGCGTGGCCTTCCCCGATACCCTGGTCGGCACCGACAGCCATACCCCGCACGTCGATGCGCTGGGCGTGATCGCCATCGGCGTCGGCGGGCTGGAAGCCGAGAACGTGATGCTGGGGCGTGCGTCCTGGATGCGTCTGCCCGAGATCGTCGGCGTCGAGCTGACGGGCAAGCCGCAACCGGGCATCACCGCGACCGACGTGGTGCTGGCTCTGACCGAGTTCCTGCGCAAGGAGAAGGTCGTCGGCGCCTATCTCGAATTCCACGGCGAAGGGGCGGCGGCGCTGACCATTGGGGACCGCGCCAGCATCTCCAACATGTGCCCCGAGTATGGCGCAACGGCCGCGCTCTTCCACATCGACGGGCAGACGATCGACTATCTGCGACTGACCGGGCGCGACGATGTGCAGGTCAAGCTGGTCGAGACCTATGCCAAGGAAACCGGACTCTGGGCCGAGACGCTGAAGAACGCGCAGTACGAGCGTACCCTCAAGTTCGACCTGTCGAGCGTGGTCCGCAACCTCGCCGGCCCGTCCAATCCGCATGCGCGCGTGGCGACCGCCGATCTCGCCGCCAAGGGCATCGCCGGCCAGTGGGACGAGGTTCCCGGTCAGATGCCGGATGGCGCCGTCATCATCGCGGCCATCACCAGCTGCACCAATACCAGCAATCCGCGCAACGTCATCGCCGCCGGACTGCTGGCCCGCAACGCCAACCGGCTCGGTCTGACGCGCAAGCCCTGGGTCAAGAGTTCGCTCGCGCCCGGTTCCAAGACTGTCCCCCTGTACCTGGAGGAGGCCGGGCTGCTGTCGGAGCTGGAGCAGCTCGGCTTCGGTATCGTCGGTTTCGCCTGCACCACCTGCAACGGCATGTCCGGTGCGCTCGATCCCAAGATCCAGCAGGAGATCATCGACCGCGATCTCTATGCCACCGCCGTGCTCTCGGGCAACCGCAACTTCGACGGCCGCATCCATCCCTATGCCAAGCAGGCGTTCCTGGCCTCGCCGCCGCTGGTCGTCGCCTATGCCATCGCCGGCACCATCCGCTTCGACATCGAGAAGGACGTGCTCGCCGTGGTCGACGGTCAGGAGATCCGGTTGAAGGACATCTGGCCGTCGGACGACGAGATCGACGCCGTCGTTGCCGCCAGCGTCAAGCCGGAGCAGTTCCGGCAGGTCTACGAGCCGATGTTCGCTGTCCGGGCCGAGACCGGCGAAAAGGTCAGTCCGCTCTACGACTGGCGTCCGCAGAGCACTTATATCCGCCGTCCGCCGTATTGGGAAGGGGCGCTGGCCGGTGAGCGGACGCTGAAGGGCCTGCGTCCGCTGGCCGTGCTGCCGGACAACATCACCACCGACCATCTCTCGCCGTCCAACGCCATCCTGCCCAACAGCGCGGCGGGTGAGTATCTGGCGCGCATGGGTCTGCCCGAGGAGGACTTCAACTCCTACGCCACCCACCGCGGCGACCATCTGACCGCCCAGCGCGCGACCTTCGCCAATCCCAAGCTGATCAACGAGATGGCCGTGGTCGACGGTCAGGTCAAGCAGGGTTCGCTGGCGCGGGTCGAGCCGGACGGCACGGTCATGCGCATGTGGGAGGCGATCGAGACCTACATGAACCGCAACCAGCCGCTCATCGTCATCGCGGGCGCCGACTATGGTCAGGGTTCATCGCGCGACTGGGCGGCCAAGGGCGTGCGTCTGGCCGGGGTCGAGGTCATCGTCGCCGAGGGCTTCGAGCGCATCCACCGCACCAACCTGATCGGCATGGGCGTGATGCCCCTGGAGTTCGAGGAGGGCACCACACGCCACACCCTCAAGCTCGACGGCACCGAGACCTATGACGTCGAGGGCACGCCGTCACCGCAAGCCACGCTCGAGCTCAAGATCCACCG
>ERZ1673962.693-NODE-693-length-20969-cov-13.179162_pt1 | contig 20969 bp, 20 predicted proteins | sample MGYA00580188_ERZ1673962 | MGnify/ENA primary metagenome ERZ1673962 (study PRJEB41334, sample SAMN05608104) | rock metagenome | biome: terrestrial subsurface; feature: shale formation; material: shale | place: USA: Pennsylvania ... | reverse complement strand
CCTTGTATTGCTTGCCGCCGGTAACGATAACTGCGTACATCTGTGTATCTCCGTTGATCCTGCTCACCCAGCGCTTAAGTGAAATAGTTGGAGGCTGGCATGGCTGCTCGGGGCCGGAAAGGACGCCCTTGCAATTGCGTAAGGCAGGGAAATGCCCAGGGGGAAAGTTCAGGGTCCGCGATTGTACGCATCCACCTGACCCTACGCAATAGCCGCCGGGCCTTGCCTTGACACTGCATGACCCGCCCCATAGCATGCCGCGCAATCTCCGAGGAGTACTCGTCCCCGATGCAACCCCAGGCCTTTTACCAAGTAGTGGCTGAAGATTTCGCCGCTGTTGACGGCATTATCCGCAACCAGTTGACGTCCCGCGTACCGCTGGTGGAAAAGATCGGGGACTACATTACCTCGGCCGGCGGCAAACGCCTGCGCCCTCTGCTCGTCCTGCTCAGCGGTAATGCGCTGGGACTAAAGGGTGAGCAGCTGCGCCTGCTGGCAGCGATCATTGAATTCCTGCATACCTCTACACTGCTTCACGATGACGTCGTTGACATGTCCGGCATGCGCCGCGGCCGCTCAACCGCCAACGCCTTGTGGGGCAATGCACCCAGCGTGCTGGTCGGTGACTTCCTCTACGCGCGCTCTTTCGAAATGATGGTCGAACTTGGCTCGATGGAAGTCATGCGAATCATCTCGCAGGCCACTCGCGTCATCGCCGAAGGCGAAGTACTGCAACTGTCCAAAGTGCGCGACGCCAGCACCACAGAAGAGATCTACATGGAAGTCATCCGCGGCAAGACCGCGATGCTCTTCGAGGCCTCCACGCATAGCGCAGCCACTCTGGCGGGTGCTAACGAGGCGCAACGCGAGGCGCTGCGCACCTTCGGCGACTACCTCGGCATTGCGTTCCAGCTGGTCGATGATCTGCTCGACTATCAGGGCGACGCCGAAGCACTGGGCAAGAACGTCGGGGACGACCTCGCCGAAGGCAAGCCGACGCTGCCGCTGATCTACACGATGCGCGAAGGCACAGCAGAACAGGCAGCACTGGTGCGTCAGGCCATTCAGAAAGGCGGCATCGAGGATCTTGAGAGTATCCGCCGTGCTGTAGAAGCAGCCGGCGCACTGGATTACACGGCCCGCCTGGCGCGCGACTATGCCGATCGAGCCATAGCCTGCCTTGAGCTGATCCCTGCCAACAGGTATCGCGACGCCCTGGTCGAATTAAGCCGTTTCGCTGTCGCTCGCACTCACTGAGCACACCGCTTAGTAAGGGTGCGATTGGGCACCCTTGAATTCACGCCATCGCCGCACCTGCCTCCTGATCGTCATCAGTCGCATCGGTATCTTTGCGCTTGCATCTTTGCAAATAACAATTATTCTCATTAATGAGATTAATTGGAGGTGCACATGACTTATTTGATCGATGCATGGCTGGACCGCCCGCAACCTTACCTGCGGATACTCGACCGTAGCACCGGTGCGGTGTGCGTTACCTTAGAGGGAGACGCCCTGGACGAGCTTCGCGACCAGGGCGATCTGGATCTGCAGGAGTTGAGCACCAGCGAACCTTGCGTGCCAAGGAACAGGTGCGAAACCTGTTCCTGTTCTCCTATGCCAGGGCGTTGCGCCCGTAGCAGCAGCGTTCTACAGAACAGCCAGCAGCTCGACGTCGAACACCAGTACGCTGTGCGGAGGAATACTGCCAACACCCTGCGCGCCGTAAGCCAGCTCGCTCGGCACGTAAAGCCGCCATTTGCTGCCCACGCCCATAAGCTGCAACGCTTCGGTCCAGCCAGCAATCACGCCACCCACCGGAAACTCGGCCGGCTGGCCGCGCTGGTAGGAGCTGTCGAATACAGTGCCGTCGATCAGCGTGCCGTGATAATGCGTACGCACCTGATCCTCGGCGCTGGGCTTGGCACCCTCTCCCGCTGTCAGCACTTCGTACTGCAGACCCGATGGCAGGGTCGAAACCCCTTCACGCTGAGCGTTTTTAGCCAGGAAGGCCTTGCCTTCGCCTGCAGCAGCTTCTGCCTTTTGCTGTGCCTCGGCTTGCATACGTTCACGGATGACGGCGAAGCTCGCATTCAGATCTTCCGGACTGACCTGGCTGGCTGCTCCGGCAAAGGCGTCGCGAATACCGGCGATCACAGCATCCAGGCTGATCCCAGGCGGCGGGTTCTCACGCAGCTGATCACCCAGTTGACGGCCGATACCGTAGCTCACGCGCGTTTCGTCGGTTGAAAGGTTCAGTTCAGTCATGCATCGGCTCCACTGGAAAAAAGGCCGCACAGCCTAGCACAGCGATCAGCAGCGCCACCCAAGACTGTTTTTCGAACGGCACATAGGCGGCACAAAACGGGGCCTACCAGGCGGAACGCAGGCTGATCGGCACGCGCAACGGTTCGCGAACGCCCTCGGCCAAGCCGCACATTTCATCGTATGCCGAGCTGTGAATCAGAAAGAAGGGGATTACTGGCATCTCGCTGAGAAGATCACGTGCATGCTCCACGGATCGCAGATGGATCACGTTGCTCTCTTCGTCGCGCAACACATGCGATTTGCCTTGGGCGTGGACATTCAATAGATAGAAGCCGCCCTCGAGTGACACCAGATCCAGCGCGTCGACATGGTGTGCTTGTGCGCCTTCCAGCAATGCCTGCAGATTCATGCGACCCTCTCCGTGTACAGAAAAGAACCTCTTGTACAACATCAGGAGAACCAATCACAACCACTAACCACGTTTCCCTGCCTGCCGCCGCACGCTACGAATCGTAGTCACCTCAGTGCTTGGTGAGCTTATCCAAGTAGCCCATGGCGAAGGCTGAAAAGACGAAAGTCAGGTGGATGATCACGTACCACATCAACTGCTCGCTTTCGAGCTGCTGCGCATCCATGAACATGCGCAACAGATGGATCGACGAAATCGCCACAATCGAGGCAGCGACCTTCATTTTCAACGAACCGGAGTCCATCTTCCCGAGCCAGTCGAGCTTCTCCTTGCCCTCCTCCACGTCCAGTTGCGAGACGAAATTCTCGTAACCAGACAGCATTACCATCACAAGCAAACCGCCAACAAGGGCCATATCGATCAGCGACAGCAGCTTGAGGATCAGATCGCCTTCACTCAGCGAAAGCACGGCAGGAAGGATGTGCCAAATTTCCTGAAAGAACTTGATCGCCAGGGCCAGCAGGGCAAAGGCCAGGCCAAAATAAATAGGCGCCAACAACCAACGGGCGGCGTACATGGTGTTTTCGATCAAGCGTTCCATCTGTTCTCACTGGGTGTGGCGGGTTTCGGCAAGCGAGTATACGCAGCGCGGTCGAGTCTTCAAGAAGACGCTATGGCGACATGTTTCCTTTGTGGATAAGAATTAGCAGAAGGTAATTGCCGGCCCCAAAACGAGGGGCCAGACAGCCATACTTGAATCGGACGGTCAGGACTTGGCGCCCCAGCCGCTGAGATAGCGCGCCTGGTTTGCGTTGACCTTGCGCAGCTCAGCCTGCATATGCAGTTGCCAGATCGATGGCGACTCCGATTCTGTATAACCTTGTCCATAGAGGTTTTCGGCAATCGCCTTCAGCACCGACTCGGCCTCGCGTGGCCCGTGGAACGGGCCTTGGGCCTTGATAGCGGTAGGCTGCCCTGCGTCGATTCCAGCCGCGCAAAGCAACGTCCACAAGCCATTGCCGCCAGACAGCGGACGAATGATGCATTCGATACGGGTAACCAAACCCAGGCACTGGCGGTTCAAGCAGAGTGTTTGAGACATGACGGCGATCCTCGCGCTCGGTTGCGCGCCCTCATTCAGGAGGAAAGGGCCGCAAGTCCGTTACCCACACAAGCTGTGGATAACTTTGTGGATAGAGAGTGGAAACTCTCTTCCATTGCAGACCCGCCGCACGCCGTATCGTTCCGTCCAGTTGTTGCTCGGATCGTTCGTCCGATTACCCTTGCTCTGCTCCCTTTGCCTGCGCCGCCGCGAGTACTTCCTCGGGTGACGCCGCATCGCTTCGATGATCGTCTTCAAGCTCGATCTCGGCGATGTCACGCAAACGCTCGACCACCCGCGCGTTGACGCTGCCCTTGGGGAACTGTCCGTCCTTGTCCGCCCCGCCAACCGGTTCCCCTACCAACAGCGAAAGCGCCTCATCGACATGACGCACCGCATATATATGGAACCGCTCCTGACGCACGGCTTCCAGCACGCGCTCGTCGAGCATCAGCGTCGTAACGTTGGCAAAGGGAATGATTGCGCCCTGCTCTCCGGTCAATCCGCGTGCTTCGCACAGTCGGAAGAAACCTTCGATCTTTTCATTGACGCCACCGACCGCCTGCACCTCGCCGAACTGGTTGATCGAACCAGTGATCGCGAAGCACTGCTTGAGCGGCGTCCGCGAAATGGCCGAAATCAGTGCGCAGCATTCTCCCAGCGAAGCACTGTCGCCATCGACGTACCCATAAGACTGCTCAAGCGCGATGCTTGCGGAGATCTCCAGCGGAAACTCCTGCGCATAGCGGCTGCCAAGAAAGCCGGTCAGGATCATCACGCCTTTGGAGTGAATCGGCTGACCGAGGTTAACCTCACGCTCGATGTCGACGATCCCTGAGCCACCCGGATAAACAGTGGCGGAAATTCGCGCTGGCATGCCAAACGCCGAATCGCCCACTTCGAGGACGGTCAAACCGTTGCACTTGCCGATCGCAGCGCCTTCGCTATCGATCAGGATCACGCCGGCAAGGATGTCTTCGAGGATGCGCGCCGAGACACGTCCGGTTCGAGTGGCCTTGGCTTTCAGCGCACGCTCGATGTGGCCGACATCGGTGACTTCATCCTTGGCCAGTTGACGGATGAAATCCGCCTCGCTAACCAGCTGGAACAGATCACCAATCTTTGCCGACAGCCGCCCCTGGTGCTCAGCCAAACGTGCACTGTAAGTGGCCAGGCGCGCCACGGCGGCCGCAGTCAACGGTGCCATACCCTCTTCGGAAGTGCGCGTTTTCATCAGTTGTGCAAACTGCTCGAGGCTGTCCTCGGCCAGCGGAATTTCTTCATCGAAGTCCACCAGCACGCGAAACATTTCCTGAAAGTCCGGATCCAGGTCCTGCAAGGTGTAATAGAGCTGACGTGAGCCAATGATCACGACTTTGACATTGAGTGGGATGACTTCCGGGTTAAGCGTCACCGTGGCCAGTCGCCCCAACTCGGCCAGCGGCGACTCCATCTTCAACTTGCGCGACTGCAGGGCACGTTTCAGCGCTTCCCAGACAAAGGGCTCGCTGAGCATCTTTTCCGCTTCAAGCATCAGAAAGCCGCCATTGGCCCGATGCAGCGCACCGGGACGCAGCTGACGATAGCTGGTGTAAAGCGCGCCCTGATCGGTGCTGTATTCGATGCGACCGAACAGGTTGTCGTAGGTTGGATGCGGCTCGAACACCACCGGCGCACCGCCATCGAGCGGATGGCCGACCACAAGACTGGGGCTGTACTGCTCTTCGAGGAGCTGACGGGTCTGGGCATCGGGACGGTTTTCGTCAACCAACTGCTCGACCACCGTTTTCAGCAGGTTGACCTGCACGGCTTGGAGGTAGGCCTCGATGCCCGCGTTTTCCCCGTATTTCTCTGAAAGTGGCGCCAGCAAAGGCTGCAACGCCTGGCTGATAGTTTCGTCATTAAGCTGCCGCAGCTGATTGCTGGATTCGCGCTTCCATTGCGGCAGGCTGGCCAGCCCTTCATTAAGGTGAACTTCGAGCGCGGAAATATCTTCGTGGTAACGCTCGCGCTCCGCTTCCGGCAACTGGGCGAATTCCGCCTCGTCCATCGACTTGCCGTCCTTCATCGGCGTGAAGGCAATGTTGGTGCTGTCCCGGTAGAGCGCGATTTCCTTCTCTAGCGCCAGCTTTTCGATGATATCCAATGCCTTGTCGTAGCGCTGGTTGAAGGCACGATCAATCGCACTCTTCTTCTGCTGAAAGCTTGGATGCTCGAATACCGCCGGAAAGGTCGCCATCAGGTTGTCGATCAACTGACCAATGTCGGCAATGAACTCGCCCGCTCCGCCCTGAGGCAGCTCTACCACGCGCGGCTCGCGTGGCTCGTCAAAGTTGTTTACGTAGAGCCAGTCCGAGGGCGTATCCAGTCGTTTGCCTTCAGCTTTGAGGTAGCGACGTACGAACGAGAACCGCCCGGTCCCCGGCTCACCCATTACATAAACGTTATAGCCAGGGCGCGGCATCGCCACGCCGAACTGCAGCGCCTCGACAGCCCGCTCCTGTCCGAGCACGCCGAGAAAGGGCTCCAACTCATCGGTGGTCTTGAAGGCGAACTGGCTGGGTTCGAAGGGACGGGTGAGCGCATCAGGCGCCAAGCGCAGGCCGGCAGCGACAGTTTCGGGCATTGGAAATCCTTGCAGGAGTGGCCTTTTGGCCACGATTGATGCTGCCATTCTGGCGATGCCTCCCGCTGGCTGCAAGGTCCAGCAAGATGCGACTCGAAGGTTTGCCGGCAGCGTCGGCCCCAGCACAAAGACGCCTGCCTGGCGTTGTTGCCGACTTTCTATTTCCCCATGGGTTTCTTTTTCGTGGGGCTCAGCGTTTTACAAAAAGACGCCTGACGAATCTCCGTCTCAGCGACCGCATCTGTTGCCTGCCATCGGCGTGCGCAGGCCGAGAATGTCCGAGTTCTGGAGGACAACGCAGAGCCATGCATCCATCCCTGCGACAGACGGGCAGGCGATGACGACCGCCGCCTTGATTCAAGTCAACTTGCCTGGCGCGCAAGAAGCGCCTCATAGGGCAGACAACATAGAAAAAGGACTCCGTGATGCGCTGCTCTGTACCCGTTCTGCTCAGCGGACTGATGCTGATCTCAAACATGGCTAACGCCGACGAGTTGCGCGAACGCGCCAATGCGATATTCAAGCCGATCCCGGCAAAGGTCACGGAGGTTCGCGGTAAAGCGGTCAGCCCTGATCAGGCGCAACTGGGTCACAAGCTCTGGTTCGACCCGCGCCTGTCGCGCAGCCACGTCATCAGCTGTAACACCTGCCACAACCTCAGCCTCGGCGGTGGCGATAACGTCACCACTTCGATCGGTCACGGCTGGCAGAAAGGCCCACGCAACTCACCCACCGTGCTCAATGCCGTATTCAACGCCGCCCAGTTCTGGGATGGCCGCGCAGAAGACCTCCAGGTCCAGGCCAAGGGCCCGGTGCAAGCCGGGGTCGAGATGAACAACACCCCAGAGCGGGTCGTCGCGACGCTCAAGAGCATCCCGGACTATGCGAACGAGTTCAAGCAGGCCTTTCCGAACGACAAGGACCCGGTCAGCTTCGACAATATGGCTTATGCGCTGGAGGCGTTTGAAGTCAGCCTGATCACACCGGACGCGCCTTTCGACCGGTACCTCAAGGGCGACGACACGGCGCTCGACGCCAAGCAGAAAGAAGGCCTGGCCTTGTTCATGGACACGGGCTGCACCGCCTGTCACAGCGGCGTCAACGTGGGCGGCCAGGGCTACTTCCCGTTTGGCGTGATCAAAAAGCCTGGCGCCGAAATCCTGCCGTCTGGGGACAAGGGCCGCTTCACGGTAACCAATACGGCAACTGACGAGTATGTGTTCCGCGCCGCGCCCCTGCGCAACGTAGCGCTGACGCCACCCTACTTTCACAGCGGCGAGGTCTGGGACCTGGAACAGGCAGTGGCGATCATGGGCGACAGCCAGCTAGGTCGCACACTCAAGGAGAACGAGGTCGGTGCCATCGCGGCCTTCCTACGCAGCCTGACGGGCGAACAGCCTCACGTGGCTTACCCGGTTTTACCAGCCAGCACGTCAAACACCCCTCGCCCCGAGTAAGAGGCAGGACGTCGAATCTGCGGCCTGAGGCCGCAGGTTCGATCCGGAATTCGCCTCGACGCATCCCCCTTCGTCAACTAGCCTCCGGTGACATGCACCAAAACGGTGAACGCCGATGGCTTTGCACCATGCTCAATCTGGGGAAGTGGTCAACGTCCTCACACACTCAGAACTATCAGCAGTTCAATCGCAAGCAATCGTCAGCACACCCAATCTCGAAGTCATGCGCCTGTGCATGCCGGAAGGCAAGCAGCTCCCGCCCCACGCCGTCGCCGGCGCCATCACGCTGTTGTGCCTGCAAGGCACGGTAGACGTCCATGCGCACGGCACCTGGCACACCATGCAGGTGAATGATCACCTCTATCTCGAAGGCCACGCCGAACACGCACTTCGGGCGCTCTCCGATGCCGTGGTACTGGTGAACATCCAGCGCCGGCCTGAAACCTGAGCGGACGCAAGCCAAACAAGCTCTGGCTAACGCCAGCCGTGCAACAACGCTTCGGCCAACGAAAGGATCATCACTTTGGTGAAGTTCTTCAGAGTTCTCAGTTTTGTGGTGTTGGCGCTGATGGCAACTGCAGTCATCTACGCCGGCGTCATGGGTATCGTCCATTGGGCCGGTATCGGTGTTTGAGCGGAGCCTACGATGAACAAAAGACAGACCCGCTTGTTCGCCATCATCTCAACCCTGGTTGCCTCACTGGTATTCCTTGGGCTGACGATTGACAGCCACCGACAGTTCCCGAAGCTGACCAATGCCGACAGCATTACCCCGGCCGTAACCCGCGGCAACGACGTATGGCACGCAAACAACTGCATCAATTGCCATACGCTGTTTGGCGAAGGCGCCTACTACGCACCGGACCTGACCAAGATCACGCAACTTCGCGGTGCGCCCTATCTCAAGGCCTTCATGAAGGAGCCGGAGCGGTTCTACAACGAGGAACAGCATCGCCGACTGATGCCCAACCCCAACCTCGAAGACGAGGAGATCGACGACCTCATCGCGTTCCTCGACTGGGTCGCTAATGTCGACAATCAGGGCTGGCCACCGAGACCAATCCTGGTCACCGGCTCCTCGATCCCCGGCACCAGTCTCACCATCGCCCAGCAGGACATTTCCGGCCCTGGCAAGACGGAGAACCAGATGCCGCCGGGCGCTCGACCAGTCACTGGAGACGAAAGCCCGATTGCCCTCGGCGAGGCGCTGTTCCGCACCGCTACCCCGGCGTGCAACGCCTGCCATTCCATCGCTCCCGGTGTGAACCTCGCCGGGCCAACACTGGCTGGGCTAGCAACACGGGCCCAGCAAACCCTCGACTCGCCCGGCTACGAGGGCGAAGCCGACAGCGTCGAAGGCTATATCCGCGAATCCATCGTTTCGCCAAGCGCCTACCTGCATCCTGGGGAAATGTATTCGGCCGAGGGCGTGTCGTTCATGCCCAACGGTTACGGCGAATCGCTGACCGACGAGCAAGTCGATCAACTGGTGCAGTACCTGGCGTCATTCAAATGAGTGCGGTGCGCAATGCTCGCCGGACGAACATGCAGGGGTTCAGCCATGCGCTATAAATCACAATCGGTCGCCTACTGGTACTTCGCCGTAGCGATGGTGCTTTTCGGACTGCAATTGGTGTTCGGCCTACTGTCGGCAACCAAATACCTGGGGCCGGATCCGTTGCTCAATATCCTGCCGTTCGATGTCACCAAGGTGATCCACACCAACCTGTTGATCGTCTGGGTCCTGACCGGCTTCATGGGCGCGACCTACTGGATGGTGCCCGATGAATCGCGCACCGAACTACACAGCACCAAGCTCGCTTACATCCAGTTGGGACTATGGACCGCCATGGGGGTTACTGCCGTCATCGGTTACCTGTTCGGCTACGGCACTGGCAACAAGCTTCTGGAGCAGCCGCTGCCGCACAAGATCGTCATCGTCATCTGCATGCTGATATTCCTCTACAACATCGGCATGACCATCAAGAAATCCGGCCGATTCACGACCACCGAAGGCGTGCTGCTACTGGGGTTGGTCAGCTCCGCCGTGCTGTTCTTTCCAGCGTTACTGCACTACGAGAACTACACGGTTTCCATCTTTTACCGCTGGTGGACCATCCATCTGTGGGTCGAGGGCGTATGGATGATGATCATGGGGGCCTTCCTCGCCTATCTGCTGATTCGCCTCTCCGGGGCGGACCGTGAAGTGTTGGAGAAGTGGCTGTACGTCATCGTCGGCCTGGTGTTCATTGCCGGCATTCTCGGCACGGCGCACCACTACTATTGGGTCGGCGTGCCTCATTACTGGCTACCAATTGGCGGTTTCTTCAGCGCGCTGGAGCCGCTGGCCATCATCGGCATGGCGATGTACGCCTACAGCGCCATGCGCCGCTCGGGCATGGCGCACCCCAATTCGCTGGCGCTGCATTGGGCGCTTGGCAGCACCATCTTCACGCTGTTCGGTGCAGGCCTGCTGGGGCTGGCGCACACCTGGCCAAGCGTCAACAAGTGGACCCACGGCACGCTGATCACCGCCATGCACGGCCACGCAGCTTTTTACGGCGCCTACGCCATGATCGTGCTGGCGATGATCACCTATGCCCTGCCATCGCTGACCAACAAGCGGCCGGAGCAAGGCACAACGATAGGTTACTGGGCCTTCTGGCTGCAGCTGGCCGGCATGTTCGGCATGACCCTTTCTTTCGCCACGGCGGGGATCGGCCAGGTGTATCTGGAGCGGATCATGGGCATGGGCTACCTGGATGCGCAGCTGAAAATCCAGATTCACTTCGTGATGCTGATCTCCACCGCCAGCATCTTCTCCGTCGGCGTCGGCTTATTTATCTACGACTTCTTCAGTTACCGACCGCGTTTCGAGGTAGACGAACACGAGCTAACAGAAACCGGCATGCGTGCAGACCGGGCCGTCTGAGGTGGGCGTGGATCAGTCTGTTCATGATCTCACCGCTCGCCGACCGCAGGACGAGCCCTGGTATCGGCCGGCGGGTAACGAGGTCACGCTGTTCGAGCATTGCCACAAGCGGGGCCTGGCAGTCATGCTCAAGGGCCCGACCGGCTGCGGTAAAACACGTTTCGTTGAGCACATGGCCTGGCGGCTTGGTCGACCGCTGATCACCATTCCCTGCCATGACGATCTTTCAGCAAGTGATCTGATCGGTCGTTACCTGATCCGACATGACGGTACCGTCTGGCAGGATGGACCGCTGACCCGAGCCGTTCGTGAGGGTGCGATCTGCTATCTCGATGAGGTCGTCGAGGCGCGGCAGGACACGGTGGTGGTGCTGCACGCACTGACCGATTACCGGCGCACTCTGCCGATCGATAAGACCGGTGAGAACATTCAGGCAGCACCCGGTTTTCAGCTGGTCGTGTCTTACAACCCCGGCTACCAGCGCATGCTTAAAGACCTCAAACCCAGCACCCGTCAGCGCTTCGTCGCGATGGACCTGGATTTCCCGGCACCCGAGCACGAGGCGCTGATCGTGCAGCATGAAAGCGGAGTCGAGCCGGCCCTGGCCAAGGGACTGGTCAGCCTCGCTGGCCGTATCCGCCAGTTGCGTGACCGCGGATTGGCAGAGGTCCCCAGCACCCGACTGCTGATTGCGGCGGGCACGCTGACCCTCTGCGGCATTCCAGTACGGGAGGCTTGCTATGCCGCTGTTGTGTCACCGCTGTCCGACGAGCCCTCGATGGTCAGCACCCTGCGCGATCTGGTTAACGGCACCTTTGTCTAGACATTGCACCTTCCGCGGCCACCCAGCCGCAGCTAACAAATATGCCGAGCAACGTCGCCGCAACGGCTCCTGTTGGCATGGCTGAAGCCGAGGAGCTGGTCAGCGATGCCGCACGCCATGCCACGGTGTTCGTGCAGAGGTTATGGCGCCGTCATCGTCCGCTGCCGAAAGGCCCGCCTACGGTAACGCTTGCTGATGCGGCGCCTCGCCTCGACCTGCTGATTACTGCCGTCACCGGTACAAGCTACCCAATCAGAATTGCGCAGCTCCCGCCGATGCCCACTGTGCTGGCTCGGCTGTTTCGCCGGGCTCAGCATCCCTGGCAGAGCCAGGCAATTCCGGCTACCGACGGCAAGCACCTGTGGCTGCCCGCCGACTCCGGTATTGAGGACATCGATCGCGGTCACGAACACTATCGAATCATGGCGCTGCAACAGGCGATACGTGCTCAACGCGGCAGTGCCAGCTTCATCGAGGGAACGCTTTCACCACTACAGGCCGACGTCTATCTGCTACTTGAAGCCTGGGCGGTCGATGAGACGCTGGTCGAAATGCTGCCAGGCATGGGCTCGGCCATTGAGCATTTACGACGACAGGCCTTGCGGCAACGCCCGTTACTCACCGCGTTCTCTCCGGCGCGCCAGCCGCTCGAATCGCTGCTGCGTCAGTTGCTCGCAAGCCCGTGCGGCCGAACGCCAGAAGATTTCCCGCTCAGCGAATCGCCTGTGCATTCACAGCGGCTAATCGATCCCGTACTGAGCACGCTGGGGTTGTCACCGCAGGACTGTTCACTGGGCAATGCCCCGCTACTGCGGGACTGCTGGACCGGCCACCTTTTTCGGCCCAGCAGCGCAGCGGAAGGGTCAGCAAATGCGCTGCCCGCAGACGGCCAAACCTCCATCGACACAGCGCCGCCGCGCAGCGCTCACTTGCCCAGGCGCCCGGATATCCGCAACGCCGCCGAGGACGAGGACAAACACGACGATGGCGTGTTTATGGTGCAAGCCGATGAGCCGCACCAGCATGCGGAGGACCCGCTGGGCCTCAGTCGACCGGTTGACCATGACGAAGACACCAGCGCAGATGAGTACGGAGACATGCTCTCCGAACTGCCCGAGGCGCGCCTGGTGTCGACACCCGGACGTCCGAAAGAAGTGCTCATCTCGGACGATCCGCCAGACAGCAACACCGCCCTGCAGCTCAAGCGTGCCATCGCCGACGGCCAGGGCCTGCCCTATCCGGAATGGGATTACCGTGCCGGGCATTATCGCCAACCCGGCGCCACCGTTCGGGTGCTGCCTAATCTGCCGGGCTCACCCCAATGGGTGGAAGCCACGCTGGATGAACACCGTTCGATGTTGAACCAGATCCGCCGGCGCTTCGAGATGCTGAGGGCCCGCCGCGTGACGCGTCGCCGACTGCAGGATGGTGATGAGATCGACTTGCAGGCCTATATCGACAGCTACGCCGATTTCAGAGCCGGCGGCTCGCTGTCCGATGCGTTGTATCAGAACCGGCGCACGGCGGAACGGGATCTGGCGATTACCCTGCTGATCGACGTCAGCGGCTCGACAGACGGCTGGGTATCAGCCGGGCGCCGGATCATCGATGTGGAGCGTGAAGCGCTGCTCGTCGTCTGCATCGCACTGGAAAGTCTCGGTGAACCATATGCGGTGCAGGCGTTTTCGGGCGAAGGCCCGGACGCCGTGATTGTGCGGCAGCTGAAACGCTTCGACGAACCCTTCAGCCAGGACGTGGCCCTGCACATCAGCGCGCTCGAGCCGGAACATTACACCCGCGCCGGCGCAGCCATTCGTCATGCGAGCAGCGAGCTACTGCAGCAAGCCGCCACGCATCGACTGCTGCTGCTGCTCTCCGACGGCAAGCCGAACGACAAGGATGAGTACGAGGGTCGCTACGGCGTGGAAGACATGCGGCAGGCCGTGACGGAGGCCAATCTGCAGGGAATCTCGACGTTCTGCCTGACCATTGACCGTCAGGCCGCCAACTACTTGCCGACGGTCTTCGGCGCCCAGCAATACGCCTTGTTGCCCCGGCCGGAGCTACTGCCAAGTGTACTGCTGGAATGGCTCAAACGCTTGATTGCGGCCTGACCAAGGCGGAGCCGTAGACGCCGGGTGGATACCGCCAGGATCAGGGCCGGTTCTGCGCCCGCAATGCATCACGAATCTCAGTGAGCAGCACTTCTTCCTTGCTGGGTGCGGGTGGTGCCGACGGCGCCTCTGCCTCTTTGCGCTTCAGGCTGTTGATGCCCTTTACGGCGAGGAAGATGGCGAAGGCCACGATGATGAAGTCAAACACCGTTTGCAGGAAGCTGCCGTAGCTCAAGGTCACTGCCGGCGTATCGCCGACCGCCTGTTTGAGCACGACGGAGAGATCCGAAAAATCAACGCCGCCAATCAACAGCCCCAATGGCGGCGTTACCACATCAGCGACAAATGACGAGACGATCTTGGTGAACGCGGCGCCAACAATGATGCCGACCGCCATGTCGATCACGTTGCCCCTGACTGCAAACGCTTTGAATTCGTTGATCATGCCCATCTGAAGATATCCCGTTCAATTTGAAAGGTGCGGCTGGAGCGCCGGCCGTATGGCTCGATGATTATAGGCAAAGAAAGAGTCAACCGCCGCGCTAGACAGCTCGAGGACGGGCGGGAGGCTGGCATAGCTTGATCTTGATCGCGATCAATAAGAAATGGCGAGGCGCACCGCTAAGGTACAAACCTTCAGAAACAGCCCGGAGCAACACCATGCAGGTTGAACATCAAGCGCTCGCCAAAGACTTTCCCGAGAAGCAAGCACAGCTGTTGAAGCTGCGTCAGCAGAATCCCTCGTTCGCGAGCAAGACCGACGCCTATGAAGCGCTGGATCAGAAGATCCGGAGCGCCGAAGCGGGTGCGGTAACGCTGGATGACGAGGCTCTCAGCGCACTCAAGCAAGAACAGGTAACGCTGAAGAACGACATCAGCCGCGAACTCAAGCACGCGAGCGGTAGCTGCTGCGGTGGCTGCGGCGGCTGATCTGCCTCAACGCTCAACACGTCCCGCACCTAGACACCATATCGGCATGGGTCGCGGGACGAATGATGAAATGATGAAATGAAGGCGGCAAACCGTCTCGATTCCGCGCCTTATCTAAGCTGCTCTCCCCTCAGTCGTTAACGTCCCCTCCGCGCCAGCCGCACCTCAACGATCATTCATTTAGAACAACCCACCGAATCTGAAACCCGAACCCACCCAGGCAAACGCCACGGCAGTTAGCGTGATGAGCACGATATGCACGCCCAACTGCGGTAACCGCTGCGCATCCAGCTTCGGAATAATCGCCAGCCGCGCATGCACGCCCAGCACTGCCGTGAACGCCAGCAAAATCAGCTTGGCCTGGATGAGATGGGCGATGGGCGAGTCGCTGAACCACTGCGAATGCGGCAACCATTTACCTGCCAACCAGACGCCTGTGACGATCTGGATCAGTAAGGCCGGAATGCCGACTCGTTCGTAGAGTTGCTCGAACGCCCGCACCGGCTGTACATCGCGCCGTTTCAGCGCGCCTGGCAGCACACTGAACAGCAGGACCAAATGGCCGCCAACCCAGACGCTGGCACCCAACAGGTGCAGGAACAACAAATGGCGCATGGGACTCACTCCTGTTCGATTTGTTTACAGTCTGGCGACTTGCGTGGTGCTTGTGGCTGATGTCGATCAAGCCAGTCGTTATGATGCGCTTCCTCTTATCCGACCCGGAGTGTCCCATGGCCAAGGCCAAGCGCATGTATGGCTGCACCGAATGTGGCTCGACCTTCCCCAAGTGGGCTGGCCAATGCGGCGATTGTGGTGCCTGGAATACCCTGGTGGAAACCATCATCGACGGCGCAGCGCCGCCGAGCGGCCGCGCGGGCTGGGCCGGCGAGAAAGCCAACATCAAGACCCTCGCCGAGGTCAGCGTCGAAGAAGTGCCACGTTTTTCGACCGCTTCCGGCGAGCTGGATCGCGTACTCGGTGGTGGCCTGGTCGACGGATCTGTGGTGCTGATTGGTGGTGATCCTGGCATCGGCAAGTCCACTATCCTGCTGCAGACGTTGTGCAACATTGCCCGACAGTTTCCCGCGCTCTATGTCACCGGTGAAGAATCCCAGCAGCAGGTAGCCATGCGTGCTCGTCGCCTGGACCTGCCGCAGGACCAACTCAAGGTCATGACCGAAACCTGCATCGAGTCAATCATTGCTACTGCGCGACTGGAAAAGCCGAAGGTGATGGTCATCGATTCGATCCAGACCATCTTCACCGAGCAGCTGCAGTCGGCACCGGGTGGCGTCGCCCAGGTACGGGAAAGCGCGGCACTGCTGGTGCGCTATGCCAAGCAGAGTGGTACAGCGATCTTCCTCGTCGGTCACGTTACCAAGGAGGGCGCACTCGCGGGTCCGCGCGTGCTGGAACATATGGTCGACACGGTGCTGTACTTCGAAGGCGAGTCGGACGGCCGCTTGCGGCTGCTGCGCGCCGTGAAGAACCGCTTCGGTGCGATCAACGAGCTGGGCGTGTTCGGCATGACGGATAAGGGGCTGAAGGAAGTTACCAACCCTTCTGCGATCTTCCTTACCCGCGCGCAGGAAGCGGTGCCTGGTAGCGTGGTCATGGCCACGTGGGAAGGCACCCGGCCGATGCTGGTGGAGGTGCAGGCCCTGGTCGACACCAGCCATATGGCCAATCCCCGGCGCGTTACCCTCGGCCTGGATCAGAATCGTCTGGCCATGCTGCTGGCCGTCCTGCATCGCCACGGCGGCATTCCGACCTATGACCAGGATGTGTTTATCAACGTGGTGGGCGGCGTGAAAGTGTTGGAAACCGCGTCCGATCTGGCATTGATGGCGGCCGTGATTTCCAGCCTACGCAATCGCCCGCTGGATACCGATTTGCTGGTGTTTGGCGAAGTCGGTCTGTCCGGTGAGATACGTCCGGTTCCGAGTGGTCAGGAACGGTTGAAAGAAGCAGCCAAACATGGCTTCAAACGCGCCATCGTGCCCAAGGGCAACGCACCGAAGGAGGCGCCGGCCGGGCTACAAGTAATTGCCGTGACACGGCTTGAGCAGGCCCTGGACGCGCTATTCGAGTAATCCCGGCGCTATCGCGGCTCGCCAAGCGCTGCCAGCTCACGTTCGAGCAGCGCTTCGTCGCCCAGGTTGAGTTCGACCAACCGCCGTAGGTGGCTGATCGAGTCGACATCGATATGCCGGCAGACCAGCCCGACCAACTCACCGTCGCCACGAGTCATCTCTACTTCCATACGCACCTCGGCGTCATCCGAGAGCCGAATGCGGACTTCGAACGGCTGGGAGGGATCCGCATCCCAGCCAGCCGGGCGGTGCACCAACAAGCCCCTCAGGGAAAGATCGTGCAGCTGGACAGGCCAGCGACGCTGGCCCTGCACCAGCTCCGTTTCGGCATCGAATTCAAAGCGCTGAAAGCGCCGGCGGTCGCTGGTTGTCTCGATCATCATGTCCACTCCCCGAAAACTTCATTTCTCACTATAGGCGACATCATCACCCACCTGCTCAGAGCCACCGCCGGACACGCCGTCGGTAGATTCGATAGTCGTCACCAAACAGCCGCATCAGCAGGTGCTCTTCGTGAACGATCACGGTGCGTTGCATGCAAACGACCAACAAGGGCAATAGCAACCACGGCCAGACACTGTTGAGCAACAGCCCAACACCGCAATAGATGAAGGTGTCGGCGAGATAAATCGGGTTGCGCGAGAAACGAAACGGCCCGCTCTGCAACAGACTGCTCGGCTTGCCGTAGGGGTTGATAGTGGTGCGATAACGATGCATTTCCAGCGCCGACCAGAGCATCAGCACGATGCCGACCGCTATCGATACCCAGCCGGCATAAAACACCAGTTCGTGTTCAGGCAGGTCGAGAGGCACCCATTTCGACGCCCCCCATGCACCACCCATGAAGGCCAGATAGACCAGGGGTGGAGGCGGAATCATTCTGACAGAGGCGTGGCTCATGGCGCGTCCCGATGTATTGGATGCGCCTATCCTACAGAAGCCACCGCGTAACGCCGCCTGCTTTTAGTAGCGCGTCCCGGCGGCGCTGACAGTTGCCAAGTTAATGCTGCCCTGGGAGCCAGCCATGCACCATTGCATGCTTCATCAGATCCGCCGGGCGGTCGATATCCAGCTTGCGGCGAATGCTCAGGCGATGCGTTTCGACCGTCCGTACGCTGATTTGCAGGGTACGCGCCATGGTCTTGTTGTTATGCCCTTGGGCCAGCATCAGCAGCACTTCACGCTCACGAGGCGTGAGCTCGCGCTCCTCGGCGCTCCGGCTGGCCAGCTTCTCGGCGATACCCTCGCTGTAATAGGTGCCTCCGGCGGCAATCGCTTGGATCGCGACAATGATTTCCCGTGAGGGCGCATCTTTCAGTACATAGCCGCTGGCGCCGACCTTGACTGAAGTGTTCACGTATTCCTGATTGTCGTACATGCTCAGAATCAGCACGCGCAAGCCGGGAAACTGCTGGCGCAGTGATTGCGTCAGTTCAAGACCGTTTACATCCTTCAGCCCGATGTCCATCAACACGACATCGGCCGTGACACGACCCAGCAGCTCAAGCGCCTCGGCGCCGCTGCCAGCTTCGCCGACCACGTCCAATTCGGGCACGGCCATCAGCAAGGCGCGGATGCCGTCCCGAACCAAAGCATGGTCGTCGATCAAAGCCACCTTGATACACGCTTGCGGGTTCATCGAGCGAGCCTCTTATTATTCAATGTTCGACAGTTCAGCCGGCCCGGGCCGGCAAGGTGACATCCAGTTCGGTGCCACCGGATTCAGATAGCAGGCTGAAACGACCACCGAAGTGTTCCACCCGTTCGCGGATGTTACGCAGACCGATGCCGCCGCCCTTGATGCTGTCGAGATGGCGCGGATTGAAACCGACTCCGTCGTCCCTCACCCGCAGGCGCACCGACGCGTCGTCGCCGTCCAGATTGATGTGCACGGACTGCGCTGCAGCGTGACGCTCGATATTGGCCAGCGCTTCCTGCAACACCCGGAACAGTGCAACTGCCACCGAATCGTCAGGATCGTTCTCACCGAGGTCGTTGCTGTATAGCATTTTCAGCCCGCTGCGCTGCTCGAACTCGGCCACAAGCTGGCCAACAGCCGCCGACAGGCCCAGCGTGTCGAGCAGCGATGGATGCAGATCATGGGAGATGCGCCGCACCTCGCCAATCGCCCCCGCCAGCCGCTCGGTGCCGCGATCCAGCGTTGCCAGCGCATTGGGATTGCCGCTGGCGAGCTCGTGACTGGCCAGTTCAAACTGGAACTTGATCGACACCAGTAGCTGGCTGATGCCGTCATGCAGCTCGCGAGAAACACGTGAACGCTCTTCTTCCTGCAAGCTGACAATGCGCTGGGTCAGCAACTGCAGCTTGCGGTCGGCCAGTCGTCGTTCGCTGACATTGAGCGTCAGGCCACTGGCGAAGACCAGCAACACCGCGACGAGCGCGACGCCGGCGATGGCCAGCATGGTGGTGTAGATGCCACTGGCGACCTCTTCGCGCACCTGCAGAATCGCCTCATCTACGTCCTCGAGATAGATGCCGGTGCCCAGCATCCAACCCCAACGCTCCAACATCACCACATAGGCCAGCTTCGCGGCGAACTGTCCGGTCGACGGCTTCTGCCAGGCGTAGCGCTGGAATCCGGTACCTGTCTCGGCACTGCGCATCAGCGCCTGGATCACTGGCAAACCGTTAGGATCGGTCATGTTCCACAGATCCTTGCCGACCAGCTCGCTCTGGCGCGGATGCATCAGGTTGCGCCCGCTGCGATCGTAAACGAAGAAGTAGCCATCGCTGCCGAAACTGAAGCGCCCCAAAGCAGCGAGCACCTTCTGTTTGGTCTCCTCATCGTTCAGACCGCTGTCATAGAACGGCGCGATGGTGCTCAAGGCCATCTCGACGTAGTTCTTCAGCTCGGCCTGCTTGCTCGCCAGGATGCTGCTTTCGATCAGCTTCGCCTGCTGCTCGCCGAGCCGCTGGTTCTGGAACAGCACCAGCGCACAGACCACCGCCACAGCCAATAGCAGGGGCAGGATGCTGAGCGCGGCAATCTTGTGCTTGAGCTGCATCGAGCCTCTCCGATGACCTAAATCTGGCAAAACGTGAGTGAAACTTAACCCAGGCGGCGCGGCAGGCACAGTACCAGATGGCACTTGGCCTTGACGCACCGTGACGCGGGCGATTGCTTGCCGAAACGAAAAAGCCCGGCACAGGGCCGGGCTTTCGTTACTGCATGAAGCGTCTTACTGACCGTAGACCGGGAACTTGCCGCAGACCGCCTCGACCTTGGCACGAACTGCTTCGATTACCGACTCGTCGCCCATGTTGTCGAGGATGTCGCAGATCCAGCCAGCCAGGTCGCGGCACTCGGTTTCGCCGAAACCGCGGGTAGTGACGGCCGGAGTGCCGATGCGCAGACCGGAGGTCACGAACGGCGAACGCGGGTCGTTCGGTACACTGTTCTTGTTCACGGTGATGTGCGCGTTGCCCAGGGCAGCATCCGCGTCCTTACCGGTGATGTCCTGCTTGATCAGGCTGAGCAGGAACAGGTGATTCTGGGTGCCACCGGACACCACGTCGAAGCCGCGCTGGATGAACACTTCGGCCATGGCCTGGGCATTCTTCACGACCTGCTGCTGGTAGGTCTTGAACTCAGGCTGCAGCGCTTCCTTGAAGCAAACCGCCTTGGCGGCGATGACGTGCTCCAGCGGGCCGCCTTGGGCGCCTGGGAACACTGCAGAGTTCAGCTTCTTCTCGATCTCGGCATTGGCGCGGGCCAGGATCAGACCACCGCGTGGGCCGCGCAGGGTCTTGTGTGTAGTAGTGGTCACTACGTCGGCGAACGGCACCGGGTTCGGGTAGACACCTGCAGCAACCAGACCAGCTACGTGGGCCATGTCGACGAACAGGTAGGCACCGACCTTGTCGGCGATCTCGCGGAAACGGGCGAAATCCAGTTTCTGCGAGTAGGCAGAGAAACCAGCGACGACCATCTTCGGCTTGTGTTCCAAGGCCAGGCGCTCGACTTCGTCATAGTCGATCAGGCCCTGGTCGTTGATACCGTACTGCACGGCGTTGTACAGCTTGCCCGAGGACGAGACGCTCGCGCCGTGGGTCAAGTGGCCGCCGTGGGCCAGGCTCATGCCGAGGATGGTGTCACCGGCCTGTAAGAGGGCGAGGTAGACGGCGCTGTTGGCCTGGGAGCCGGCATGCGGCTGGACGTTGGCGTAGTCGGCGCCGAACAGTTCCTTGGCGCGGTCG
>ERZ1673962.692-NODE-692-length-20970-cov-4.604877_pt1 | contig 20970 bp, 19 predicted proteins | sample MGYA00580188_ERZ1673962 | MGnify/ENA primary metagenome ERZ1673962 (study PRJEB41334, sample SAMN05608104) | rock metagenome | biome: terrestrial subsurface; feature: shale formation; material: shale | place: USA: Pennsylvania ... | reverse complement strand
CGGAAGAAATGGGTAAGCGTTTTCCATCTCTTTTCGGTCAGCCCACACGATCCGGACGCGAGTAAATGCTTGACAGTTGAAACCGGGGTACTTAAAATTTAGCGTTTTGAAAATTTTTATAAGGAGCGATTTCCCATGCCCATGACAGATTTTCTTTTTACATCCGAATCCGTAAGCGAAGGCCATCCTGATAAAGTTGCGGATCAGGTTTCCGATGCGATTCTGGACGCCATTTTAGAGCAGGATCCTCACAGCCGTGTAGCTTGCGAGACCATGGTGACGACCGGCATGGCCGTTATCGCCGGTGAAATTACCACCAATGCCAGGGTCGATTATCCCAATGTGGTTCGTGAAGTCATTCGGGATATCGGCTACAACGACTCCGCTATGGGCTTCGACTGGGAAACCTGCGCAGTTCTTACATCCATAGACCGGCAGTCGCCGGACATTTCCCAGGGGGTTACTCAGGGACAGGGGCTATACAAGGAGCAGGGGGCCGGTGATCAGGGGCTCATGTTCGGTTATGCCTGCGATGAAACCTCGGTACTCATGCCGATGCCCATAACTTACGCGCATCAGCTTACCCAACGTATGGCCGAGGTACGCAAAAGCGGTCTTCTAACCTTTTTGCGCCCTGACAGCAAATCCCAGGTGTCGGTGCAGTATATCAACGACAAGCCGGTTCGGGTCGATGCGGTTGTCGTATCCTCTCAACACGCTCCGGATGTGGTCTACGAAACATTGCGCGAAGCGCTGATCGAAGAGGTTATCAAAAAGATTATCCCCTCCGATATGCTCGACGAAAATACCAAGTTTTATGTCAATCCTACCGGCCGTTTCGTAGTCGGCGGGCCTCAGGGCGACTGTGGTCTGACAGGTCGGAAGATCATCGTTGACACATATGGCGGACAGGGGTCGCACGGCGGTGGTGCTTTTTCCGGAAAGGATCCTTCAAAGGTCGATCGCAGCGCATCCTATATGGCGCGGTATGTCGCCAAGAACGTCGTAGCCGCCAAGCTGGCCCGTAAGTGCGAAGTTCAGCTTGCCTACGCCATAGGGGTGGCGGAACCGGTTTCCATCATGATCAATACTTTCGGTACCGGAATCATGCCTTCCAACGAAATCGCCCGCCTTGTTCGTGAAGAATTCGACATGCGACCGGCGGCGATTATCGAAATCCTGGATCTGCTGCGTCCTATTTATCGCAAAACAGCGGCTTATGGGCACTTCGGGCGCGAACTTGCGGAATTCAGTTGGGAACGCACAGATCGCGTCGAATCGCTTCGCAATCGTGCCGGACTCTGATATCGAAAAGGCAAAGGCGATCCGCAAGGTTCGCCTTTGCCTTTTTCGGGTAAATCATGGTTTCTTTGCCTGATGCATCCCCCCCGGAACTATCGGTCATTGTGCCCTTTCTCAACGAAGGAGAAATGCTGCCCTCCCTGATCCAGACCCTGCAGCGGCAGCAAGGGGTGAAATTCGAGCTCATCCTATGCGACGGCGGTTCCGAGGATGACAGTCACGATGTTTTGTCGCCGCTGTTAGCAACGTTCCCCTACGAATATCGTCTGTATCACTCCCCCCCGGGTCGTGCCCGCCAACTCAACTTCGGTGCCGCCAGCAGTCGCGGTAATTACCTGCTTTTTCTCCATGCCGACTCCACCTTCGAGGATTCGAGGGCCCTCGCACAGGCCTATGCATCTCTCCATGCCGCTCACCGTAGTGCCGGTCATTGTGAAATTGCCGGGCACTTTCCCCTTTTTTTTCGGAGCCGGTCGGACCAAAGCTCCTGGGCCTTTTTTCATCATGCCTGGAAAACCCGGCTTCATCGACCCTATTGCGTGCATGGGGATCAAGGCTTCATGCTGGCAAGATCTTTCTTTGAAAAGGTCGGTCCTTTTGATGAATCTCTGCCGTTTCTTGAAGATGTCCGTCTGGCAAAAAGTATTGAAAACCGTGGGCGCTGGTTATTGTTTCCGACTGTTCTGGAAACATCCGCCCGGCGCTTTGAGGAAGAAGGCTTTGGCCGGCGGCAGGCCCTCAACGCTCTGATTCTGGCGTGTGAAGAGGCCGGGTACGGGTATTGGCTTGCCGACCTGCCGGGAATATATCGGCAGCAGGCGGCATGTAAGGGACTTCGGCTGTACCCATTTTTCAAACAGGTATCTCGCCATGTGTCCTCTCTGTCTCAGGCACAAAAACGCAGACTCTGGCGCACGGTAGGTGCCTTTGTCTGCGGCAACGTATGGCAACTTGCGTTTATGGTCGATACGCTGCGCCATTATCGCAACGGGAAAACTTCCGGACACGGCCCCTTGAAGGTTTTGAGTTTTTTTGACAGGCGCATTGCCAGGATGATCGACCACCCTGTCGGATATTGGATAGCAGCATTTGGGGCTTGGGTATGGTATCGATGGAATCTGCATGCAGGTTACCGGTCTTGAAACGGCAATCATGCTCTGGTGGCAGGTGCATTCCTGTTTTGTTGATGATTTCACATCATGAAATTTAATCTGGTATCCTTTCTGTGGTACCATATGTGCAGAACCGCTAAAGGAAAGGTGCGCGATCATGAAAATTGCAAACGGAGTGGTTTTCTGTGGTTTGTTTTTGATGCTTGCAGCATGTACCGCTTATCGCAGTCAGGAAGTTCCCTTTCGGCCTCCTGCAAGTTATGGCAATATGCAAGCGGTTGCAGGGGCGCAATTGGCTTCCAGGGCATATGTTGACGAAAGCGAGGCCAGCGGGGTTTTCGGCTTCAATATCCGCAAGGCAGGCTTACTGCCTGTGCAGGTGGTGTTTGATAACCAGGGAGAGCAGGCCCTGACTATCGTTCCCGAGCAATCCTTTCTGATAGATAGTGAAGGGAACTTGTGGAATCTTCTCGACAGTCGTACCGCATATACCAGGATTGAAAAAAGTTCCGAATATGCGCGTATAGCCAAGGGAGGCGGCAAGGGGGCGATGCTCGGCGCTGCCGGTGGTGCCGTGCTCGGTGCCGCCATCGGAATTCTGAGCGGCGAAAACATAGGCTCCACCATGTTTAAAGGGGCGGCGGTCGGTGGTGCCGGCGGCGCAGTCGTCGGCGGAGCCCAAGGGGCTACGGAAGATCAGGCAGGGCGGCAAATTGCCCGTGATCTGGCCAACAAGTCCCTCGTCAATCAGGGCATTCAACCGGGCAACCTGGCGCACGGTTTCCTGTTCTTTCCCGGAGAAGCCATGTCTGCCGCACAATTGAGGCTGCAGATCAGGGAGGTGGGAACCGGCCGGATACATACGGTCATCATGTCGCTTCAGTAAAGCATAACGGCAGTCGTTCCGGTAAGAAGGGCGAATCGCATGGCGGATTCGCCCTTTTTTTCTTGCAAATGCCGACCGGATTGGGTATATCAATAAAACCTGATATATGCCAGCGAGGATAATTGATCAATGCTTGCCACATTTAAATCCCTGGCCGACCCGACCCGATTACGCCTGATGGCTATTCTTGCCCGCGGTGAATTCACCGTGCAGGAACTGACAACCATTCTGGACATGGGACAATCGAGGATATCGCGGCATTTGAAAATTCTTTCGGATGCCGGTCTGCTTTCGGTAAAGCGCGAAGGCACCTGGGCCTATTACCAGCTCGATGCGACAAACGATTTTTTTAAAGACATACGACCGTATGTGGAGGCGCGACTGAACCGGGAGGATGATCCGTGCGGCGACCGGAATCGCCTCTTTTCTCTGCTGGAGAAGCGACGTTCCCGAAGTCTCGACTTTTTTGACCGGCATGCCAGGCAGTGGGATGAACTGGTGCAGGATCTGCTGCCCACCGCCAGCTATCGCGAAAAGCTGCTAGCCAGCGTTCCGACCGTACCGACCATCCTTGAGGTTGGCGTCGGAACCGGCAACCTGCTGCAGGGATTGCGGCGACAGGCGAAGCTTGTCATTGGTGTGGATCACTCGGCGGTCATGCTGGAACAGGCACGTGAGCGCATGCAAGGTAACCAGGCGACCGGTATCGATCTGCGTCTTGGAGAAATGCGGCATCTCCCTGTATCGGAAGGGGAGGTACAGTGGTCGGTGCTGAATATGGTCCTGCATCACGCGCCTCAACCGCAGCAGGTATTTTTTGAACTTGCAAGGGTGCTTTCCCCCGGGGGCGGGTTAACGCTGGCTGATCTGCACCGGCATGAAGAAGAATGGGTCAGGGAGCGCATGGCCGATCAATGGCTCGGTTTCGAGCGGCAGGAACTAGAAGGCTGGCTTAAGACGGCGGGGTTCCGTCCGATATCCTTCCAGGTTGTTGGCGGGAAGGCCGCCGAACATGATGTCATCCTGCTTTCAGCCCTCAAGAATGATTCATCCGCCCACGGGTTTTGTCCTAAATGAGAACGGAGATCAAAAAATGACCGGTAAAATCAATGCTAAGAATTATGTCGTCAAGGATATCGAAATGGCTGAATGGGGTCGCAGGGAAATCCGCATGGCTGAAGCGGAAATGCCCGGACTGATGGCCATCCGCCAGGAATATGCAGGCCGCAAGCCCCTTGCCGGGGCCCGTATAACAGGGTCTTTGCACATGACCATTCAAACGGCAGTGCTGATCGAAACCCTTGCCGAACTTGGAGCCGAACTGCGTTGGGCCTCCTGTAATATTTTCTCTACGCAGGATCATGCCGCCGCTGCCATCGCCGCTGCCGGCATTCCGGTTTTTGCCTATAAGGGGGAAACCCTCGAGGAGTACTGGGAGTACACCTTCAGGGCCCTGGCGCATGAGCAGGGTCCGCAATTGATTGTCGACGACGGTGGCGACGCCACTCTCCTCATTCATCGTGGCGTGGCCCGGGAGCGGGAATATGCCCGTACAGGCAAGGTTCCCCAGGTGTCTTCCGAAAACAAGGAGTTGGGTATTGTGGATCAGTTGCTGAACCGACAACTGGTCGAAGACGGTGAATATTGGCAACGTCTGGCAAGCGGGTTGTCGGGGGTCAGTGAAGAAACCACCACCGGTGTGCACCGGCTTTATCATATGGCGCGCAGCGGCGAGCTGCTGTTCCCGGCCTTCAACGTCAATGATTCCGTCACCAAAAGCAAGTTTGACAACCTTTACGGATGTCGGGAATCACTGATCGATGGTATCAAACGCGCCACGGATGTCATGATTGCCGGTAAGAAGTGTGTCGTTCTGGGTTATGGGGATGTCGGCAAAGGATGTGCCCAGGCCTTCAGGGGCATGGGAGCGTTGGTATCCGTCACGGAAATCGATCCCATCTGTGCTCTGCAGGCTGCCATGGAGGGATTCAGCGTGGTTGACATGGACGAAGCCTGTCGCTGGGGGGATATTTTTGTGACGACGACCGGAAATGTCGACGTCATAACCCGCGATCACATGGACGCCATGAAAAATGAAGCCATCGTATGTAATATCGGCCATTTTGATTCGGAGATTCAGGTCGATTCCCTGTATGACGATCCCGAGCTGACTGTTCACGAAGTCAAGCCCCAGGTCGATCAGATCGAATGGCCGGACGGCAGACGCGTTACCGTGCTGGCCAAAGGACGTCTGGTCAATCTCGGCTGTGCAACGGGACACCCTTCCTTTGTCATGTCCAATTCCTTTACCAACCAGGTGCTGGCTCAGATCGAATTGTGGCAGAATCGCAGCCAATACGAAAACAAAGTCTACGTACTGCCGAAGCAACTGGATGAAAAAGTCGCGAGTCTGCACCTCGGTCCGCTGGGAGTAAAGCTCACCCGATTGAGCCAGAAACAGGCCGATTATCTCGGAGTGGAAGTGGACGGTCCCTTCAAGCCGGAGCATTATCGGTATTGATACGCTCTTTTGCGTGACCCGGGTAAAAAAGGCGCCCCGTTCGGGCGCCTTTTTTTATCCGGTTTATCTGCTAGATTCCTGAAGAGACTTACGTTTCCTCGCCGTAGAGGAAAAGCCAACAGCCGAATAAAAGAAAGAGAACATTGGCGCCCCAGGCGGCGATGACGGGCGGAAACGCTCCCGAGTAGCCGAAAGCCAGCAGCGCCGCGTGTAGGATAAAGTAGATAGCTCCGATGCCTACGCTGACGGCAATGCCGAGGGCCAGGCTGGTTCCCCGTCCTTTGCGAATGGCGAAGGGAATGCCGAGGAAAGCCATGACCAGGCAAGCGAAAGGAGCGGCAATGCGCGCATGCATGTCGACCTGAAATCGCGTCGCGTTGTAACCTTCCTTTCGCAGTTTTCTGGCCAGATGTCGCAACTCCGAAATGGATAGGTCCTCATTGCGCTTGCTGCCGGGAATCTTGAAATCATCCGGGGAAACCGGCAGGTTAACCATTTTTTGCGCAAGGTTTCGTTCCGAGGTCAGGTTTCCGGAAGCCGGGTCGAAGGTGCGGAAAACGACCTGTCGGCACAGCCAACGGTTGTCTGTGAAGGTTGCCTTTGCGGCATCGAGTCTTTGCGTGACGCGGAATTGATCGTTGAAGGTCAGCAGCGTGATGCCTTCGAGGGTTTGCTGTTTTGGGCTGGCCAGTCGGATGTTGAGGATCTGTTCTTTATGGCGCAGCCAGATTTTGTCGCGTTTGTAAGTGACGGCAGGTCCGCCTCTTACTTCAGTTGCGAGAATATGGCGGGCTCGTTTGACCGAAGACGGCACCACAAACTCGTTGGCGGCCAGAATGATCAGGGAGAGATACAATCCCGTGCGCAGCAGAGGGCCGGCAATTCTGCCCAGACTGATGCCGCCGGCATGCATGGCGGTCAATTCCCCCGTACGGGTGAAGCTGCCCAGGGTCATGAAAACCGACATCAGGCAAGCCAGTGGGGCCACCTGAGTTATGATCAGAGGGGTTTTGTTGACAAAGTAGGATATGCTCAAGCCTATCGAGGCGTGATATTCGATAAAGTCGTCGATGCGTTCGAAAAATTCGACCAGCAGGTACAGTCCGACGAAGGCCGCGAGAGACAAGCCGAAGAAACGGAAAAAGGTGCGCAGTATGTAGCGGCTGTAAAGCAACATGGTCAGGATTTCCTCAGACGGCGAATGACGCTGTCGGTCCAATGCCGGCAGGTTTCCTGCAATGGCAATGGTTTTTCCCGGGCGGCCGATTTGAGTACGACGATGCCGGCGATCAGGAATATCATATTGGGAATCCACAGAACCGCGCCGGGCATCCCCGTCTCGACGACCAGGGTGGAGGCCAGGGACAGCAGCATATAGTAGGCGAGGAACACCAACAGTCCTAAGGCGAAACCGCTGCCGCGGCCGGAACGTACCGGTTGAATGCCCAGAGGAACGCCGAGCAGGGCAAAGAGCAGCGGTGCGAAGGGCAGTGCCAGGCGCCAGTGGAATTCGGCGGTCAATTCGCTGGATTTGGAAGAAATCGGTGCGGTATCGGCATGGATTGCCCGGAAAAGCTCCAGGATGGACATGGTTTTCTTGTTTTTGCGTGGTTCATCCGAGGACAGAGAAGCGTTTCCGAGGTCGAGATTGAGGTCGTAGGTCGTAAAGCCGATGACATGGAAGGCTTTGTCCGATATGCTGCGCTGTCTATGGATGGTGCCGTTTTCCAAATGCAGGGTGAGGGACATCGTATCCTGGTTGGATAGAACGCGTCCATTGTCGGCTAAGATGATAGCCGGTACGGCGTCTTTTCGTTCATCGGAGATGAAGACGCCCTGCATGCGGGCGGTCCTTTCGTCGACTTCGTTGGCGTAGAGTACGAGTCCTTCGAATTCGTCGTTGAAGATTTGCGGCTGAATACCTATGTTGGCGCGACTGCTGGCGATCTGGAACAGTTGTCTGCGAAAAAAGTCTTCACTCGCAGGTTTGACGACCGTGGTGAGGCCTGCTGTTACAAGACTTACAAGCAGTCCCAGGCAGATGACCGGGGTGGTTATCTGGTAGAGGCTGGTGCCGCCGGCTTTGAGAGCCAGTATCTCCTGGTCCGAGGACATGCGGCCGAGTCCTGCCATGATGCCGAGCAGAAAAGACAGTGGCAAGGTCAGTACCAGAAAGGTCGGCAACAGGGAGGCGAACAGCAGCAGAATGTCTGCCAGGGGCACGCCTTTGTTGATAACCAGTTCGACAAATTTGAGGATGCGTCCCATGATCAGGACGAGGGTGAACACTGCCAGTCCCAGCGACATGGGGACCAGCGTTTCACGCAATAGATAACGTTGAATGCGAAAGCTCGACATAGGCGCTGATATTAATACAGTTCCGGCTTTTTTGTAAACCAGAGTTCGCCGGGGAAAAACGATTCGGTATGGAAAGCAACAGGCACAGAAGGAAGGACGAGAACCCGGGTCGGGAGGGCTTTTGTCAGGTTGGCGGATATCCGTTTCCGCCCGAATCCGATTAGAGACGGAAGAGGAGAGTTGTTCGTAGGCGGGGGGCTGACCGCGGAGAGTGGTCGGGTTGCTATTTTGTCCTTGCTATGCCGCTTTTTCCATGGTAAATAAACGTGTTCATAATACGCACGCACCTTGACCTTGTGGCGGAGGTGCCCGCCGGCTGATACGGCAGGGTCCGCCAGGGATGATGGGTGCGGAGGCAAACCAATTTAAAGGAGTAAAGTACATGGCACAGGTTAGCATGAAACAGCTGCTCGAGGCCGGCGTCCACTTCGGCCATCAGACCAAGCGCTGGAACCCCAAAATGAAGCCCTATATTTTCGGGGCGCGCAACGGTATCTACATCGTCGATCTGCAGAAGACCGTTCGATACTTCAAGGCGGCTTATCAGTTTGTTCGTGAAACGGTTCAGAACGGCGAAAAGGTTCTGTTCGTCGGAACCAAGAAACAGGCGCAGGAAGCTATCCGTGAGGAGACCGAACGTGCTGGGCAGTTTTATGTCGACAGTCGCTGGCTCGGTGGCATGCTGACCAACTTCGCCACCATCAAGAAGAGTATCGAACGTCTCAAGAAAATCGAAGCCATGGCGCAGGATGGCACTTACGAACTGCTTACCAAAAAAGAAGCTCTCGGGCTGGAGCGCGAAAGAGAAAAACTCGAAAAAACTCTCGGCGGCATCAAGGGCATGAGCAAGCTGCCCGGTGCCGTGTTCGTGATTGATCCCAAGAAGGAAGCCATCGCCGTCAAGGAAGCCCGTAAACTGGGTATCCCGGTCGTCGCCGTGGTCGATACCAACTGCGATCCGGACGACATCGATTACATCATTCCCGGCAACGACGATGCCATCCGTGCCATTCGTCTGTTTGCCACAAAAATGGCCGATGCCTGCGTCGAAGGCGCCGAGGCACGCGAAGCTGCATTGAGGGCTGAAACCGACAAAGCTGAGGCCGAAAACAAGGACGAAGCCCCCGTTGAGGAAGCTGCTGGCGAAGCGGGCGAGAAGGCCGGCGAAGCATAGTCGTTTTTCGGTGTTTTGAATACGCAAAAGGCGGTCCGGGAAACTGACCGCCTTTTTGCTGACATATATCACGGAAGCGGTGACCAAGAACCCGCCTCCCAGCATAAACGAGGAGAGATTGTCATGAAAATCACTGCATCGATGGTTTCCGAACTGCGTACCAAAACCGGCGCAGGGATGATGGATTGTAAAAAAACTCTTACCGAAGCCGGCGGAAATATGGAAGAAGCTGTCGACCTGCTTCGTAAAAAAGGTCTTTCCGCCGCAGCCAAAAAAGCCGATCGCGCTGCTGCAGAGGGTCTCGTGGTCGGCCTTGCCGAGGGTGGCTGCGGAGTTCTGGTGGAAGTGAATGCCGAGACCGATTTCGTTGCCAAAAACGCCAATTTTCAGGAATTCACCAGCGGCGTGGCGAATGTTGTGCTCTCCTCCAAGCCGGCCGATCTCGAAGCTCTCAAGGCTCTTCCTTTTCCCGGAACCGGACGTACCGTTGCCGAAGAGCAGACCCATCAGATAGCCACTATCGGTGAAAATATCAATTTGCGGCGCTTTGTCTGTTTTGACAATGACCAGGGGGTCGTATCCTTCTATATTCACGGGGTCGGAAAAATCGGCGTCCTCGTGGAACTGGAAACCGCAAAGACTGATGATGAGCGTGTGTCCGCCCTGGCGCGCAACCTGGCCATGCATATAGCCGCCGCCAACCCCCCTTACCTGTGTCGCGACGATGTGCCCGCGGAAGTTGTGGAAAAAGAAAAAGACATCATGCGCACCAAGGCCATCGAAAGCGGCAAACCTGAAAAAATCGTTGAGAAAATCATTGCCGGACAGATCAACAAATACTTCAGTGAAGTCTGCCTGCTTGAACAAGCTTACGTTATCGATCCCGACCACACCGTCGGCAAGGTAGTCGAGAACTTGGGCAAGGAGATAGGTGGCGATGTCAAACTGACTCGTTTCGCCCGCTATCAATTGGGTGAAGGTCTGGAAAAACGAGAAGACGACTTTGCGGCCGAGGTCGCTTCCATGACCAAGTAAATGGCATCGATTATGGATGCTCAGAAACCTGTCTATAAACGCATTCTTCTGAAACTCAGTGGTGAAGCTCTGGCCGGCAACCAGGGTCTTGGCATTGATCCTCAGGTCATATCCGGCATTGCCAGCGAAATTCGGGACGTCATCAGCCTCGGCGTACAAGTGGCCGTGGTCATCGGTGGCGGGAATATTTTTCGCGGTATGGCGGCAGCTGCCGGTGGTATGGATCGTGCCGGCGCCGACTACATGGGCATGCTCGCCACCATCATGAACAGTCTTGCCCTCCAGGATGCCCTGGAACAGGTCGGTGTGGCGACCAGGGTGCAGACCGCCATTGAGATGCGAGAGGTTGCAGAACCTTATATCCGGCGGCGTGCCATCAGGCATCTCGAAAAGGGGCGGGTTGTCATCTTTGGAGGCGGCACGGGCAACCCTTATTTCACCACCGACACGGCAGCCAGTCTTCGTGCTATGGAAATAGGCGCAGATGTTATTCTCAAGGCCACCAAGGTGGATGGTGTATACAGTGCCGATCCGTGTCAGGATAAAGATGCCGTTAAGTTCGAACGGCTTAACTATCTTGATGTGCTTAAAAAGGGACTTAAAGTCATGGATGCCACGGCAACTTCGCTGTGTATGGATAATGATCTGCCTATTGTTGTATTCCAGTTGTCTCGTCCCGGAAACATCAAGAAAGTGGTAACGGGCGAAGCCATTGGTACCATCGTCAAAGGAGAATAAATTCCATGTATAACGATGTCGTCAAGAAAGCTCGCAACGGAATGGATAAGGCTGTAGACGCCTTGAAAAAGGACATGACCAAAGTACGTACCGGGAGGGCGTCCACCTCTCTTCTGGATGATGTGATGGTCGATTACTACGGCACTCCTACGCCACTGAATCAGGTCGGCACCCTGACCGTTCCTGAATCTCGACTGATAACCATTCAACCTTGGGAAAAGAAACTTCTGCCGGATATTGAAAAGGCTATTTTCAAGGCCGATCTTGGGCTTACCCCGACGTCCGACGGGCAGCTCATCCGTATTGCCATTCCTCCCATGACCGAGGAACGCCGCAAGGAAATGGGCAAAGTGGTGCGGAAGATGGGAGAGGAGGCGAAGGTCAGTGTGCGCGGCGCTCGGCGCGACGCCAACGAGAGCTTGAAAAAACTGGAAAAAAACAAGGAAATCAGTGAGGATGAACAGAAGCGTGGCGAAAAGGAAATCCAGGATCTGACCGATTCCTTTGTGGCCAAAATTGATGAGCTTGTTGCCGGTAAAGAAAAGGAAATCATGGAAATCTGAACCCGGCTTCCGGCACGGCAGCGCCCTTCGGTTCGAGGTCGCATCTGTCGGTGTCCGGCCTCCGGGAAGGGTAACCAGCAAAAGATAGACCGAGGGACGTCGGTGCGGCGTCCCTTTTCTTTATGTGGAGCACGACCGATCCCTTCTTGCTGGGTAAAACCGGTTGTGCTAATGTTTTAAACTTCGTTGCGATGTGAAGTCAGGCGGTGCCGAAATGCGTATACCCCGACATCTCGCCATTATCATGGATGGTAACGGGCGTTGGGCCGAACAACGTGGCTTACCCCGGATTCTCGGCCATCGTCATGGCGTTGAGACAGCCAAAACCATCATTGAAGAGTGCCGCCGGATGGGGGTGGCCTATCTCACCCTTTATGCTTTCAGCTCCGAAAACTGGGGTCGACCCAACGAAGAGGTCGATTCCCTGATGGCCTTGCTCAACACTTTCCTTGACAAAGAATTACAGACGCTTCTCACTCATCGAATCCGTCTCAACGTTATCGGAGCTATAGACCGTCTCCCTGCGCAGGTACGTGACACGCTGTTTCGTACCATGGAACGCACAGCCCAAAACCGGGATATGGTTTTGACCCTTGCTCTCTCCTACGGGGCCCGCGATGAAATACTGGGCGCCGTTCGAACTCTCGTCGAAGAGGTCCAGAGCGGGCAACTCAAGCCCGATGCCATCGATGAGCAGTGCTTTTCCCGCGCCCTCCAGACATCCGGTATGCCCGATCCGGACTTTCTCATTCGTACCAGCGGCGAAATACGCATCAGCAACTTTCTGCTGTGGCAGCTGGCTTATGCCGAAATCTATTTCACGCCGGTCTTATGGCCCGATTTCAGTCCCGCTCACCTGCACGACGCCTTTGTCGAATTCGAGCGTAGGGAACGTCGCTACGGTCTGACCGCTGAGCAATTACCCGATAAGTGTGATGACTGAAGGAGGAAGATATTAAAACGCGAATCCTGACAGCATGTATTGTGCTGCCTCTGCTTATAGCTTTTATTTTGAAGGCTCCCGCCTGGGGGTTTTTCTGTATGGTGGCCGGCATTGCCGGCTGGGCTCTCTGCGAATATTACGCCATGGTTCTGCCTGGACGGCGATATGTCGAAAGATGGCTGGCGATTATCACCGGCGTTTCGCTGATGATTCCGCTAGTATTTGAGCAGTATGAGGTGTTTGCCGGGCTAATCACATTCATTGTTTTCATTTTTGCATGCCTGTTTCTGTTGCATCATGGCACCATGGAGAGAGCGGCCGGGGACCTCGCTCTGATGGTGTTCGGTTTTTTTTATTTAAGCATACCCCTTGCGCACATGGTCATGCTTCGCTATCTGGAGCATGGCACGCGCTGGATTCTGCTGGTGCTGTTCATGGTCATGGTCAATGATACCAGCGCATATTTTACCGGGACTTTTCTGGGACGGCATAAGTTGTATCCGAGTGTGAGTCCCAAAAAAAGTGTCGAAGGTGCCGTTGGCGGCCTGGCCGGCAGTCTTTGTGCCGCCGCCGTAGCGCATTGGACTTTTGTTCCCTGGACTGCCCTGTCGCATATCCTGCTCCTTGGGCTGGTGGCCGGAGTCGTTGCCGAACTCGGCGATCTGTTTGAATCTCTCCTGAAACGTTCTTTCGGCATAAAAGATTCCGGCGCACTGATTCCCGGGCACGGGGGGATACTCGATCGCCTTGACAGTCTGATATTCGTTTTTCCGTTAACATACTATTTCGCCCTGGCATTTCAGGGATAGAGGGGATTATGGCTTCCGCAAAAAGACTCGGCATCCTCGGTTCCACCGGCTCCATCGGAGTCAGCACCCTGGACATTGTGGCTGCATTTCCGGACCAGTTCGAAGTGGTGACCTTGACGGCGGGAAACAATCTCGTTCGTCTGGAAGAGCAGATACGACGTTTTCGGCCCCAAATGGTCGCAGTGCTTTCTGAAGATGGAGCAAAACAGCTGAAACAACGGCTTGGCGACGAGGCACCGCAGATTCTGTCCGGTATCGAGGGGTTGGTGGCATGCGCCACCCATGCGGGCATCGATATGGTGGTTTCCGCCATTGTCGGTGCTGCAGGACTGGTTCCTACCATGTCTGCCATCGAGTCGGGCAAGGATATCGCTTTGGCCAACAAGGAAACATTGGTGACGGCAGGTTCGCTGATAACCGAAGCCGTGGCACGACATGGCGTACGGCTGTTTCCCGTGGATAGCGAACATTCCGCGATCTTTCAGTCTCTGGAAGGACATCGCATGGATGACGTTCGTCGGTTGATTCTGACCGCTTCGGGAGGGCCGTTTCGCAATCGTCCGCTTGAGGAAATGGTCGATATAACACCGGCCGATGCTCTGGCGCACCCGAACTGGAGCATGGGACGCAAAATTTCCATCGATTCCGCCACGATGATGAACAAGGGGCTGGAAGTCATCGAAGCGCGTTGGCTGTTCGATGTTCCGGCGGATCGCATCGCAGTTCATATCCATCCCCAGAGTATCGTTCATTCCCTGGTCGAATACATCGATGGCGCCGTTATCGCCCAACTTGGCATTCCCGATATGAAAACGCCTATTGCATATGCCTTGTCCCATCCCAACCGATTGCCCCTCGATCTGCCCGCATTGGACCTTTGCAGTTTGCGCAATCTTACTTTCGACGATCCCGACCTCGAGCGTTTTCCCTGTCTGGGGCTTGCCTATGATGCTCTGGCCATGGACGGCACGGCGCCTGCCGTGCTCAATGCCGCCAATGAAGTGGCGGTCGACGCTTTCCTCAATGAAGAGATTGCCTTTCTCGACATTGCGCGGATCATTGGTGCGACCCTCAAGGGGCTGGAAGTGAAGCCTCTCGAGCATATCGATGATGTTCTGCGGGCCGATCTATGGGGTCGGCGGGAGGCTCGTCGCCTCATCGACAGTCAGGCTGAAGGAGGACAGGCATGCTGAAAATCGTCGGCGGTATTCTCATGCTCGGGGTTCTGGTTTTCGTCCACGAGCTTGGACACTTTCTGATTGCCAAATGGTGCCGGGTCAAGGTGCTGAAATTTTCCCTCGGCTTCGGACCCAGACTTTTCTCGCGTACCTGGGGAGAGACGGAGTACCAAGTCTGCATTATACCTTTGGGAGGGTATGTGCAGATGCTTGGAGAAGGAGGGAACGAAGAGGGTCAGCCCCTTACGGAAGAAGACAAACAAAGATCGTTCGCCGAAAAGCCGGTATTGCAACGGCTTGCCATTGTTGCGGCCGGTCCGGCCATGAATCTGTTGCTGCCGTTTACGCTTTTGCCCCTGGCTTTTTTTATCGGCATGGATCAGCCCGCCTTTCTCGATCGGCCTGCCTGTGTCGGGTATGTTGTCAGCGAATCGCCCGCCGCACGTGCGGGTTTCGAGGTGGGGGACTGCATCAAGAGCATTTCTGGGCATCCGGCCGATACCTGGACTGAGGCTGAAAAAAACCTTCTTTCCGTTGCCGGTAAGAGAGTGTCGTTGCTGGTTGAGCGCGAAAAGGGGCCCGTCGACCTGCAGCTGCCTGCGGACGCCACCGCCGTGGAGGGGTTGCAGGGCGTAGGGCTTTTACCGCGGCAGGCTGCCGTTGTCGGATTTCTTCAGGACAACATGCCTGCGAGGAAGGCCGGGATGCAGCTGAACGATCGTATCGTTGCCATCGACGGTTCATCGGTGCGGTCCTGGTACGATATCCCCGCCCTGGTGGAGGCGAGCGAAGGCGCCGCCATGACCGTCGTCGTTGAACGCAGCGGAAGCTTTTTGAATCTGCAGCTCGATCCAAAGTTTATCGGCGAGAAAGAGTCCGGTCGATACATGCTTGGTATCGGACCGCAAGTGGAAACGGTTTTCAAGCGTTTCAGTCTCGGCGATGCTTTCCGTGAAGGGGTCGGACGCAGCGTGGAACTTGTCGACATGACGCTTCTGTTTTTACGCAAACTGTTTGCCGGACACATTTCCGCCAAGAACATCGGCGGTCCCATCATGGTGGTGCAGATGGCGGGCTCTGTCGCAGAAGAGGTCGATCTGGCCAAGATTCTTTCCATGCTGGCATTTTTGAGCATTCAATTGGGGATCCTCAATCTGCTTCCGGTACCCATCCTCGATGGAGGACACCTGCTGTTCGGAGCCGTTGAGCTGGTGCGCGGCAAGCCTCTGTCGGAGCAGGCACGGGAGATCGCCCAACAGGTCGGCCTGGTGTTTATCATTCTGCTGATGGCATGGGCTTTTTATAATGACATTATGCGTCTGACCTTCGGGGGGTAGAATGGAGGAGCTGGCAGTAACCGTCGATACTTCGACTCCGGCCGGTAGCGTGGCTCTCAATCGAGGGGAAGACCTGCTCGGGGAGGTGGTGTTGCACCTGCGGGGCACGCATACGGATCGCATTCTCAGTTCCCTGAACTGGTTGCTCACCGAGGCATGTGTAAAACCGTCTGAAGTCGATGTGTTCGGTGTCGTGATCGGGCCGGGTAGCTTCACCGGCTTGCGGGTCGGGGTCGCTACCGTCAAAGGGCTTGCCTTTGCCTGTGACACCCCCGTTGTCGGGGTGTCATCCCTGGAGACTCTCGCCATGGCGTGCCCTGCCTCCGCTTATCCGGTTTGCACCATGATCGATGCCCGAAAACACGAAGTGTATGGCGCGGTGTACGACTGTCGGCAAGAAGTCCCCATAAACCAGGTTCAAGAACAGGTTGTACCGCCGAGGGTCATGTTGGAACAGTTGCAGGGAGAACATCTGTTTGTTGGCAGCGGGGCTGTTTTGTATCGTGATCTTATTCTGGAACGGATGGGTGACAAGGCACATTTCGTGCCCAGGGCGGTGAATCTTCCCAGGGCTTCGTCTGCTGCAGCGCTGGTTTTGGCCCGCTATCGTGTCGGTGAGACATGCACCGCCCGGGAAATCGCGCCACGTTACATCCGGGCTTCAGAAGCGGAAATCATGCGTGCCGCCAAGCAGGCCTCCAAGACTACCTGATTTTCATCCGAACGCGCTTTACCTCCCGGGAGTATCGTCCGACGTCTGCATGGTAGACGCATGTTTTCGACTTGCACCGGAACGTGGTTTGCAAGGCCTGGTGCACATGCGTCACAGACCAATCGACAGGCCGCTAATGCAGTTGACATATTTGGGGCGATTCGCTATTTTGAAACAGGCTCGTCGCTCTTTGTCAACCCTTTCCTGGGAGGTGTCTGATGGAAGAACAAGATCTTGGGCTGGTCCGGCGGCTCTGCGATGAAAGCCCTCGTTATCGCAGGCTTTACGAGGAACACATGTTCCTCGAAAGGGAACTGTCTCTGCTGGATCAGCGAGGGGCACTCAGCCCCGAAGAAGAACTCCAGAGGAGAAAAGTGCAGAAGTTGAAATTGGCGGGCAAGGATGAAATGGCGCAGATCATGCGCTGCTGGAAACGTTAAAAAATATTTTCCCGATTTGGCAGAAAGGGTTTGGACGCAGCGTCCGAACCCTTTCTGCATCATGCGGTATTCGATTATTTCAAAAAAAGGTTTTGTTTGATCGATATAATTAAGGAGCTTGGGTACCCGAATGATCCGGAGGGTGCTCAACTGAATGCGGGCAGGTGTCGTTGCTGAGGGGGCGAATTTTTCGGCCGCCCTTATCCCGGACCATAGATCTGCAAGAAAGGAAAAGATCAGACCATATGAAAGGCAAACGTAGCGAAGCCATTACCAAAGGTTTTGAAAGAGCGCCTCATCGTGCGCTGCTGATGGGGACCGGTATTCCGCGCAAGGAACTGGGAAAACCGCTTATCGGGATTGCCACCTCCTTCACCGATCTCATTCCCGGGCATATCGGCATGCGGGATTTGGAGCGCTTTATCGAAAAAGGGGTCCATACCGGGGGGGGGTATTCCTTCCTGTTCGGCATTCCAGGTGTCTGCGATGGCATCGCCATGGGGCATAAGGGAATGCATTATTCCCTGTCCACCCGCGAACTGATTGCGGATATGGTCGAATCCATTGCCGAGGCACATCGTCTGGACGGTCTGGTGTTGCTGACCAACTGCGATAAGATCACCCCCGGCATGCTGATGGCGGCCGCGCGTCTCGATATTCCCTGCATCGTGGTTACGGCGGGTCCCATGCTTACCGGTACCGGACGTGGTGGAAGACGGTATTCCTTCGTCACGGATACCTTCGAGGCCATGGGTCGCTATAAAAAAGGTGAAATCGACGCCAACGAGCTTCAACAGTGCGAGAACCGTGCCTGCCCCGGCGCCGGATCCTGCCAGGGATTGTTTACCGCCAATACCATGGCGATTCTGACGGAAACCCTGGGCATGAGTCTGGCAGGGTGCGGTACCGCTCTGGCCGTTTCCTCCCTGAAACGACAGATCGCCTTCGCCTCCGGCGAGCGCATCGTCGACCTGGTTCGCGGAGGAATCACGCCTCGGCAGATTCTCACCCGCGAAGCGTTCGAAAATGCGATCCGGGTCGATCTGGCGCTCGGAGGTTCGAGCAACACCGTGCTGCATCTGCTGTCCATCGCCCATGAGGCCGAAGTCGACCTGCCGCTCGATCTGTTTGACAAGCTGAGTCGTGAAACGCCCCAACTTGCATCCATGAATCCCGGTGGCAAATATTTCATGGAAGATCTGGATGCTGCAGGAGGGGTGCCCGGGGTGTTGTATCAGTTGCGTGAGTACATTCACGACAACCCGACTCTCAACGGTGCGACCGTGAAAGAGATTATAGACAGTGTCGTCGACGTCGACGAGGAGGTCATTCATCCGATGAACGACGCCGTTCGCCCGGAAGGGGGGATCGCTGTGCTTTCAGGCAACCTGGCCCCCGATGGTGCGATCGTAAAACAGTCTGGCGTCTCCGACAAAATGATGAAATTCGAAGGGACGGCCCGTTGTTTCAATTCCGAGGAAGAGGCCATGCAAGCCCTTATGGAAGGTGCCATCAACGCCGGCGATGTGGTGGTTATTCGCTATGAAGGACCCAAAGGCGGACCCGGGATGCGGGAAATGCTGGCGCCTACCGCTACTATCATGGGGATGGGACTCGGCGACAGTGTCGCCTTGATCACCGATGGACGTTTTTCCGGCGGTACCCGTGGGCCCTGCATCGGGCATATCTCACCCGAGGCCGCGGTAGGTGGACCCATCGCCTTGGTGCAGGACGGGGATAAAATTGCCCTCGATATTCCGTCGCGGAGTCTGGAATTGAAAGTTAGCGATCAGGAAATGGATCAACGACGTCAGCGCTGGCAGGCGCCAGAACCTAAAATCAAGAAAGGCTGGTTGTCCCGTTATGCCTCTGTTGTGACGTCGGCCAATACCGGCGCCATCTGTAAAGCACGTTGAAAACAAGTGCTGGACCGGCCGCCAGGTGGCGGTCGGTTGTGGATTTAATGAAACTGGCATACGAGGAGGCATTGCGTGAAAAGGACCGGTTCTCAGATTCTGCTTGAAAGCCTGTTGCAGGAAGATGTGGACACCGTTTTCGGTTATCCTGGCGGCACGGTAATCAATATCTACAACGATCTGCTCGATTATCCCATCAAGCACATCCTTACCCGACACGAACAGGCGGCAGTGCACTCTGCCGATGGCTATGCCAGGGCGACGGGGAAGGTGGGTGTGGCCATTGCCACCAGCGGTCCCGGGGCAACCAATACGGTGACCGGTATCGCCACCGCCTACATGGATTCCATTCCCATGGTCGTCATTACGGGGCAGGTGCCGACCCCGCTGATCGGTAACGATGCTTTTCAGGAGGCGGATATCGTAGGTATCACGCGTTCCATAACCAAGCATAATTATCTGGTCAAGGATGTCAGGGACCTCTCCCGCATCGTGAAGCAAGCTTTCTATATTGCCCGCACCGGGCGACCGGGACCGGTTCTTATCGATTTGCCCAAGGATGTGCAGCTGGCGACGACCGAATTCGCTTATCCCGAAAGTGTCGAACTGCGTGGCTATAAACCGACCATCAGCGGCAATGTGCGGCAGGTCGAAAAAGCCGCCAAGATGATCATGGCGGCTCGGCGACCGGTGCTCTATGTCGGCGGCGGGGCTACCGCTTCTGATGCCGGAAAGGATCTCATTGCCTTTGCGGAACTCTTGCAGACGCCGGTCGTCACCACCCTCATGGGGATGGCGGCGTTTCCGACCGGACACCCCCTGTCTCTCGGCATGCTCGGCATGCACGGTACCTATTATGCCAATATGGCCGTGACCAACTCGGATCTGCTTATAGCGATCGGCGCTCGATTCGACGATCGCGTTACCGGGCGTGTGGCGGCTTTTGCACCCAAGGCCAAGATTGTTCATATCGATATCGATCCGACATCGATTAAAAAGAATGTACGGGTTGATCTGCCGATTGTCGGGGAACTGCGTGACGTCATAGGCAAAATTTCCTCCAAACTGCAGGAGGACAAAGATCAGATCGCTGCGCTTTCCGAGCATACCGCCCCCTGGCGCAGTCAGATCGATTCCTGGCGTGCCCAGTATCCGATGACCTACAAGTCCAGCGACAAGGTCATCAAACCCCAATATGTCATTGAAAAAATCCGCGAGCTGACCCGTGAGGACGCCATCATCGCCACGGAAGTGGGGCAGCACCAGATGTGGACGGCGCAGTTCTTCAACTTTTGTCACCCCCGCACCTTTCTGACCTCGGGAGGTTTGGGCACTATGGGATTTGGCCTGCCCGCTGCACTGGGAGCCCAGGTTGCCTGTCCCGATCGGCAGGTGATAGACATATCCGGAGACGGTTCCTTTCAAATGAATTCCCAGGAATTGGCCACCCTGGTGCAGTACAAACTGCCGGTAAAGATCGCGATTCTGAATAATAACTTTCTGGGTATGGTGCGTCAGTGGCAGCAGCTTTTCTTTGATCGACGCTATAGTCAGACCCCCCTCGATGTGCCCATCGATTTTGTAAAGCTGGCCGAAGCATACGGTGCGACCGGATTGCTGGCCGACAAGCCGGACCAGGTTGAGAGCGTTATCCGCAAGGCTCTTGATACGCCCGGTCCCGTATTGATGGAATTCAGGGTCGATCGTGAGGAAAATGTCATGCCCATGGTGCCTGCCGGGGCTGCTATCGATGAAATGGTTCTGGCTTCTTAGGAGGTGGGTGACATGGCAAGCCATGAGGCAAAACATACGATTTCTGTTCTGGTTGAAAACGAGTTCGGCGTTCTTACCCGTGTAGCCGGTCTTTTTTCCGGTCGTGGTTTCAATATTGAAAGTCTTTCCGTCGCACCGACCCTGGACGACAGCATTTCGCGAATGACCATCGT
>ERZ1673962.691-NODE-691-length-20977-cov-3.718908_pt1 | contig 20977 bp, 29 predicted proteins | sample MGYA00580188_ERZ1673962 | MGnify/ENA primary metagenome ERZ1673962 (study PRJEB41334, sample SAMN05608104) | rock metagenome | biome: terrestrial subsurface; feature: shale formation; material: shale | place: USA: Pennsylvania ... | reverse complement strand
TAGTGCAGTGCAACAAGCGCTACCACAAGAAAACCACCATGCAGGATGTGGACACGCAACACGAAATGCTTCGGAGAAAGATCCGGAAATCGATGGAGCTGGTGGCGAAGGCGCTGACCGTGGGTGGCGTGCGGGCGTTTTCGGTGGAAAAGCACCGGGTCACGCCTCGGGATTTGTGGCTGGTTATGCCGTTTATTAGACGGGGGCCAGCATGATTTACCCGTGGTTTTTGCTGATCGACGCACCACTCGCCCTGCTGAGAGTCGTAATTGCCCTGGCAGGGCCGTTGGTGGTGGCTATCGCCCTGCCGTTTGCCAGAGACAACCATCTGCCCCGATGGGCGTCGTGGTGGGATAACCCGGATTACGGTATCAGCGGCAATCACTCGTACCTGACACAAAAGGCCTACAACCCGCTAATCAAGTGGGCCGGCAAGTTTCCGTCGAACTGGTACTGGCTAGCCATCCGCAATCCAGCCAACGGCCTGACCCAGTCGCGCCTGTTCAGCGTAAGCCAGTCAGAGTGCGACTATGTGCGCCACAAAGGCGGCATCAAGGTGGATAACGGATACCCCGGGTGGCAGTTTGTCTATGCCAAGAAAGGGTGGAGATACTTTACAGGGTTGTACTGGTTCAAAGGGCAAGGTGAATATCGGTTTGGTTTCAAGCTACTTCCCAAAGAACCGAAACGCAAACGTCGCGTAGGCATGACCTGCATACCCAATCCGTTCAAAAGAACTTGATGCTACGTATAAATAAAAATGAATTAACCACAAGGAAGTGGTTAAGTAAGTAGCAAACAGACAACTGGAGATACTTATGCTTGAGAACCTGATTACCAACGCAGAAGCTTATCTGCAAATTGCTTCTTACATTATTGCGGCTGCTGCAATCATTGCGGCAATGACCAAGAACGAGTCTGATAATATCTGGGTAGCTCGTATCCGGAAAGTCATCGATGTTCTGGCCATTAACATTGGTAATGCCAAGAACGAGAAGAATACCAAGAAATGAAACAAACACTCCTTGCTCTCTTGTATCTGATCGCTTCTTGGTTTGAGCGGGCACGCAAGGAGAACCAGTACATTAAGGATCAAGAGGAACGTGATGTATCTGAGAATGATCCTAACGCTTGGTTTGATGCTGAGTTTAATGCTGATGGTCGGGTGCACAAGCCTAGGCCAGATGCCTCCGGAACCAACCAAACCAACGTTGATTAGAACTGAGGTACCTGGTCTCTTGTGTTATGACCAGGACAATGCGAGCCGACTGGCGACGTACATACAAGCCCTCCAGCGAGGGTATAAGCAATAGAGAGAGCCCCGAAGACCGGGGCTTTTCTTTTTCTGGTTTCAGTGTAGCTGATTAATCTGTTTCAGAATCTCAACCAGTACATCATCTATACGTTCAGCTACTTCCCCGGGAGAGCAGTACTCTGACCTCTCTTCTGGGGTCATCTCACCTTCCTCAGTATGAGTAATGTAGATTTCATCGGCAGGGATGAAGTGACCAAGAAGTTCCCGGGGATCTAACAGTGTCAGCAACACAGTCTGGTTTTCCTCAGGAACGTAGCGACGAACGATAGTCACAACCAAACCTTGGTGGTTCACAATCCGGCAACGGCTGCGGGTATCAATCATGGGGAATCTCCTGAACAAAGTTTCAACAAGGGAGGGTGTGTATACCCAGTTGTCTACCTGGGAATTCTTGAAGCATAACTGACTGAATTGATTATGGTGGTCAAGTCTCTCCTCTCGCACCATTTACCTTTCATCATACCTCATCAAATAGACCTCAAACACTTGATCTACCTTGGTTTGAGGCTTCTTTTCTGTCCTAAACTGTAATCAACTGTAAACATCTTGGTATACATGATCCTGTATACCCTGTTGTATACTCCAGTTCGGTATACACAGGAGGACACATGAAACGCTCACAAATCAAGCGCAGGCCCTTGGCTGACAGCGTACTAGAGAACCTGGAACCAGAGGAACGGGACTATCAGGAGAATGACAGTCCTGGATTGTATTTTCGGGTCAAGGCCGGTGGCAGTAAATCCTGGGTGGTGCGTTACAAACGGCCCAACGGTAAGTGGGCCTGGAAAGGGATCGGTGGCTATCCGGCACTGTCTGGTAAAGCAGCCCGGGAGAAAGCCCGAGAACTGCTGAAGAAAGTCTCTGAGGGTGAAGACCTGATTGAAACCAAGGAAATACCTGTGGTCACCTTCAAAGAGGCAGCGGAACACTGGTATGAACGAAAGATCAAATCGGGGAGGGCACCTGGAACCACACGACAGATGAGACTGTATCTGGATAACACAGTCCTGCCTGCCCTGGGTTCCAAGGCGTTAGATGAAGTGACGCGCTTGGACTGTACGGCAATACAGCAATCCATGGAGGATAAAGGCGCGCATGTGATGGCGGGAAAGTTGAGGGGATGGATCAATCAAATCTTTTCACTAGCCATTGCTGAAGGCAAGACTGAACACAATCCAGCCAGCGAGTTGAAACATGTTGCGGTGGATCGATTTACACGAAACCACTATCCACATCTGTTGGAGCCTGACCTCCCGGGATTCCTGAAAGCTATCCGGGAAGCGAAGGTACGGCAGGTTACCGAAACCATGGTTTGGCTGGCACTGCGTACTGCCAGTCGTCCGGGCATGGCTCGGTTCGCTGAATGGTCAGAACTGGATCTGGATAAAGGTCTCTGGGTTATCAGTGCAGAGAAGATGAAGATGCGAAGGGAACACACGGTTCCCCTGGCATCCCAAACGGTACAGGAGCTGAAAGCCCTGCAACCGTACACCGGGACAGGTCGTTATGTCTTCCCGGGCTATGGCACCAAGAACCCTACCCTGAGCGAGAATGCGATCAAGAAGGTAATCGTACAGGTAGGCTACGAGGGTAGGATTGTGGGCCATGGTTTCCGTCATACGGCCAGTACCTTGCTACGGGAGCATGGTTGGCCCAAGGACTGGGTGGAAGCCCAGTTGGCTCACGTCGAAGACGGTATGGCGGGGGTGTACAACAAGGCTCAGTACCTGGAACAGAGACGAACCATGATGCAATGGTATGCAGATTACCTGGAAGCGTTAGAGAAGGGCACCAGCAAACCAGCAGACCCTGTAATTGGGGTAACCTGACTCTTGGGTAGGGGTAAGTTTAGGGGGTCTCAGAAACGCTCTGAGAGCGTTGTATTAACAGCTCACTGTAATCGTAGATATCTGAGAGTCGAAAATACACCTGAGATGTCTTGGCTTCCCCTCGGATATGTCCTTTGGGGCAGTCGGGATCGTCCTTCCGCATACGATCAAACGTAGCAGTAGAGACACCCAAGATCTCAGCGGCTTGTTTGCGCTTTACTTGAATGAACCTTGGGTCAACCAAGGATGGGTTTAGATGGGTAGTCACTTCTTGGTTTCCTTGCTTGTAGACAGTGCCGCTACGTGTGCGTATTCCGGCGAACGTGACCGGTCATTCCGGAAAAACGTCCAAAATCGGTCACGTTCAAACGGAATGGGTGGTCACGATGGGCCGGAATACGCAATGGCCATGTCGTACCATGTTCCGCCGCCAAGTTCTGGCGTATCGACAGCAACTTGTAGGGCTTCGGATAGCTCCGCCACCCGCGCCCGCAGGGCCTCGTTTTCGGCTTGGGTGGTTGCGAGGGCTTCCGCCACAATGCATAGCCGCTCGACATCACCTGCATCAATAGTCACCTTCGGCATTCCTGCCTGCATCCCGCCACGGTTTTTGGCTTCGTCGATTGACCGACGCACTCGCCGGATTACTGGATCACTCATCGCCCTCTCCCTCCATCGATTCCAGAACAGCCAGCCAATCTGCACACCTCTTGGCTGTCATTCTGCCCCGCGTTATATCCGGCGTTGTATTTATCGACGCCACGGATAAGCCATGCGTAGCCAGCAACGGCCCATCCCGACACCGATAGCAAAATCAAAATGCTTACAGCATCCATCAAGCGTCCTCCTTCTGTGGTTGTGGGAGATTGTTGCTGCAAATTCTCTCGTAGAGCTTTGCATAAGCGCCTGGCCACTGATCTTTCAGGTATTCCAAAGCAGCGACAGGAACCGCTACCGCATCACCCTCTGGCTGGGGTGTGGAGATAACCTTCTCAGCTACTGTTGCTGCCTTGTTTAAGTCATTACAAAGAGCAACTATGTTGTCAGCGGCACCACCTGAAAGTAGCAGCTCAGTAACCTCTTCCACGTTTTCAAGAAACACTTCAACTACGTAGTGCCACGCATCAGGCACACTCCCTTGCTGGGCGGGCTGCCGCCTTACGCGCTGCAACTCTTCCTGCAAATCTTCCATCTCTGCCTCAAGCTCTGCCGTGCGGTTGTGATACTCACTACGCAGATTATTAAGCTCGTCCTGACACTCAAAAAACTTACGCCTATAAATGTCGGTCAGACGCTCTTCCTCCTCCGGCACACCCCCTAGCTGGGCGGGCTGTGGTTGGGTGCCGTGACAGGCAACAACATTCAAGTCTTCCAAGATTTCCATCACTACTTCTTCGTGGTAGGTATCTTTGTCAGACTGATGAATTGGCGTAAATCCGCCCTCAACGGTGTCATGGTGTCCAGCTTCGTACCCAGAGTTATACACATGCACGAACCACGGAAGGCTACCTTTGCCATCATCGTCAACAGCCTCCACACCCTGCCCACTTTGGGCACGGGCATACTCCAGTGCCTCCTGCCATATCCACCACGCATCCTGCGTTACCTGATAGTGGTATTCCCCTGTTTTATGTTCGGCCATTGTCAGGTTGTATCCAAGCCTTGCCGCCGCTTCCTCGAAACACTCTCTATCACTCATAGTCCATTCTCCAGGTTGTTGAGTTCGGCCAGTAAGTTTTGGGCACTTTCGTAATCGTCAGTTTGGTTGATCGTCTCCCCGTATCTCCACGCATCTAAGACATCTTCCAAAGCCTCTCGCAAGCGGTGGTAGTAATTGACGGCGGTTACTATTAGGTGGGCGTTAGCTTCTGGACTTGTTCCCGACCCACCTTCACCAAACACAGTGCAAATACGATAATCATCCGGCTCGCCTTGTGGATGAATAACTGCAATTTCGTCACCTGCTTGACTGGCATTATAATAATCCCAAGGCAGCTCAGTATGCTTATTGCCCATGACAAATCTCCTTATCACTATAGGTGAAGTTCTGGTACCCATTAAGCAGAGGTGCTGCATGTATTTGGGTTATAGTCACACATGAAGGTGCGTTAACTGGCCAAGGGATATCTACTAAGCTACCGGCCAATAGGGCACAGATGGTAAGAGGTATCCATCCATGTCCTGCTTCACTACTGTAACCATTACTTAGCATGGTCCAACCTCTTAAGCTGCCTTATTAGACAACTTTCCATAGAACTTGGATGCTCTACCATTAGGTTGATTGTTTGGAGTAGTCAGTGCGGTCTCTATGTCCCAGCCTCTACGTAGTCTTGAATATATAGAGGACATGGTAAGGGACTCATGTCCAAACTGGTTTAGCAACTCCATGGCAGTACCGGTAGTACCAAAGGCTGTATGTTGTTTGGCTTCAGGTGTGAAGAAGGCTTTACCTTCTTGTGCCTTGGCTCTACGGGCTTTATATCGAGGACTGTTAATACCTTGCCAGGGAATCTGCACGTTTCTGCGATAGCAGAACATATACAAAGCCAAGCGAGTAACACCAAACAGTTTGCCAGCCTCTTCAACGGAATAGCCTTGGTCTGCCAGATAGATGAGGGCATCTTTCCAGAAGACACCGGTTTGCTGGTAGAACTGGGAAACTCGGTCTACGGTAGAGCCAGACAGTTTTGAGGTGTCTAACTGTTTAAGACGGTCTCTAATTTCAAGTGAGTTCATGCTACCCCCATTTTAGGGGCAGTCTTAGGAGCCTTACTGTCTTTCATTAAACGTCTGAGTTTACGACGGGCACGGGTGAAGTCCTCGTTTTCCCAAGATACATGGGAACAGGCTAATAGTAATTCAAAGATTTCGGCTCGGCTGAGTGCCACGGTATATACCGTATCAGGATTGTGATTGACCATGGTTTGTTCCTTAAATATGCAATCCCAACAACAAGGCATGAGCCCTCAGTCGTGGATATGGGTTAGGCACCTGACCTATTGGAAACTGAAAGAATCCCGGGTCATTGATATTGCTATTCCATTCCCATACTCGACCTCTTTGCGTATCCAGGCACTGTGTCCCAGGAGGGAATAAGTTGCTGGTACTTTGAGGGGAATAGGGTGAGCGAACAGGCTCCTGACAATTGGGAAGGAAATACAAATACAGGGGATCTGACATAGGGACTCCAGACAAAAAAGCCCCATCAAGGCTTTGTAACCCAATCAGGGGCAAATCAGGAGCGATGGGTGAGTATTGGAAGACGCAACCCATCCGGGAAGGCCCAGGCGGCAGCCTTTTACTATCGAACTGGTTTCCCCTTAAGGCACGGAGCCAGCTCTAGCACTTGAGAAATAACCTGGACCTTCTCGGATGAATTACAGCCGCCCCAGAGGACGGCTATAGATTAGGCGTACCAGCCGTGGTTACGCGCTACCTGACGAGCAGTCAGAACAATGTCGTGGTCGCGACAGGTAAAGGCGAAGGTGTAGGTATCACCTTCCTTCTTGACGATGTGCTTCACATCCAGATGGCAGTAGTCGTAATCACTCTCGTCTTCGAGATCGACCAGCTGCAGGGACGTGGAATCGTTAGCGGACGGGAACTTGGGAGATATATCCTCGTTGAAAAGCTGACGTGGCTTCTTGGCGGTTAGATCCATGATTTCCAGTACTTCCATGTCCATGCCACTGTAATCGAACGGACGTTCGATGTTCAGGTCGTCACAGATCTCGGTAATGTCACCCCCAAAGAACTGATACTCGCTGACGATGGCCTGCAGCACGTCAAAGGAAAACTCCCGGGAGGCTTCCCGACGCAGACAGATCTGCTCGATAGCGGCTTCCGGAATGTCTTTGTCTTGGCAGTATTCGCGCACGATCTGTTCATCCAGCTTCTCGTGACGGAAGTGGTAATGAACCCGGCCGGGACGGTTCAGCATGTACTGATTGATGTCACGGATGTTGTTTTCCGTGAGCAGTACCAGACGTCGGCCACTGCCGGTACCATCGAACAGACCCAGCAGACTGCCCTGGTCACCTTCTTCATCGTTGAACTTCTTACCAAACTCGTCGATGAACAGGACGCATTCACCCAGCTTCTCAACAAATTCGGTCAGACCGCCACCGTCAAAGGCGCTTTCGATCAAGATGACCGGAATATTTAGTTCATCAATACACTGGTTAGCGACGACTGAGCTGGTCATGGTTTTACCGGAGCCCTTGTCGCCACTGAGCAGTACGCCAAATGATTTGGTGGACTTGAGGTAGGAGGTAAGGATCTTGTTGACCTTACGTTCTACAGAACCATAGATCTTGTTGGGAACAGTCAGGCGCTCACCTCGCTTGGTCAGGTAAAAGCCGGCCATGGGGTTGAAACCAACGGAGTAAACGCCTGGCTTCAAGGTAGAAGTGATCTGGTTTTCGTCAAAGGTCAGGACACTGACACGGGTGCCTTGGTCGGCAAACTTGGTAGAGAGGGTCATAGGTAAGGACCTGGGTAAAGGTGAGTTAGTTGACCGGTGGCCAGGGCCGGCAAAATTTTTTCATTCCTGGCTTTTTTTTTTTTTTTTTCAACGGGTCCACCGAGGCTTTGCTGCGGCTATCACCGGTCAGAATGTTGGGATCAACCCATCGAAGAAGACACTGGCGGTAGGAATTGAACCTACGGTTCTAAGCCTTAATTGTCACCAGACCCTGCCGCGTCGATCAGCCGTTGCTAGGCAGATTGGCCGACCTGTGCGCGGAACAAGGGAATCGAACCCCTTACACTCACCAGAGACCAGTGCCTTCATCGATAGATTGAAAAATAGGTGCACCATCGACCCTGTCAGTCGAACTGTTATCACGTTAGCCCCAAAGGTCGTGTGATGGTGCGGTTTATGGGCGTCTTCTTCTGAGCGGATATCTGAGGGTTATTTGCGTTTACCTCAGCTTCCCCGCTCTCCCCAGTACTTCACTCTTGTCCTAGTGGCAGCGCAACCTACTGTTCAGACGAGCTTTTCCTTTCGAGCGACTGACTTACAGATTCTGTTTACGGTAGCTCCGTATTCGGGCCATTCGATCTTTATGTTCTTTCGAACACCGGGGTTTCTTACCTCGGTGATATTTCCGAGTGAACTGCGCATCTCGGGTACGTTTGTTCCGCAAGTCATGAAACCATGCTTTGGTACCAGGCCTATGCCAACGCTGTTGACGATGGTAGGTATCTGGTTTCATGTGCCGAACATTGCGGGGTTTACCGGAGGGCAGCTTAGGCTGGTTGCATTCCTGGTAATAGTTCAGCCACCTGTAGTTCCGCTCAGATTCCCATTCATTGAGAACATCCTCAACGGTTCTACTTTGGCGAATGGCATAGTGTTGTGCACGGCCAATCACCCACTGGAACAGTTTTAGGAATTCCTCTTTGTCCCGCATGGGCCGATGGCCTTTGGCCCGGGTTTGTCCGGCTTTATGAACGTCCCGGATATACGCTTTCTTTAATGATTTGTAGCCCGGGGATTGAGCTACAGCTTTCCAATCAATCTTCACTGTTGCCTCCACAGGCTAAGAATTTGGGGTTGCCGGGTTGTCGTACCGGCACGAGTAACGCTTCTGCAGTTGGTTTCTCGCTACGCCTGAGGAATGCTCCCGGAGTGACTCAAGCTCTCCTGGTATTGCACCGTTTTCTTTTAAGTGACACAGAGATTCGCCACTTCACGGACGTCCCGGAGGGACGCTATGATCTGGAATAGGTGCCGGTCTTTCCCGGCTGTCATCGGCGCTTCAGGATTCCTCCTGGCATAGTCCCGAATGATGAAACCCCCGGGCGCTACTCCGGGTTTATACCCATTTGATCAAGGGGCATTTCGGCCCAGCCAGTGGGCTACTGGCGACAAGGATTGCAGCGGGCGATAGCACCACTAGCCTGCATACTCGCAGCCTTGTCCATTCTGCTGGTTTCATCGGAGAGAGGTCGGCCCCAAGTCTGTCTGGGGATTCCATGCGCAGAAAGGTTAGGGAGGCGCATCTCCACTATATCCAACCCCTCTCCGATGCCCCCTGAAACCAAGGGGCAGCAGTGTTATGCAGCGTTTTGCTGCTTGGTGTCCGGCTGTTTAGCCGGTAGACACTCCCTGACAAACTCTTCGTGAGTCAGCCGGTGGTGTTCCCAGGCGTACTCCAGATATTCTGGTGTACCTTCGGTGAATGGATTTTCATCAATGGATAAGCCATTACGCCAGTCCTGTTGGGCTCTGGCTTCAGGTGAAGGAATCATGGGAATCTCCAAAGAGTAGGGCGGGTGCCTGGCCCATGGCAAAACCAGACACCCTAAAACTTATTGCGGTTTTCTGCGGTCAAAGATGGGAATGTATTTACAGAAATTGGATTCAATTTCTTGAAAGACTCGACCGCCAATATGGGCGGAGATGGCGATGGCTACCGGAAGGGTAAACCATTTGGGTACATCATCTGTGATGAAGGGATACGCTGAGTACATCAGATAGCCACACAAGATGGCTGAGAAGAACTCAGATACAACCCACAACAGGGAGGCTTGTTGTCCACTTAATACACGGCGACTGATTGAAACAATCCCGCTAATGGTGCTGACAATAAGAGCACCGAGTAAATCCCAGAAGTCCGGTGGAATGACTGTCGCCATAAGTTACTCCAACAACATATTGAGTTGCCCCATTGTAATGAAGCAACTCAATGAATGCTGAAATTATTCACAGGAACTTATGTCGCTTGTATTTCTGCATACTGGCTCGGATTATCCGATCCAGTTTACCGGCAACAGTAGTGGCCAGTGTTTTTGAGGTAGTGAAGCGGTTACCTGGCAAGGCGTATTTAAAGCCTTTATTTGTTCGGATGGCAACCACTTCACCATGCCCTACGATAATGTTATTGGTGGACTCAATACTATGCTTCTGAGGAATTGCAACGGCCATAAATAAGATTACCCAGTTATTTATAAGTAACTGAATAATAATCAAGATAAATGATTTGTAAAAGACCCTTACAAATCTTTTTCAAGTTTATTTATGTGTTGCTTTATATCAGAGCGATAAATGCGCATGGTTTCAATCACGCGATCTATTTGTTCAAGCTCACCATATAACTCACGTAATGATTTATCCGATGGTGACGGACTGAGACCGATCGCCTTCTGGGGTTTGCTGCGTGATAGTAACGGTAAGAGCATTTCCGTTACCGAACAGATCAGCCCGATTTTCGAGGTTGGCGATAAGATCACCGAAGAGAGTCGTAAAGCTATCTTCAGCGGGTTGCTGTTGAGCGTTACCCTGGGCAGTTTTGATTTGTTCAATGTACGTACCAATCTCTTCCAGCTTGTTTGCCAGGATCGCATCAATCTGTACGGAAGCCGTCAGTGCGGCATCAATTTCCAGTTCTGGGATCTGGTGACAGGCAATGGTGGCTGCTTGATGGAAATCGACGTTCATCTGTTGCAGCGTTTTTACGACTTTGAAGGCTTCTTTGTATTCTTCCAGTGGTTGGCTCACAGTAGAGGTTCCAGTTGTTCAGCAGTTGGGTTAAATCCACAGTAGCGGGCGAGCTTAATGAACACCCGCAGGGATGGACTGTCCGGAGGACAGGTTCGCCAAGACCAGACGGTTGATTCAGACAACCCGGTGGCCTCAACAATGTCCGAGAAACACTCGGACCTCAGGCGCTGAAATATCGCCAGGATCATTTCTTTCAAGGTCATGGTGGTTTTCTACATCAGACAAAGGGATACGGGGTGCGGAGCACCCCTTGAGATCAGGCCAGCCCCAGACGTTCGTTCAGTCGGCTACGGGCAATGGCTGGTGAGCTTGGGTCAGACGAATGGAACGAGGTTCTTTGGTTTGGGTCATGTTAATGCCTTGTTGAGAGGTATTCGCGCTTGATGCGGGAGGCATCAGTAGCGGTTAGTTTTTGTTCCAGCCACGGAGCGGGATAGCCCTTGCGGTCAAGAACAGTGAAAAGAAATTCTTCAGGTTCGGGTGGGTCAGCATCCCCAAAGCCAGAGCCAGTGACTCTCATGGGACGATCTTCGGAGTAGTACGTAACTTCAATCTGGCAGGGGATACCGGCCACCCGGGATTCAAAAGTATCCATGGGTGACCTTTCTTGGTTTGGTTTACGAAAGCGCGGAGAGGCCGGAGGCCTCCTGTAATGAGATGATCTTGTCTCGACGGCAGACGAAATTGCCTGTCTTCTTCAGCAGTTCAACACCTCGCATGTCGTCGTGATCTTCCTGGTAGAAGATTCCAGCCAGCCCCAAGCCATGAATGGCCTTGGCACACTCAAAGCAGGGTGCCCGGGAGACGAACAGGATGGAGCCTTGTGTGGGTACGCCTTGGCGGGTCATCTTGTCGATGGCATTACGTTCAGCATGAATGACTTCAGGGTTGGTTTTGCGGCGGGCACACAATTCGTCTTGGAACCAGGTAGGGGGTCCCTCACAATCATTCGGTAACCCCGCAGGCATTCCGTTCCAGCCTACACTAATCATTCCGGTGGGGGTGACCACAATAGCTCCAACCTGATGGCGTGTAGCTACAGACTGGTCAGCAGCAGCCTGAACCATGGACCAGTACAAGGGATGGTATTTAGGTTTATGGGGATCAATCACAGCATCCGTACCTCTCCGATTTTGACCATGGACAGTAGTTCTTCCGCAGTTAGGGTGGCAGGGATGGTTCGTCCGGTATCGGGTTCAAAACCAGTGATTAGCAACTTGCCGATCAGCTTCTCAGGATACCAACTGGTAATAGTTACCTGGTCACCTGGAGTCAGTGTCAACAGGGCTTCATCGTCTGCCCAACAGGCGTGATGGGAATCCGGATAGCCAGCACCTGTAATGGTTTGGCAATCCATGAGTCGGTACATCGACTGTAGATTTGCCGTTTCTTTGTTGAATGGGCGGTTCTCCAGCAGTGCCTGAGTACGCTCTACCTCAGCACCCATTTCAACTTCCTGGACACCGTCCAGGGTAATCAGTAAGGCACGCATAAGAATCTCCGAATCTTTCTGCCAGTCGGGGCTTTATGACCGTGACCAAACAATGAGGCTGCTTACGCAGCCTTTTTCTCATCAAGTTTGGTTTGGTGTTTTACAGCTAGTTCCACAATTTCAGCCTCCGTGGCATCGTTGTGGATTTTCATGGGGTCAGCCCATGTCGGGTAATGGTTATACGTATTGCCAACGAAAACCGCCGGCCTGTTGTCTCGGGTGGTTCGGGTTTGCTGCAGGCGCGATATTTGGACGGGCTACTCCCGTGGCCCTACTTGCGTAAGCAACAGAGTCGAATGTTGCTATTAGGTCGCCATCCAATGTGAGTTGCTGGACCTTACGGTTTTGTCGAGTGATTCGTTTACAACTTTTCCGATCAGCATAGGCTTTACAGTTGTTCTGGTCCCATGTGACAAGTTGAATATTTGAAAAGGAATACCCTTTACTATCATCCAAACGATCTATTGATGGTGCCAAGTTCTTTTTATAACCGGACGCCTTCCATGAAGTTACTAATTGCTCTAAACCTTTACCCAAGGCCCAGAGGTAAAGATCATTCATGGTGTAGTCAGGAGGAAGGTGGCCTCTGTCCTTAGAGGCCCTTTTCTGGGAGTTATAGATGTAACTTATACGTCCTTTTGGTGTACGCCAGTATTCCTTGTTGCGTTGAGAAACACAGGACTTACAGGTGTTGGAGTATCCATCTGTATTGCCCCGTGATATTGAGAAATGCTGTAGAGGCTTATTTTTCTCGCACCTCCTGCAGTTTTTCTTCATAAGCTATAGCTCCCTCTTTACACAAATTAAGTATCTGCTCTCTGGATGCATTGTTGGGAATTGTTATTGGTTGTGCCCACGACTGATAATGCACATCAAGTTCGGCACCAAGTCTTACCGTTTCATGGTAAATCTCAGGTAGCTCTTGCCATTGCATCTCTTCAATCAGGTTCTGGTTCACCCAATGAACAACATCGACATCATCCTTCACAAGTAAGTATATCGAGTCATGGATCATAGCAACAGGTTTTATGTCGTATTTATATTGACTGTTCCAAACCTTCTCCATAAAGGCGTTACAGGCTCGGTTGTTCAATAGTCCGTAGGATTGTCCCAGGGCATTGCCGGTGGTTCGTCCTTCCGCTTGTGCCTCGTAAGGCACCTTATTGCTGCCCCACATACATTGAGCAAGCATGGGTGTACGTACTCGCAGACCGAAGGCCACAGTGACGTACCCATCTTTGCTGGCTTGAGTCAGCTTATCTTGAACCCACTCGTCAGAGACTTTGTAGAGTTCGTGGTAGTTGGCCTCAATACGCTCTGCTTCAGCCTCAGGGAAGCCCAGGTTGTTCATCAACGTGTGCTTGGTACCCTGATAGGTCAGCGCAAAGGTTGGGTTTTTGGAACGGCTCCGAATGGGGTCCAGCTCCGGATCTTTCTTCATGGCATGGCTGAGTTCCGGGGTGATCTCGTCATAAGGAAACAGCTCAGGCCAATAACTGAAAGCCCGTAGACCATGACCATCGTACCCTTCAAGGTAAACCTTGAGCTTATTGGGATCTTTGGTGGTAAGCGCACTGATGTAATCCTCCAGTGAGTTAAAGTCAGCGCCGCTGAACAACCAGCCTTGTGGTGCTTCAAAGCATTTCTTGATCAGCTTTCCGTAGGTGGAACCTGAAGGAATGTTCTGCAGGTTCGGATCAGAACTGCTCAACCGACCAGAGACCGTGCCACCCAGATTGAATGAGCCATGCAGATAAACAACACCATCGCCTTTGTTGATGGCGCGTTCAAACGCTGGGATAAACGTCGAGAGAATCTTCTCGGCCTTTGACCAGCCATTGATAGCCTTGAGGGCCTTAACATGATCTTCGTCCTTGGCATGGTTGATCAGCTTCTTGATGGTTTTCTCACCGGTAGCCGGTTGCTTGGTCTCTGTCAGATCAATGACGGGTAACCCCATCATGTCGTAAAACAGGATCTGCAACTGCTTGGGTGAATTTGGGTTAAAGATGGTACGCTTGTTGGCCTGGTAGTCATTCCAGTCCTTGGGCATGATCTTGTCCGGGTTCTTGGCTTTGGCCTTACGATCTGCGTAGTCCTTTTCCCAGGCTTCCAGTGTCAGCCGATCTTCCACTTTCCGGATGATAGGATGACCCAAGAAATCCAGTTCATGGTTAGCTTTGATGGTTTCCAGCTCTGATCGAGCTTTCTGTACCTGCTCTGCATTCAGAGGCATTCCGGTCAGCTCGACCTGAGTAATGACCTTTTGTGAAGGCATCATCAGGGTTCGATACAGCTCTTCCTGTTGGTCAGCCACCATGATCGGATAGAACTTGTTGAACACGTAGTTGGTGCACACCCCGTCAACCAGGTTGTACTCCAACAACTGTGGCAGAGGGATCTTGAGGATATTCTTGATCTCTTCCTGGGCATAGTTGCCAGCGTGTTCATGAGCCAGTTCTTTCAGGGACAGCGAGTTACCCGCGGTACTGTTGGTGGCCAGATAGGCAATTACCTTAGTGTCATGGATTCGCTGATACATCAGGTGCAAACCATGAAGCAGACCGGCAGTGTCCAGCAGGTTGTCCATCCACAGGTTATAGATCAGTACCTTGGTGTCATATGGACTGTTGTGCCATTTCAGGGTGCCTTGGTAGTTTTCAAAGAACCACCTCAGCAGCCAACGGATTCGGTGGTTTGGAACCATCTCACCATACAGTCCGTCTTCTGTGGGCTCGGCAAATGGCCGGTAGTCGACCGGGAAGGCAATCCCGGAGTGTTCGTCCCAACTGAAGGTGATGGTACCAATACCTGCCCGCTCAAACCGTAGGGACGCGGTCTCGATATCACAGGACAGGCTCTCGTAATCCATCAGGCGTTCAAGCCAGACTCTGATATCTTCAACACTTCCCGGGTAGTGAGCATCCAGGAGGACATTCTTACCCATCTGGTTTTCGGTACCCATGTAGGCACCAACCAGGGCAGTGATAGACAGGGAGAGCTTATCGGCGTTCTTGGGATCATAGATGATGGACTTGTGGTTTACGCCCAACATCACTTGCATATGCTCGTAGCCTTCCAGAACACAGGGAAGGACATAGCCCAGATGTGCCTCTGCCTTCTTCTGGCCGGTAAGTACCTTGAAGTAGTTGGCATCTGCACAATACAACAGCCGACTACCGACACTGTCCAGTGCAGGAAGTAACTGCTCCAGGTATTCCTTGATGAACTTAACCGGTGCTTTACCTTTCTCGTTATAAGCCAAGGTAAAGGAGATGATCTCTTCCCGTGGAATACCGGCATTAGTCAGTGGAGCAACATAGCTACTCTGTATTTCCAGGGTATTAAATGCAGAAGCCTTTACAAGTAACGCCACTGGATATGTGGCAGATTGATCAAATACCAAGTGGCGCATAATACGACTCCTGAATTGACATAAATAGGGGTGGAACTTTATATCAACAAGTTTAACACCATTCGTTGTTTCATCAGTTCAATTGGAACAGTGTTTTTACGCTTAATGTCTTCTGCTTTATCGGAAGTGATAGGGTCTGCCCAACATACACAGTTATCAATAAGCTCTTGAATAACTGTGTGCACAGAAGAAGGAAAGAGTTTGAAATAATCCGGCAAATGATCAGAGGAGTTCAATACCTGAGTGATGTAATTCAGCACATAAGGCAACTCTTCCGTATTCAACTTGTCCAGGTCTTCCAAATACTCATCCATTAATGAATGAAGCGAAGGGTGTAACTGGTTAATAGGCTGTGGAAACGGGGGTTTATGTTCGTGATCAAAGTAGATCTCGCCGTTATAGCGGAAAGCAACCTGTGCATTCTGATGCAGCGTCGAGTTCTGCTGAACAATGGCTTTTAAACGCTTCTTGAATTGAGTTTTAGTGGGCTCGTACAAGTGGGCGTAGATCTTGTCTTTGATCAGTTGTTTGGTGCGCGGATCGTAGGTAAGTTCATTGTCGTGGTTCATACCAGATCGCCTGTAAATATCACCTGGTATCTCGCCCGGGAGACTGCAACATACAATAGGCGGGCCAGAGTATTCGGTTGATTACAACGCTTGAGGTCATCCAGGTCAATGAACACCTTGTCATAGGTGCTGCCCTGGGATTTGTTGATGGTACACGCATACGCTGCCCGCAGATCAATCCAGTGCTTGTTGATATCCACGGTAGTGCTTAAGTCATTTATGCCCTCAGCATATTTCAGCCTTTTCTTTTTGGCCTCCAAGCTTTCCGGTAGAAACGCTTTGTGTCTGTTATCCAGCTTAACAATCCACCCATCTACGTCATGCTCTCGGGCAGGCGTGATCCCGGTAATCAGTACCATCTGATCAGTCTTGAGCTGACAGTCACTGTTATGGATGTACTTGTTACAGACGGCATAATCACCGCTATGGAACACTGGACTACCTTTGGCCAGATTACGAATAGCCTGGTTGTAAGCCACAACTGTTTTGTTGGTCCAAGCCAGTACCTTAGCTTTCTTGTCATACCAGTCTGGATCGGTAAATTCCTGCACAATAGCCTTGTCAAAGTCTTCCCGGGGCAGATGTTGAATGTGTTGTCCATCTGGTTTGAACGAGAAGAACTCACCACTGGTTACGGTTTCCCGGAACATAGTGGACAGATCAATGATTGGGTTGCCCTTAGCCTGACGTACCACTTCGGTCAGACGTGCAGTAGGGAATCCTGCATCGAAGACTGGAGTACTGGTGTACTTAACCGGTGCCAATTGAGCAGGGTCACCGATGAACATGATCTTACAGTTCTCGGTTCTCCGGAAAATGGAATTCAGCAAATTTGAATCCACGTAACTGGCTTCATCAATGATGATCAGGGCATTACGGACAGGGTCTTTTCCTGGGGTAGGGACAAGCTGGCTTTTCCCGGTTTTGAAATCGGTATGTACTCGCATTCCAATAACAGAATGAATCGTCCGAACCTGTTGGCCAGCGATCAGTTCCAGAGCCTCAGCCGCCTTGTTAGTGGTGGCTGTGAGTATCACATCCCGCCCCTTGAACTGAGGGTTGACCAGTTTCAGGGTACGGAAAATTTTGTGAATCTGGCTGAGTAAAAATTCGACCAGGGTGGACTTGCCGGTACCGGCGAAACCTTCCAATACAAAGACCTGTTGTTGGTCATTAGACAGAAAGGTTGTAAAATCCTCATAGGCTGCTTGTTGCCCTGAGGTCAGTTGTAACGCTGCGCCCATGAGGGACTCCTTATGTAATGTCGTCGGTGTACTGCAGAGTTCGGCCTTCTTTGGCCAGTTGAATGTCTCGGTAGTCGATGTTCAGTAGTTGAGCCATCTTCATGTTTCGGTAGGTGTCCGGAGATATTGGCTTGGCACGCATGACGGTATCCTTCTCAGGATCCAATAAGCGAAAGCCTTGCTTCTGTCCATACCCATCAGAGAAGTATTCTGCTTCAGCGAGCCCTTCCATAATTTTCATGGCAGCACTGGATGGGACAACCAGGTGGGTGTTGAAGTCCAATTGAAACATAAAATAGTTCTTTTCTGGTTTGAGCTTGTTGACCTGCTTTTCAGCTTCTTCAACATTCATTAGGGGCTCCTTGGCTTATAAAGTACAAAGCCCCCGGAGGGGGCCTTCTACTTGATGGTGTAGTGGATGACTTTGCCGAACGGCGCGGTCCACTTGGGGTTATCGTGAATGATCCAGATCACTGGTACGCCCGGATCAAAAGAGGCTGGACGGAAGTAGCCATCGGTGAAGACTACCAGTACATCTGGTTTATTCTTCTGTCCCCATTCCATGACGGGATCAATGGCTGTACCACCACGGCCTCGAAAATCAATCCGCATCAGCTCCTGCTCAGTACGAATCTCATTAACCTGGAATACCCGGGTATCAAATTGAACAAGGTTCAGGGTTCGTGGTTTGACCTTCTTCAGTACGTGGTAACTGTCGCTGACAAATTGCTTGGTTTCCTTGTCAGAGACCGAGCCAGACATATCAAAGGCAAAGGCCACATCACCCAAGGCTTCGCTGTACGCGGTGGGTAGAATCACATCGTAGGGCAGGTACCGCTTATTGGGCTTGCGGAAGCTGTAGTCCGATTTCTGCATTCGGTTAAAGTATCGAATCAGGATACGGTCCCATGGTAGTTTGGGATTGACCAAGGAATCCACGTACACCTGAATGGCCCCAGGAATGCTTCCAGGATCATCTCCAGCCATCTGCGACTGTAGAGTAGCCTTGATGAGAATGTCGTTCAGACGTTCCTTGGCTTCCTCTGGTGAGCTTCCACCGTTGGGTTGAATGTCCCGATTGAAGGAAGGTGGAGGATCCGGAATCAACTGGTAGATCTGCATGGCCGACATGCCATCGAACTGGTGGTCCATGTAGCCACCATCAGGCAGCTCAAAGCCAAGTGAGTCCAGCATGTTGTTGATCACATAGTCCTGGGCCACGTTGAGCTTGTCCTGGTTGATATCGTCCCGATCATACATCTCTGAGATGTGATCAAAGGCTATATGCCAGGTTTCATGTAACAACAAGCCAAGTTGTTTAGCAGGTATCTGCTTCATCCAGAAGCTGGGGTTGTACTTAATGTATTCCCCGTTGGTAAGGGCGGTAGGAATCTTCTCGTCGAATTGGTGGATCATCGAGAAGCAGACGGTGGTAATGAAGGTGGTATTGGGTCGAGCCATGAGTTGAATTTTAGCCCTATCCAGAGCCTTTTTGGCTTCTGTCAGATCCATGGGGGTTACTCCGAAATAAGCTTTAACAATTGAATTTGTTTCTGAATGGCGAGTTGGTTATCCCAGTCATATTGGGAACCGGGGAATCCTTCTTTCTTGGTCATGTAACCAATGGGATCGGTCTTGAATCCACAGTAGACTTGGTTCTCCCGGTACGTGCACCGGTAAGGGACTTGCCTTCTGCGAAGGGTATCCAACAGCAAGAGTAATTTATTAGGTCAGCGGGGCCGAAGCCCCATTTATCACGGGCCATCAGCAAAAAGCTCCGTGGCGTTCCGGGCTACCCAACCCTGAATGGCCGGGGAAGCCAGCAGATCCTTTTTCCGGCGCACAATTTCACGTAGACAGGTGACCTGGAATTCCACCGGAATCCGTTGTACGTATTCCACCAGCTTGGCCACGTTGTTCAGGTTGGCATTATGGGCAATAGTACCGGTCAGTGCGTAGAGAACATCCGGTGCAGTGGGAACCATAGTACCTTGAGGATCTGCAACGATCTGAGGAACTGTGATCAACTGCTTGTAGATCTGAGAGAAGCCAAAGAATTCCCGGGCAACTCCTTCAGAGACGGTACCAGCCATGAGTGGAATGAGATCACGAGTGAGCTGTTCCTCATTTTTGATCAGCCTAGACAGAAACTCCCAGGTCCGTGGGGACGCATAGGTTTTAACATCGTGATCCGGGTTGAACCGGTACAGGTTGCCAGGCTTGTACTTGATGTACGCCGTGATACGGTGATCAATACCGTTGGCAGTCGCCCAGTCAATCCACTGATCGTTATCAATGGCCAGTTCCAGGTGAACCAGACGGGACTGCAGCGCCGTACTCATTTCCTCGACCATGGCATTGTCAGTATCCAGGTTACCGGCTGCGACAATGGCACAGTTCTTATGGATGTTCTTGTTGCCTACCATTCGGTCTAGCACAACCTTGTAACCAGCCTTTTGCACTGACCTATCTGCATGATTGAATTCGTCCAGGAACAACAGCCACCCGTTGTAGCCTTCAGGAATGGCATCACCTTCCAAGGGAAAGGTGTTCATTGGTAGGTAGCCTGCACGACCAGCTTCTCGGTCAATGGAAGGCATTCCTAAAAGATCTGTTGGGTCACACTGACTCAATCGGAGATCGATCAGTTTCAAGTTGAACTCTTCAGCAATCTGGTGGAACAGTGCTGATTTACCACAGGCCGGTGAGCCTTGCAGGAAGGGCACCAGAGAGGCCTTGATGCAACGGATGATGGCATCTTTGGCTTGTGCCATGTTTACGGAAATTGCCATGGTGTGTGTTCCTTAACTTGCTTCTTGAAGGGTGAGTTTTTTCTGGAAAGTGACCTGCTTGGCTTGACGCTCTTTCAGGTCACCGTAGATGAAGTACTGATGAATGAGGGTGTTGATCATTCGCACACCCAAGGTGTTCTGCTCGTAATTGGCTTTGATGACCTGACCAATTCGCTCAATCACTACCTTGCGTCGGACTTTCTCAAACAGGGCCAGATAGTTGTCCAGCAGAGGACTGGTTTCGAGAATGTCCAGCATGTCCTCCAGAGACAGCTTCTCTAAACCAAAGGTCAAACCAACACGGCCCAGGAATTCAGTTTTGATACCAAACTCTCTGAGAGTGTCGAGGTCAATTTCTTCTTGCCCATTGAAAGCTCCGGCAAAGATGAACAGGACGTTCTTCACGCTGGCTTGGAAGTACTTGCCGTAGTCGCCAAAGACACTGGCGGTGTCGCTTTCGAGCACCTTGAGGAACTCGTTCTGCACACCGTTGGTGGTTTCATGAGCCAGTTCGGAGTTGGAGTTTCCGCTGATAAACAGCTTGTCGAACTCATCGACAAAGCAAACCACCAAACGGTCACCGTACTGAAGCAAGGGCGTCAGGGCTTTGCTGAGGCTGTTGCCGGACGTACCTTCTTTTGTCAGGGCCGCAGCATTGATTTCCAGAAAACCCAGTTCCATTTCTTCAACCAGGGTCTGGACGGTGTGACTTTTGCCGGAACCAGAAGGCCCGGTCAGAATGAAGTGCGGACGGATCAGGCCTTGAGAGCCTTTATGGATTTCCAGCACTCGGCGTACCGCCTTGATCGTGGCA
>ERZ1673962.690-NODE-690-length-20979-cov-4.004827_pt1 | contig 20979 bp, 15 predicted proteins | sample MGYA00580188_ERZ1673962 | MGnify/ENA primary metagenome ERZ1673962 (study PRJEB41334, sample SAMN05608104) | rock metagenome | biome: terrestrial subsurface; feature: shale formation; material: shale | place: USA: Pennsylvania ... | reverse complement strand
CGACGCCAATGGTCAGCCGCGCCCCACTCCCGAATATTCGCCGGCGGCGCGCGACCTGATCGCCCGTTTCGAGTCCAATCTGGCGTCGCTGGACGATGACGTGCGCCTCGGCGGCGCACCGCTGATCAGCCAACAGGCGGATGGCGGGTTGCGCTTCGCCCTGCCCTTCCTGCGCATCGACGATGGGCTATCCGACTCCAATGAATCGACCTCGCTGGATCTGAACTGGCTGCGTGTCGACTTGACCCCTGGAGCTGTTCCGAACACTTGGCAGGCCACCATCGACTGGCCCGAGACCCTGACACTGCGCAACGGCGACGGCAACGAGATCGGTACGGTCCGCACCGCCGGACATCGCCTGGAACTGGACTGGCCGGCCCCCGATGCCCTGCCCACACGCCTGGATTTCACCCTCGAAGATCTCCAGGTGCACATCGACGGTCAGGCCCGACTCCAGCCCATCCATGAAGCCCTCGGCCTCCCGCAGGGGCCGGACAGCCTGGGAAGCGATGACACCGACCTGGGGCTGATGACACTGGGTGCGCTGCATCTGGCGATCACCCCGGAATCGGCGCCTGAAGCCGCGCGCACGACAGCTTCACAGTCCATGGAACTGGCCGATCTGCGCATCCGGAGCCGTTCAGGAGCCGACACCGTGCAGCTCGGCGGTCTGCACGTCAGCGTCGACTATCGCGACCTCGATCTGGCCGCGCTCACCACCGGCTATGGCTCGCTGCTCGAAATGATCGAGTCCGATACCGAGACACCGGACATCGAGACGCTGCGCCAGACGCTCGAACGCCTGCTCCAGGCCAGCGGTCAGGTCGAGACCTCTGTCGTCATGACCGATTTCGCCGCGAATCTGCCCAGTGAGGACATCGACTACCGGATCACTGAATTCAGCGTCTCGGCCCAGGGCGGCCCGGCTGACGACACCGGTCGGACGTGGAATCTGCGGACCGGCTATGGGTTGCGCGGTCTGACGATGAAAGAGGACGGGCAGGACAACAGGATCGAGGCCTTCAGCATCGATCTCGCCATCGACCGGCTCGCGCTGGCCGCGATCCTGGATGTCGCGCTGGCTCAGGCGCTTGAGCAGCCGCCCGCCGAGGCCAGTCTGGCGCAGGTGCTCGGGCAGCCGGTCGCGGGCGCGAAGCTGGGCTTTGCGATCGACGCCCTGCACATCGCCACACCGGATGAGCCGCCGGTGAATGTCGATGCCATGCACTTTGCACTGGCCCTGAGTGAAGCCGCCGGTCCGAGGCCCCAACTGACGCTGCGCTACGACCACGCCGGCATCGGACCGATTCCCGATCTGCCGCCCGAACTCGTTCCGGGCAAGGTCGACCTGGGTCTGGTGCTGTCGGGACTGGCGCCCAGCACCCTGGCGCCGGTCCTGCTCCAGGGCGAACCCGATCCGGCTCAGATCCTCGGGCTGCTGGTGCAACAGGCCGCCCGGCTCGACATCGAGACGATCGACGTCGACATGCCTGGAACCGGGGTCCGGATCACGGGCGTGGCCAACGCCGAGGAGACCGCCGCGCCGGATGATCCCGGCCTGATCCGCCTGGATCTCGACATCCAGGTGCGCGACTTCGATACCCTGATCGCGCGGATCGGCGAGACCCTGTCGCCCGACGAACAGCGCGACCTGAACGCCACGGCGGCTCTGATCAAGCTGATGGGCAACGAAGAGCCGCAGGCCGATGGTTCGACGCTGCACCGCTTCGAGGTGACAGGTGACAGCACCGGGGAGCTCAAGGTCAACGGCAAGGATCTCACGCCGATCCTCGAAGCGGTCCAGTAGCGGATGGCCGGCTGGGAGCCGGGTGAAACGCGGCCTCGATCGCGGCCCGGATCGCCGGCTCCCGGCGCTCGATATCGGCGACCAGGGCGAACTGGATGCGCGCCTTGATCAGATTGCGTCCCGGCCGGTCGACCTTGAAATAACGGTCGCCCTGGAGGTGATCAGTGAGGAAGCGCAGACCCAGCTCGAAGGGCATCACCCGGATGCCGTCGAACAGGCACGCGATGTCCCCATCGCTCAGCCAGCCGCGCGTCGCCTCGGCATAGCCGGCGAGGATCGCCTCGGCGAGCATGAGATCGAACCGAACCTTCGAAGGATCGGTCTCGCCCTCGCCGAGAGCATTGCAGCAGGAACGCAGACAGTCGCCCAGATCGTGCTGGATCAGCCCCGGCTGGATGGTGTCCAGATCGATCAGCGCCAGCGCGCGCCGCCCGTCCAGGTCGAAGAGGATGTTGTCGAGCTTGGGGTCGCCGTGGGTCAGACGCAGCGCAATCCGGCCGGCCCGCACGGCACGATCCAGCGCTTCGGCCAGATCCAGCCGCGCCTCGATGAAGTCCAGGAGCGGGGCGATCTCTGGCGCGGCAACTCCCGGATCGGACAACGCGCGCAGACGTTCGAGATAGCCCTGTGTGTCGTGATAGCCCGGCAGCGTAACCGCGAATTCCCGGCTTGGCAGCGCCGCCGCCCAGCGATGGAAGCGCCCGAGCACCCGGCCGACTTCGCGCGCCTGAGGCGCGCCCTGGAGCCGGGACAGAGTGCGGGTGTCGGGAACGAAATCCATCAGGCGCCAGACCGACCCCGCGTCATCGCGCACGAAGCTCGCGTCATCGCGAGTCCGGATCAGGGCCGGCACATGCAGTCCGAGCGATGCGGGCGGATCGGGATGGCGCGCCAGTCGCGCCAGATTGGCCATGATCCGCTCCGGCTCGGGAAAGACCCGGCCATTGATGCGCTGGAGCACATAACGGCGTCCGCCCGCGTCCAGCCGATAGGTGTCGTTGATCAGACCACAGCCCAGCGGAGCGATGGGGCCAAAGGGCGGATTGATCGCAAAGTGCTCGCACAGCGCGATCAGAGAACGGACATCGGCTGACATGACAAGCGCCTCACATGACGGCAGCGATTCGAGGATCAATGGAACCGGCGGACCTGATGGACCTCGGGGAGCTGCTGGAGCTTGGTCATGAGCCGCTCCAGATGCGCGTTGTCCTCGACCTCGATGGTGAAGCGCATCGAGGCCGTGTCGGTGCTGCGCTCCGAATGCGTCTCGACCCCGATCACATCGACGTCGGCATCGGCGAAGATCGAACTGACGTCGCGCAGCAACCCCTTGCGATCGGCGGCCACCACCAGCAGATCGACCGGATAGTGACTCGGCCCCGAGCGGTCGGCCCAATGCGCCTCGATCAGACGCTCGCGCTCCTCGGCGCCCAGATGACGGATGTTGCCGCAGTCGCGCCGATGGATGGTCACGCCGCGCCCACGGGTGACGAAGCCGATGATGGGGTCATCGGGCACCGGCTTGCAGCAGGGCGCCATGTGGGTCATGAGATCGTCGACGCCCTCGATCACGACATCGCTGCCCGCCCCCGGCTTGTGATGGCGCGGCGGACGCGGCTTGATCTCGGGTTCGCGCTCGCGTTCCTTGGACTCCTCGGCCTTGGGTTCGCCGACCTGACGCGCCACCTGACCGACGGCCAGATCACCGCGTCCGATGGCGGCGAGCACGTCGTCGCCGCGCTTGAAGTTGAAGCGCAGCGCGATCTCGTCGAGATGCGGCTTGTCAGCGATGCCGAGCCGCGCCAGCTCGCGCTCCAGCAGCCCGCGTCCCTCGTGCAGATGTTTGTCGAAGTCCTGCTGCTTGAACCACTGGCGCACCCGGTTGCGCGCGCGGGCCGTGGTCAGATAGCCGTGATGCGGACTGAGCCAGTCGCGGCTCGGGGCGGCGTTCTTCTGGGTCAGGATCTCGACCGTGTCGCCACTGTGGAGTGTGTGATTGAGCGGGACGATGCGCTCGTTGACCTTGGCGCCCCGGCAGCGGTTGCCGATCTCGGAATGGATGGCATAGGCGAAGTCGAGCGGTGTGGCGCCCTTGGGCAGCTCGACCACCTTGGACTGGGGCGTGAGCACATAGATGTGCGCCGGCTCGAACTCGGCCTTGAAGCGCTCCAGACGCTCGCCGGCAGCCTCGTCCTCGTTCTTGGTCTCCAGCCACTGGCGCATCCAGACCACACGGCGCTGGAACTCGGCATCATGGCCCTTGGCCTCCTTGTAGGCCCAGTGCGCCGCCACGCCGAACTCAGCGTGCTGGTGCATGGCGTGGGTGCGGATTTGCACCTCCAGCGCCTTGGCCTCCGGCCCCTCGACCGCCGTGTGCAGCGACTGATAGAAGTTGCCCTTGGGGGTGGCGATGTAGTCGTCGAACTCCTTGGGGATATGGCGCCAGAGTCCATGCACCACGCCGAGCGCGGCATAGCAGTCGGCCACCGAGTCGACCAGGATGCGCACGGCGCGCAGGTCGAAGATGTCGGCGATGTCGACGTTCTTGCGCTGCATCTTCTTCCAGATGCTGTAGATGTGTTTGGGACGGCCGGTGATCTCGGCGCCGATGCCCAGCTCGTCGAACTTCTCGCGCAGAGTCGCCATGACCTCGGCGATATAGTGCTCGCGCTCCTCGCGCCGCTCGGCCAGCAGCTTGGCGATGCGCCGGTATTCCTCGGGCTGGAGATAGCGCAGCGACAGGTCTTCCAGCTCCCACTTGATCTGCCAGATGCCGAGCCGGTTGGCCAGCGGGGCATAGACGCGCTGGGTGTCGCGCGCGATCTTGGTGCGCCGCTCGGGTTCCAGATCCTTGATCGCACGCATCAGATGCACCCGCTCGGCCAGCACCACCAGCACCACGCGCACGTCCTCGGCGATGCCGAGCAGCAGGCGGCGCAGGTTCTCCTCGTGCTGGGGCTGATCCTTGGCGGTGATCACAGCCTCGACGTTGGCGAGCTGATCGATGCGCGCCAGATCGTCGACCATGCGCGCGATGCCGGGACCGAACCCTTCCAGTAGCGCCGCCTCGGTCAGCTCGCCGCCGCTCCAGTCCAGACAGCCCTTGAGCAGGGCCGCGACCAGGGTCTCGTGATCCATGCGCAGGCGCGCCAGGATGTCGGCAGTGGAGAGTCCGTGGCGGATCGGGGTCTCGCCGGTATCGGGGCGCGGCTCGCCCCGGCAGTGTGCCAGCACCTCGCAGGCACGGGCGAGACAGGCGCGCTCGTCGGCCGGATACTGGTTCTCCAGACTGTCGAGCCAGTGCCGGATCGCCTCGGCGTCGTCGGTGTGCGGCTCGGGGAGGTTGTAGAGTGGTTTGACCATCTTTTACAGAACGAGGCTGACCAGCCCATCGGCAAGCTTGGGTTCGAACCAGGTGGACTTGGGCGGCATGACGTCGCCCCGGTCGGCCACGGCCATCAACTCTTCCAGGCGGGTCGGATGCAGGGCGAAGGCCACGGCCATCTCGCCCGAGTCGACGCGCGCGGTCAGGCCGGCCAGTCCCCGGATGCCGCCGACGAAGTCGATGCGCTCGTCGCGGCGCGGATCCTGAATGCCGAGGATCGGGCCGAGCAGATGCTCCTGCAACCGGCTCACGTCCAGGGCCGCGACCGGATCGGCGGCGGGCGGGATGGCATCGGAGAGCGTCAGCCGGTACCAGACATCCTGGAGATACATCCCGAAGACGCCTGGGCGCTCGGGTGAGACCGGCGTGCCGGACGGCTCGACGGTGAAGCGCTCGGCGACCCGTTCCAGAAACGCCCCGGCGTCCAGACCGTTGAGATCGCGCACCAGCCGATTGTAGTCGAGGATGCGCATCTGATCGTGCGGGAAGACGACGGCGAGGAAGCCCTGATGCACCTCGGCGGCCTCTCCATCCTGATCCCCGCACCGTCGCGAGGCGGCCACACGCGAAGCGGCGGCCGAGCGATGATGTCCGTCGGCGATGTAGAGACTGTCGAGCCGTTCGAATGCCTGAGTCAGATGCTCGATCACGCCGCGTCCGACGACCGGCCAGAGCTGATGGCGCACACCATCGGTAGCGGTGATGTCGACCTCGGGCGGCTGATCGGCGGCGACGGCGGCGAGCGTCCGGTCGATCTCGGGCGTGGCGCGATAGGCCAGCAGCACCGGCCCGGTCTGGGCGTCGAGCGCCTGGATCTGGCGCACGCGGTCGTCTTCCTTGGACGGGCGGGTGAACTCGTGCTTCTTGATGCGCCCGGCGTCATAGTCGGCGATCGAGGCCGAGACCACCAGCCCGGTCTGGACATGCTCGCCCCGGATCAGCCGATAGACGTAGTAATACGGCTCAGGATCGCGGACCAGCACGCCTTCGGCCAGCATCCGCTCCAGGTTCTCATGGGCCTTGGCATAGACCTCGGACGCATAGGGATCGGTGTCCTCGGGCAGATCGACCTCGGCACGCGAGATGTGCAGAAAGCTCCAGGGTCGCCCCTCGACCAGACGCCGCGCCTCGGCGGTGTTCAGCACGTCATAGGGCGGCGCGGCGACCTCGGCCGCACGACCGGGCGCCGGACGCAGACCGGCGAAGGGTTGGATCAGTGACATGGCGCTCGCTCCCACACCAGTGGCCGTTGGAAAACCATCGAAGACGCGATGGTATCAGGTCCGCTGGAAACGATGAAAACGGCCGTCGCCTCCAAAGCGCGGGCGAACGCCAGGCCGTCGCAGGCCGTGCGACGGAGATCAGGCCTCCTCCACGATCAGACAGTGGACGCTGAACAGGTCGTCGGCGTCGGTCCACACCTGTTCGGAGACGAAGCCCGCCGAGCGCGCCAGCCGCTGGAAGTCCTCGATGCCGTATTTGTAGGAGTTCTCGGTATGGATGGTCTCGCCGAGCCGGAAGTCGAACACCTGCCCGGCCACGCGCACACGCTGATTGCCTCGACTGACCAGATGCATCTCGATGCGGCCGGCTTCCTCGTTGAAGAAGGCGCGATGGCGGAAGGCATCGACCTCGAAATCGGCGCCTAGCTCGCGGTTGAGCCGGGTGAGCAGATTGAGATTGAAGGCTGCCGTCACGCCCTGGGCGTCGTTGTAGGCGGCGTCCAGCACCGCGCGCTCCTTCTTGAGATCCACCCCGATCAGCAGGCGTCCGCCCGGACCCAGCACGCGCGCCACCCGTTTGAGGAAGGCGCGCGCCTCGTCCGGATCGAAGTTGCCGATGCTCGATCCGGGGAAGAAAGCAGCCAGATCGCGCCAGTCCGATTCCAGCGGCAGCTCGAAGGCGCCGGAATAATCGGCGCAGGCGGCGCGGATCGACAGCTCCGGAAAGCGTTCGGCGAGCGCCTGGGCCGATTCGAGCAGATGGGCCTTGGAGATGTCGACCGGGATGTAGACCCTGGGCTGGAGTGCGGCGAGCAGGGTCTGGATCTTGAGACTGCTGCCGCTGCCCAGCTCGATGAGTACCGAGCCGCGCCCGAGCCGGTCGGCCATGGCCGCGCCATGCTCGCGCAGGATCTGGATCTCGGTACGGGTCGGATAATACTCGGGCAGTTCGGTGATGGCGTCGAACAGCTGCGAGCCGTGCTGATCGTAGAACAGCTTGGGCGGCAGCCGTTTGCGCGGCCGGCTCAGCCCCTCCAGCACCTCGGCGCGCACGTCAGCGGTGGTCGGATGGAAGTCGAAGAAGCGGATGCGCGACTCGGCGCGCTCGCGCTGTCCGGTATGTCCCTGTGTCATCGGTGAAGCCTTTAATGCTGCCGTGTCCAGTCTCATGCCGCCACCTCCGCCAGCCGGAAGCCCATGAACTGCCAGCGTTCGTGGGGATAGAAGAAGTTGCGATAGGTCGGGCGGACGTGATCGCGCGAGGTCGCGCAGGAGCCGCCGCGCAGCACCATCTGGTTGCACATGAATTTGCCGTTGTACTCGCCGAGTGCACCCGGTGCGGCGCGATAGCCGGGATAGGGCAGATAGGCCGAGCCGGTCCACTCCCAGACGTCGCCGAAGAGCTGCTTGAGTCCGGCGTCCGGTCGAGCCGGACGCGGATGCAGCACGCCGTCGTCGACGAAATGGCCGGCGATCGGCTGGCCGTGCGCGGCGTGCTCCCACTCGAACTCGGTCGGCAGACGCTTGCCGGCCCAGGTCGCATAGGCGTCGGCCTCGTAATAGCTGACATGGCAGACCGGCTCGGCCGGGTCGAGCGGACGCATGCCGGAGAGCGTCATCAGCCACCACTCGCCGTCGCGTTCCTCCCAGTAGAGCGGCGCGCGCCAGCCCTGCTGCTTGACCATCGCCCAGCCGTCCGAAAGCCAGAGTCCGGTGTTCTGGTAGCCGCCGTCCTGGATGAATTCCAGGAATTCGCCGTTGGTCACGGGCCGGTCGGCGAGCTTGAAGGGCGCGATGAAGGCGCGGTGACGCGGCGCCTCGTTGTCGTAGTGGAAGCCCTCGGCCTCGGCGCCGACCTCGATCAGACCGCCCTCGAAGTCGAGCCACTGGAGCGGCGCGGGCGCGCTCGGCGTCGTGGTGGGCAGATCGGCGCGATAGGCCGGACGCAGCGGGTTGTGGGCGAAGTGGCGCTTGATGTCGGTGACGAGCAGTTCCTGATGCTGCTGTTCGTGGTTAAGTCCGATGCGCAGACGCTGCGCGACGGTCGACCAGTCGGCGGCCGGACACGCGGCGATCAGACGTGCCATGGCCGCATCGACATGCCGCCGGTAGTCATAGACCTCGGCCACCGTCGGGCGTGCGAGCAGACCGCGTTCGTGACGCGGCCAGAAGCCGGTGCCGGTCTGCTCGTAATAGCTGTTGAACAGATACTCGAAGCGCGGATGGAAGACCTGATAGCCCGGCAGGAAGGGGCGCAGCAGAAAGGTCTCGTAGAACCAGGAGACATGAGCCAGATGCCATTTGGGCGGACTGGCCTCGACGGCGGTCTGCAAGCCGTAGTCCTCGATTTCCAGCGGCTCGCAGAGTCGTTCCGAGAAACGGCGCACCCTGGGGTACTGCTCGGCGAGTGCCGCGCGCGCGGCGTCGATCCGGTCCTGAGTGGCTGATGTATCCGACATGGGTTCCCTCGTGATCGATGGATGGCGCCCGCGTGGGGCCGTCGGTCGGGAAGGTGCGGTCGGACGCGGGGATTTCCAGGTTCGCGACGGTGGGAGACTGGTGATTCGGGGGTGATACCCCATTTCAGGACAGGTCCAGCGTGAAAAAGGGTATTTTCACCTCCACCGGAATTCAGGATTCATCGCGCGGTTCGACTGGAGCCTTCATTGATGACTCGTACCCCGTTCTTCCCCAAGTTCTCCGACCTGCCGCCTGCCCTGCCGCTGTTTCCGCTGGCCGGGGCCGTGGTGATGCCGGGCGTGCAACTGCCGCTCAATATCTTCGAGCCGCGTTATCTGAGCCTGGTCGCCGATGCGCTGGCCTCCAATCATCTGATCGGCATGATCCAGCCGACCAGCGAGACCCTGATGGACGAGACGCCCGAGATCCATCGCGTCGGTTGCGCCGGGCGCATCACCTCGTATAGTGAGACGCCGGACGGGCGCATCATCCTGGTGCTGACCGGGGTGTGCCGTTTCCAGGTGACGCGCGAAATCGAGGTGCACAACGGCTATCGGCGCGCGCGGGTGGATTGGGAGCGTTTCGCCGCCGACTATCATGGCGACGAGCAGCGCATCCCGGATCGCCCCGGCTTTCTCGGCTCGCTCAAGACCTATTGCCAATTGCATGGCGTCGAGATCCCCTGGGACGACATCGAGAAACTGGCCGATCAGGAGCTGACCAATCTGCTGTGCGCCCACCTGCCGCTCAGTCCCGAGGACAAACAGGCGTTGATCGAAACCCTGCCGACGACCGAGCGTGCGGTGCTGATGCGCGGGCTGCTCGACATGGCCTCGGCCTCCAGTATGCGGGTGGCCGAGCATCGGCATTGAATACGGAGGCTCCCGCCGAAAACCTGGAAGACGCTGGAGAAGGCCCAGGCCGAACGCCACGCCGCCGTCCCAGCGCGGCCTTGAGGACATCGCAGACCAACTCGGCGCGTCTGTGGTCGGCCAACGCGCAGCCGACGACCTTGCGCGAGTACAGATCCAGCACGACGGCCAGATAGAGCCAGCCCTGGGCGCGCAGTATTCGACACGGCCGTTCGATGCTACTGAAGTGTCCTCTAGGGCTGGGTAGGATCAGCGCATCGCTACCCAGCCGCCCTGTGCCTCCGCACCGTTTCGGCTAGACTGCAAATGGAATCCGTTACGGTCTGGTCAAGGCCGCACGGGTCGACGTCCACTTCGACGAGGACTCCGTCATGTTCAAGTTCACTGTGATTCGAATCACGACCATCGCCGCCCTCAGCGCGCTGTCGGTTCTGTGGGGAGCCGTCTGGGCGGACCAATCACCGCCGACGAGAGTGGCAGCAAAGCTGGAGGTCAAGGTGTTGGAGTCTCCGCAGCAGACAGGCTATGAAGCGCTCTACCGAATGGAGGTCATCTCGGTGCTGCAATCCGACATTCGGGTCAAGCCGGGCGACATCATCCGCGTGCGCTCCCGCCTCGCCGGCCCGGAGGCGCCGTATCAGGGTCTCAAGCCGCGCGGCTGGATCGGAACCGCCTATCTCAATCCGGACCCCAAAGCCACCGGACCGGAGGCCCGCTTCCAGTTCGTCGGTGCGGCCAACGGTGACAGTTTCGAAGAGCTTCCGCCCACGCCGCCTTCGGTGAGGTGGATCGAATATCCGCGCGAGGGGGCTGAGTGAACACCGAGATCGTTGGCACGGCGGCGCCGGCCTGACGCTTCCGGGAGCGCTCGGCGCTATCGACATTTTGTGACCCGGCAGCGGTTCTGGATCGGTGTTGGGGCCGGATTGCGCATCGCCCGATCTCAAGCGCATCATGCCGCGGCACGGTGTCGTCGAGTGTTGGCCGTTTTGCCAACGGCACGCACTGTTGCAGAGCACGACCTGTCTGTGCCAAGCAGGCGATGAGAGACGACTATCGATGGCCATCTGTCCAACCGGCGCGATCCGCATTTTGGGGCATTGATCCCGCGCGCCTTGGTGGCCTGCACCTATCAGCCTTGCTTGGCCGCGCGGGCAGAGTGGCTATGGGCGTGCCTCGATCGTCGTGAGCCAGGCATCGAAGAACCGCCGGCCCTGTTGCTCCAGGGTCGGCGCCAGACGTGCACTCTCGGCGCGCAACTCCGGGATCGAGATCCCGGCGGCGGCCAGTTCGCTGGCATGACCGATCAGCCAGCGCTCGAACTGGTCGGCGCGGACTTCCGGGTGACACTGGAGTGCGAGCACCGAACGCCCCCACGAGAAGGCTTGGTTGGGATACAGGTCGGTGGAGGCCAGTCGCGTGGCGCCACGTGGAAGATCGAAGGTGTCGCCATGCCAGTGCAGCATCGAGGTCAGGGCGCCATCGAGGGGCGCCAGCAGCGAGACCTGTCCCTCCGGCGACAGACGCAGCGGCGTCCAGCCGATCTCTTTGCACGGTCCCGGATAGACACGCGCCCCGAGCGCCCGCGCCATGATCTGCGCGCCCAGACAGATCCCGAGCGTCGGGCGATCGGCCTGCAAGCGTCTTTCCAGCAGGCGTAGCGCGTCGCGGATGAACGGATAGCTTGCCTCCTCGTAGGCGCCGATCGGCCCGCCCAGCACGACCAGCAGATCCGGCTCAGTGGGATCGATGTCGTCGAGCCGGTCGACGCCCGCCTCCAGATAGCGCAAGGCCCAGCCGCGCTGGGTCAGCACCCCGGCGAAAGACCCCAGGTCTTCGAATGCCACATGTCGAATCGCGACCGCTGTTTTCATCTGTCTGCTCCGTTGATCGATTCATCACCCCAAGGACTCCAGGAGCGCGAGCAGCGCCTGTCGCCCGAGCGGCTTGACCAGATGTTCGTCGAAACCGGCGGCCAGCGAGCGTTCGCGGGCCTGCTCGTGGCCGAGCCCGGTCAGGGCGACCAGCTTCAGGCGTTTGGGATCCGGATACTGGGTGCGCAGGCGGCGCGCCAACTCCAGCCCGTCCATGCCGGGAATGCCGATGTCGAGCAGCGCCACACGCGGACACTGACGCTGCGCCAGTTCCAGGGCTTGCGGACCAGAACGCGCCACATCGACCGGATAGCCCAGGATCTCCAGCAGCATCGCCAGAGCATCGACCACGTCCGGGTCGTCGTCCACCACCAGAACGCGCGGTTTCTCGCCCGCTGGCGACACGTTCGGACAGTCTGGAGGCTCGTTCAGGCTCGCCGAGCGCGCACAGGTGAAGATCGGCAGCCGCAGACAGAGCTCGGTGCCGCGTCCCAGTCCCTCGCTGCGCGCTTCCAGACAGCCGCCATGCAGGTCGGCGAGCCGGCGCGCGATGGCCAGCCCCAGCCCCAGTCCGCCGCTGTCGGCATCGCCTGCATGCGGCCCGCGCGTGAAGAGTCCGAACAGCGAATCGAGCTGTTCGGCCGTCATGCCCTGCCCGTTGTCTCGCACCTGGATCAGCACCGAGTCGCCCTCAATGCGGGAGTCGATGCGGATCTCACCGCCGGGCGGGGTGTAGTTGGCGGCATTGACCAGGATGTTGAGCAGGATCTGCGACAACCGCACCGGATCGCCCAGGACACGCCAACCGGGCGCAGGCAGCCGACAGACGAATCGGTGCCGATGCTCCTCCATGAGCGCGCGCACCCCATCGGCGGCCTGCTGGACCAGTTCGCGCACCCGCAGCTCGACCGGCTCCAGCTCGATGCGCCCCTGCACGATCCGCGAGACATCGAGCAGATCGTCGAGCAGCCGGCCCATGTGCGCGGTCTGGCGGTCGAGCACCTCGATCGCCCAGCGGATCCGGGGATCGCCATCGACACCGAGCGCGCGCAGAATCTCGACGGCATGGCGGATCGGCGCCATGGGGTTGCGCAGCTCGTGTCCGAGCACGGCCAGGAACTCGTCCTTGCGCCGGTCGGCCTCGCGCAGCGCCTGCTCGGCGGCCTTCTCGGTGCGGATGTCGCGCGTCACCGTGGCATAGTGCAGCGGACGCCCGGTGTTGGGATCGTCGATGCGCAGCGCGTCATAGAAGACGTCGATCGGCTCGCCGGTGACGAAATGGCGGAACCTGAACTCCCCGGCCCAGCGCCCGACGGTCTCCATCGCCGGCAGGATGGACTGGTGCAGCTGCTCCAGATCCTCGGGCATAAAAAAATCCTCGATCCGGATCTCGGTGATGTCCTGTTCCGCATCGAGACCGACCAGCGAGCGCCCGGCCGGATTGATATAGAGTCCACGCCGGTCGAGTCCGGCGATACCGATGAAGTCCGACGAGGACTCGACCACGGCGGCCAGATCACGCGCCCGGGTCTCGGCCTCGCGCCGGTCGGTGATATCGAAGATAGCCGCCACGGCGCGCACCGGATCGCCGTTCGCATCCCGGATGAAGGTCGCGTTCACCAGCGCCCAAACCACGGTGCCGTCCTTGCGTACATAGCGTTTCTCGGTGAAATAATCGGTGTCCAGTTGCAACACCGCACGCCGGAAGCGCCGCCGGTCGTGCCAGCGGTCCTCCGGATGGGTGAGATCCTGGAACGACATCCCGAGCAGCTCCCCGGCCTCGTAGCCGAGGATCCGGCACAGGCGCCGGTTGACCCGCAGCACGCGGCGGGTGCTCGGCTCTATGACCGCCATGCCGACCGTCGCCAGATCGAACATGAGCCGGAACTGGGTCTCGCTCTCGCGCAGTGCCTGCTCGACGCGCAGCGTCTCGGTGAGATCGAGCACGCCGACGAAGGCGCCGGTCGTCTCGCCACGCGGGCCGAGCATGGGCGTCAGGATCAGATCGAGCTGGTGTGTGCAACCGGCTTCATCCAGGGCGATGGTTCGGCGAACCGGCCGGCCGCCGGCCAGCACCTGACGCGCCAGCGGCATGAACTCGGCGCTGGTCGTCAGGCCCGGCAGCGGTGTCTTCGGATCAGTCGAGGTCTGGAGCCAATTCAGACAGAGTGCCGTATCCAGCACACCCAAGGCGACCGGAACCTGGATGGCACACTCGGACGGGGTTGGTGAGGACTGAGCAAGCGAATCGGGGAGCAAGACGGGCCTGAGCAGTGAGAACGAGATCGATGGCGGGGACGATACTCGTTGCCCGAACAGGCTTCAACCTTGAAAAGGCTCTCTGCCGGATGCAGATTCAGCCCCATCGATGACATTGATTTTCAACGAGGCGAAAACGATGACGGTAACCCTGACCGAAGCGGCGGCCCGACACGTCGCCAGCCAGCTCGAACGACGCGGGCATGGCCTGGGTCTGCGCGTCGCGACCAAAAAGAGCGGATGCAGCGGCTTCACCTATGCGGTCGACTATGCCGACGAACTCGGCGCCGACGACCGGGTGTTCGAAAGCCACGGCGTCAAGATCGTGGTCGATGAGACGAACCTGAGCCGACTCGACGGACTGGAGATCGACTTTGTCAAGACCAACCTGCTCAACCAGGGTTTCGAGTTCCACAATCCCAATGCCAAGGATCACTGCGGTTGCGGTGAATCCTTCCGGGTCTAGTCGCGCGTGGTTTCGGGCATGAATGCAGACATCGGCGAGATCGTCGAGAACTTCGAGCTGTTGGGCGACTGGGAGTCGCGCTATCACTATCTGGTCGAACTCGGCGAGCGTCTGGCGCCGATGCCGGGCGCGCACAAGACCGACGCCAACCGCGTCGTCGAGTGCATGAGTCTGGTGCATGTGGCCGCCCATCCGCATCCGGAGCACGCCGGGCGACTGGCCTACTGGGGCGACTGCGACACAGCCATCATCAAGGGCGTGGTCGCCCTGCTGGTCGGGCTGTTCTCCGACAAGGCGCCGGATGAAATCGAAGCACTCGACGTCGACGAGCTGTTCCAGAGACTGCAACTCGAAGAGCATCTGAGTCCCAATCGCCATGTCGGCGTCTATGCCATCGTCAATAAGATGAAGGCACAGGCGCGAGTGCTGGCGGTTTAGAGCCGGATCGGCAGCGTTCTGAACGGACGCCCGAGCAAGGCCAGAAGCGCATTGGCCACAGCCGGGGCCACCGCCGGCGTGGCGATGGGACTGACCCCGCCGGGTGGAGCGTCGCTGTCGATCAGGATCGACTCGATCTCGGGCATCTCGTCGAAGCGCAACAGCGGATAGTCGCCGAAGCCGGTCTGCTCGACCCGGCCATCGCTGAAGGTGATGGCGCCCTTGAGGGTCGCGGTCAACCCGAAGACGATCCCGCTCTCGATCTGCGCCCGCACGGCGTCCGGGTTGACCACCTGACCGCAGTCCAGAACCGCGACGAAACGTCGCGCGCGCACCCGTCCCTCATCGACCGAAATCTCGACCATCAGAGCCAATCGGCTGCCGGCGGCCTCGACCAGCGCCAGTCCTCGCCCCTGTCCATCGGGTACGGGCGCGGCCCAGTGCTCGGCGAGTCGGTCGAGCAGCGCCAGATGGACGGGGCTGTCGGCCAGCAGATTCCGGCGCAACGCCAGTGGATCGCGCCCGCCCGCGCGCGCCAGCTCATCGAGAAAGCACTCGGTCGCGAAGGCATTGTGCGAATGACCATCGCCGCGCCACAGCCCGATCGGGACCGGCGTGTCGGCGCGTCTGTACTCCAGGCGCCGATGCGCGAACCGATAGGGCAGGCTCGCCGCGCCATCGATCATGAGCGGATCGATGCCGTCGCGAATGCGACCCGGATCGCGCCGCGCGAGCACCGAAGGCCCGACCACGCGATGGAACCAGGCCACGGGTTCGCCGGCCGCGTCGAGTCCGCCGCGCAGCCGGTGCAGCGTCATCGGCCGGTAGTAGTCGTGCTGAATATCGTCGGCGCGCGTCCAGATGACCTGCACCGGCCGCACGAGCCGGTGCGAGAGTTCGACGGCGTCATGCACGAAATCCAGCTCGCGCCGCCGACCGTGACCGCCGCCGAGAAAGGTGGTGTGCACCCGGATGCGCTCGGGCGGCAACCCGGTGAGACGCTGAGCCAGTTCCTGTGTGGCCGCAGGCGACTGGGTGGGCACATGGATGTCACAGCCGTCCGGGCGCACGTCGGCGGTGCAGTTCATCGGCTCCATGCAGGCATGGGCCTGGAAGGGCACTTCGTAGACCGATTCGATCTCCAGCGCGGCGGCGGCCAGGGCGCGGCTCACGTCGCCCTCCCTGAGCGCCACGGGCGCGCGTCCATTCAGGCCGATGTGCAGACGCGAGCGCAGGCGCTCGGTCGCCACCGCCGTATTGACTCGGGGCCGACAGTCGATCTCCAGCCGCGCGTGCCCGGCCAGCGCCGCCCAGCTGGTCTCGGCCACGACCGCGATGCCATGGCGCACCGCGAACACGTCGATCACGCCCGGTACTTCGCGCGCAGCCTGCCCGTTCCAGCCGCGGATCTCGGCGCCGATGACCGGACAGCGCGCGATCGTGGCATGGAGCATCCCCGGCAGCCGCACGTCGAGTCCGAAGCGCGCCGCGCCACGGACCTTGAGCGGCGTGTCGAGCCGGCGCTGACTGGTTCCGATCAGGGTCCAGTCGGACTTGTCCTTGAGCACGACCGAGGTCGGCACCGGCAGACTCGCCGCCGTGATCGCCAGCTCGCCATAGCCGAGACGGCGCGTTCCATCGGCATGATGGACCTGAGCACGATGTGCTCGACATTCGGACTCGGGCACGCCCCAGGTCCGGGCGGCGGCCGCGATCATGAGCGTCCGCGCCAGGGCGCCGGCCTCGCGCAGCGTCTCCCAGCCGTCGCGGGTGGAGGTTCCGCCGCCGGTCGCCTGCTCACCCAGCAGATGGTTGGTATAGGCCGGATCGATCGGCGCCGGCTCGATCCGGATCTGATCGAGTCCCGCTTCCAGCTCCTCGGCCAGCAACATGGTCAGCGAGGTCATGACCCCCTGCCCCATCTCCGCGCGCGCGAGTCTCAACTGGATACGGCCATCGGCATGCAGACTGATCCAGGCATTGGGTTCGAACCGGCTCGGGGCCGGCGTCTCGTTGGTCTCGGCGCGCGCCGGCCAGACCCAGCCGAGCGCCAGACCGCCGCCGCTCAGGGCGATGATCTTGAGCAGATCGCGTCGCGTGAAAGCTGCCGCCGAGCCCGAATCAGCCACCCTGGACCTCTGGCGTGGCGGCCCGGTGGATGGCGCGACGAATGCGTGCGTAGCTGCCGCAGCGGCACAACACCTCGGACATGGCGGCATCGATCTGGGCGTCCGTCGGCCGTGGATACCGGGCCAGGAGCGCCGCGGCCGTCATGATCTGACCGGACTGGCAGTAGCCGCACTGAGGCACCTCTTCCAGCACCCAGGCCAGTTGCAGCGGATGGCGACCATCGGGCGACAGCCCCTCAATGGTCTGGACCGAGCGCCCCTCGACGGCCGACAACGGCGTGGAGCAGGATTTCACCGGCTCGCCGTCGAGCTGCACAACACAGGCGCCGCACGCGCCCTCGCCGCAACCGTACTTGGTTCCTGTCAGTCCGAGATGGTCGCGCAACACCCACAGCAGGGGTGTGGCCGGGTCGAGCGCGAGCGCCTGCGGCTCGCCATTGAGCGTGAAATGGATCATGGGTCCGAGACCGAGCGAACGAGAGACGCGCTAGCATTACAGATTTCACGCTCGTGTGAAAGAAAGGCGCCCGATTCCAGGCCGGTATGGACAGGAGTCGAGCCCATGACGGGCTCGACCGATCAGAACTGCCGCACCTTGATGTTGAGCGTCTGGATGCGATAGGCGATCTGGCGCGGGGTCATGTTCAGGAGACGCGCGGCCTTGGCCTGGACCCAGCCGGCCTCCTCCAGCGCGGCGATGACACGCTCGCGCTCGTCGAGATCCGGGTCGTTGAAGTCGACCGCGCCGCTACCCGGCGCCGTCATCGCTGTCGCCGGGCGCGACGGTTCGGGCGCGCCGGCGTTCAGGTCGATGCCGGTGAGCTGGATGACGTCGCGATCGATGACACCATTCTCGCTCATCACCGCCGCGCGCTCCATGCAGTTCTCCAGTTCGCGCACGTTGCCCGGCCAGTCGTAGCGCATCAGCACCCGTAGCGCGCTGTCGGTGATCTCCAGTTCGCGCCCCTGCATCCGCGCCACCTTGGCGACCAGGAAGCGCGCCAGATCCGGGATGTCTTCCATGCGCTCGCGCAGGGCCGGCATGCGGATCGGCATGACGTTGAGCCGGTAGTAGAGATCCTCGCGAAAGTCGCCCGCGCGCACCTCGGATTCGAGATCACGGTTGGTGGCGGCGATCACCCGCACATCGACCTTGAGCGTACGCCCGCCGCCGACGCGCTCGAATTCCCCTTCCTGCAACACCCGCAGCAGCTTGGCCTGGAAGGCGGGCGTGATCTCGCCGATCTCGTCGAGGAAGAGCGTGCCGCCGTCGGCCTGCTCGAAACGGCCCTTGCGCAGCGAGACGGCGCCGGTGAAGGCGCCCTTCTCATGGCCGAAGAGCTCGGATTCGAGCAGATTGTCGGGCAGCGCGGCGCAGTTGAGCTTGACGAAGGGCGCGCGGGCGCGCGGCGAGTTGTAGTGGATGGCGTTGGCGATCAGCTCCTTGCCGGTGCCGGATTCGCCCCGGATGAGCACCGTGGTGTTCCACTTGGCGACCTGACGCACCTGCTCGAACACCAGCCGCATCGCATCGGCGCGACCGATGATGCTGTCGAAGCCGTGCGAACCGCGCACCTCGCGCCGCAGCTTGTCGCGTTCCTCGCGCAACGCCTGCTGCTCGGCCTCGACCGTGCGCGCCAGCCGTACCGTCTGGCCGATGAGGTTGGCGACCATCTCCAGGAAGCGCGCGCGGTCGTCCAGCAATTCGGCGCCGACGGGCGGCTGGGCGGCGAACACGCCGATCGCCTGTTCGTCGCACCGGATGGGCACGCCGATGAAGGGCCGGTCCGGGTCATAGAGATTGAGCCGGTCGAGAAAGCGCGGCTCATCGCCCAGACGCGGCAGCACCCAGGGCGCGTTGGCGGTGAGGATATGGCCGATGACGCCCTCACCGGGGCGGTAGCTGACGGCCTCGAACGGCTCGGCGTCCTGGCCGTGGAGCGCGCTGATCAGGAGTTCGCCGCGCTCCTCGTCGAGCAGCGACACCAGGCCCTGACGCAGACGCGCTCGCTCGTGCAGCACACCGAGCACCTCGCGCAGGGTCTGGCGCAGATCGAGCGAACGGCTCAGCACGCGGCTGACCTCGAACAGCGCCGCGAGTTGTGATTCGAGCAGGGCGAGCCGGCTCGTCTCCCCGGATACCCCTGGGGTGGTTGAATTGAAGCTCATGGATCGATCGGTCAAGGTTCAGTCGTCCGCCAGTACAGCGTTCAGGGACAGTCGAATCAAACAGCCACCAGTGAAATCGGGATCGACCTCGATCGATCCGCCATGGGCGTTGACGATCTCTTGGGCTAAGGCAAGTCCCATGCCGGACCGGCCACGTCGATCGCGCCAACCGATGTGGAACGGCTCGAAGACGCGATAGCGATCCTCGGGCGCGATGCCGCGACCATTGTCCTGGATCTCGACCTCGACGCCCCGGTCGAGCGGGCGCGTGGTCAGGATCAGCTCACGATTGGGCCGGCCGGATTCGCGCAGGGCCTGGATGGCGTTGTCGATCAGATGCTTGAACATGGCGCGCAACTGGTTCTTGTGGCCGTTCAGCTCGGGCAGCAGGGTCGCCGGACGCCAGTCGACGACGATACCGCCGGCCAGTAGACGCTGAGTCTCCAGTTCGAGCACCTGACGCAGGAGTGTGTTGACATTCACCCGCACCCCGGCCTCGCGCGGCTCCTCGGGCAGGGCCGCCGTCAGGGTCGCCAATGCCTTGATCCCGGATTCGTTGATCTGATCGAGCATAGTGGCCAGGATCTCGGGATTGCCGACGCCATCACGCAACATGCTGCCGGCGGCCTGGATGACGTTGAGCGGCACCTGGATCTGATAGACGGCGGCGGCCAGCGCTTCGCGCATGCCGTGCATGCGTTGCTGCTCGGCCAGACGCGCGCGCAGATTCTCCAGATGGGCGCGCTCGATCTCGCGGCGGCGGCTGGTGATGTCGTTGGCCAGCAGCAGCAGACGGCGTTCGCCCTGCGCCGACTCGCCGAAATAGCTGCGCGCACTGGCGTCGGATTCGTCGACCGGGTTGAGCGAGCAGGCGAACCAGCGCGCGCCGGACTGGCCGCGAATGTCGAGATTGACCTCGATGTTCTTGAAAGCACGCCCGTGCTCCAGACAGGCGGCGAAGGGATCGACGCCGAGCTGCTCGCCGATCGCCGCGCGCAACACCTCGGCCGGCTCGCGCCCCTTGAGTTCGGTGAACAGCCGCTTGTATTCCTGATTGTCCAGGATCACCCGTCCGGCGCTGTCGAGCAGGGCCACGATCACGGGCGCGGCATCGAGCACGGTTTCCAGGCGCGCCTTCTGTTGGTGCACGGCACCTTCCAGCTCGTGCACCTTTGTCACATCACGGTGCATGCCGAGGAAGTACTTGAGATCGCCGTCGCGGTCGATGACCGGCGTGATGGTCAGTTCGGCCAGATAGTCCCCACCCGACTTGGTGCGATTGACCAGGGTGCCGCTCCAGGTCTGACGCGCGAGGATGGTACGCCAGAGCTGTTCATAGACGCTCTTGGGCGTGGCGTTGTTGGACAGGAGCGATTCGTTGCGACCCAGCAGTTCGTCGCGCGCATAGCCGGTCAGGGACTCGAAGGCGCGGTTGACGTAGAGGATGGTCGCCCGCGCATCCGTGATCGAGATGGCGATCGGCGACTGCTCGACGGCTTCGAAGAACAGCAGCGGCGGCAGCGGATCGGCGCTGTCGCCGCCCATGCGGACCAGTGCCTCCACCACCTCGGGCGGGGTGCCGTCGGGCGGCGAGGCGATGAACTCGCCGAGCGTGTTGAGGATCTCGGTCGGTTGGATGGGTTCCGGGGCGGATCGGGCCGGCACGGGTAGCTCCTGGTGGACGGCGGATGTGGTGATTCGGCTTTTTTAAAGCAAAGAAAATGCCGAATTCGCTGACGCGAGCGCCATGTGACATGGGGCTTGTGCGTTTTCCAACAATTCCAAGGGTACGCAACAAACACGAGCGTCGCTACAGCAACAGTCCGCTTCCACGACCAAAGCCGCTGTCCGACCTGTTGTCTCCCGATCGTCCATCTGGCTTTCCCAAGCGATGAAA
>ERZ1673962.689-NODE-689-length-21007-cov-36.778589_pt1 | contig 21007 bp, 17 predicted proteins | sample MGYA00580188_ERZ1673962 | MGnify/ENA primary metagenome ERZ1673962 (study PRJEB41334, sample SAMN05608104) | rock metagenome | biome: terrestrial subsurface; feature: shale formation; material: shale | place: USA: Pennsylvania ... | reverse complement strand
GCGTGGCCTGCACTACCAGCTGAACCAGCCGCAGGGCAAGCTGGTGCGTGTCACCCAAGGGGAAGTCTTCGATGTGGCCGTGGACATGCGCAAGAGCAGCCCGACGTTCGGTCAGTGGGTCGGTGCCCATCTGAGTGAAGACAATCAGCAGATGCTGTGGGTGCCGCCGGGATTCGCACATGGCTTCTATGTCATCAGCGAATCCGCGGAATTCCAGTACAAGTGCACGGATTATTATGCCCCGGGGGATGAGTACTCACTGAAATGGAATGACGCCAGCGTCGGGATCGAGTGGCCGCTAGTGAATGGTGAGGAGCCACAGTTATCAGATAAAGATAATAATGGGATTAGCTTGTATAAAGCCCGATTCTTCGTGTGAGTGAATAAGGGGCAAGAGTAATTCTTGCCCCTTATATAGATTGATTTTTGCCCTAAGTTAAATATCGTATCATTTAAATATTAGTATGGTCCCGGTTTTAAGTTTTTCCTTGGAATCGAAAATCATGCTTATGCATGCTTTCTAACATTACTTTGTTGTTGATGAATTTTTGGTTTTCCAGTAATGGGTGATTAAGCCTCCTACTACTAGATTGTGCACAAATTGTCCTGATGGAAATGAATTATATGATTCAAATTGATTGATCGTTATCCAGTAAAAAAAGAATATTGTTCCAAAAATGGCTATATCATTGGGTAATTCGTCTCTCTGCCAAGCTAGCCAGGTTGCTCGCCCAATCCATATAGTTAAAAGGCACATTGCGACTAGCCCAATTAAGCCATATTCGACCCAAGTTTCTAGTAAATAGTTATGTAAGTGTCCATATTGCATAAGTACCCAATCTGGCAGCCAAGAGGTCTCAGACATGACGAGGTCACGCCCCTTAGGGCCCCATCCAGTCAAAGGGCGCTCGGATATCCATTCGCTCGCAGCAATCCAGCTGTTGATGCGAATTCCGATGCTAGTATAAGGAACTTGAGCGATATCGCCATTGAGCAATTGAGAAACTACATTATTTTCTGTATTGAGACGTTTATTAATCGTCTCATCAAAAGTCATATATAGAGCACCGAGTATTAGTGTCGTAATTGTGACAGTTATTACTGTGTAAAAGGCGAAACGTTTAGTCGTCCCTCTTTTTAACATTATAAAAGATAAAATGATAAACCCTATCAATATGGCTAAAGCTAAACTTACCCATACTGCGCGTGTTTGACCGACAGCTATACCGATGAGAACTATCGTAATACTTAGACACCAGATGACTCTCCATAGGAAACGCTTGCTTTTAGCCGTCCAGAAACGATTTGAAAAGCACACTAATCCCAAAAGCGTCACACCAAATAACATTGAGGCATGTTGTTGGTTACGTATGCCAAAACCAACTCTCTGGCCGCTCAGTCCTGTAAGCCAACCGTCCCCGATAGGTGCCATGAAAGTAGCAATTAAGAAAAATAGTGCTGCCAATCCCCAGATGATTAGTGTGTTTTTGGTACTACCTCCTAACCACCAGGCTATACAGATGAAAATAAATAGTTTGGCTAAATCCTTGACCCTAGGGTTATCAATAGCCCATTGTGGGTATTGCCATAAACCAAGGCTCCAAGATAATAATTGAACGCATATGAATAAGGTAAGTAACAGGAGCGGTGTTCTTCGTAAATTTTTACCATAAATACAAAAAGCTATAAGTCCTATAGCTGCGAGTAGCGTCTGAGCTTTCTCGGCGAGATCAGGCCATAAGAACTGACTCGTGACATATATGAGCAAAGATAAAACTCCAAGCAGTTTTAACCAGCTTGGAGGGGTTGATCCCTCATGAGAGGGCCATAGAGTATAGGACTGCATGATTGACTACTTTCGTGTGAGTGTGTGCGTAGATAGTATACATGATATCGACTATCAGGAAGATTCGGTATTGTCTTTGCTATCAAAAAATGATCTATCTTGTTGCAGCGTATTGTCCAGTGACGTGTTAGGCCCAGCTCCTCAGTAAGGGCTGGGCCTATAGCCGGTTTGGGGATTGGCAGTTTACGAGAAACGTAATATGGCGCTACTTGTGAGGGCTAGCACTTAGTCGTCATTGGTCACCCCTCCCGCACCCCATCCACCAAGCGGCTAATGCCCTCTGCTGAAGTATGCTTGAGCTCGGGCGGGAGCAGGGCATCCGGCAGGTCCTGATAGCAGACCGGACGCAGGAAGCGGTGAATGGCGGCGGTGCCGACCGAAGTGGTGCGGCTGTCGGAGGTGGCGGGCCAGGGGCCGCCGTGCACCATGGCGTCACAGACTTCAACCCCTGTCGGCCAGCCATTGACGAGTATGCGGCCAGCACGACGCTCCAGCACTGGTAGCAAGTGGCAGGCCGCGGTGTGATCTGCTTCATCGAGATGCAGCGTGGCGGTCAGTTGGCCTTCGAGTGCACTGCAGACCTGCTTGAGCTGAGCGAGATCCTCGCATTCGACGATCAACGAGCTGGAGCCGAAGACTTCCGCCTGCATTGCCTCATTGGCAAGAAAGTCACTCGCCTGGGTGCTGAACAGCTGTGTCTGACACGGGCTGGCGATGGGGGAGTCGCTTTCACCGCTGGCCAGACAGGTGATGCCTGGCTGGTTGGACAGGCTCGCGACGCCTTGGGCATAGGCCTTGTGGATGCCGGGTGTCAGCATGGTCTGTACCGGGCTTGCCTGGATGGCAGGGATGGCCGCCTGCTTGAAGCGTTCCAGCGCTGCGCCTTTCACTGCCAGTACCAGCCCCGGGTTGGTGCAGAACTGCCCGGCGCCCATGTTGAGCGAGCCGACGAAGGCCTCACCCAGCAATTCGGCGCGGGCTTCTAGGGCAGCCGGCATCAGGATGACCGGATTGATGCTGCTCATCTCGGCGTAGACTGGAATCGGCTGCGGACGCGATTGGGCGAGCGTCAGCAGGGCGGTGCCACCACTGCGCGAGCCGGTAAAGCCGACCGCCTGAATCTCGGGATGCTTGACCAGTGCCTGACCGACCTCATTGCCTGGGCCGAACAGCAACGAGAAGACGCCTTCCGGCATCTGACAACGCCTGGCGGCGTGAGCGACGGCCTGACCGACCAGTTCCGAGGTGCCCGGGTGGGCCGAGTGTCCCTTGACCACGACCGGACAGCCTGCAGCGAGTGCTGAGGCGGTATCGCCGCCGGCCACCGAGAAGGCCAGCGGGAAGTTGCTGGCCCCGAAGACGGCGACCGGGCCAAGCGGGATCTGACGCTGGCGCAGATCGGCACGCGGCAGGGGAGTGCGCTCCGGCAGCGCAGGGTCGACGCGCACATCCTGCCACTCACCGCGACGCAGCACCTTGGCGAACAGCTTGAGCTGTCCGCAGGTGCGACCGCGTTCACCGTTCAGGCGTGCCTCAGGCAGGCCGGTTTCCTGCATTCCGCGCTGGGTCAGGGTCTCGCCGAGTGCCTCGATCTCCTCGGCGATGGTCTCGAGGAAGAGGGCTCTTTCTTCGGGCGTTGTGGCGCGATAGGCATCAAAGGCCTGGCCGGCCAGTCGGCAGGCCTCTTCCACATCCTCTGCATTGGCCCCCGGGTAGCCGGGCGCCAGGCGCTCTCCGGTGGTCGGATTGATGGCGTGGATCGCCTCGCCCTTGGCGGCAAAGCTGCGCTGTCCGATGAGCTGATGGCCGTTGAGTGTCATGGTGCCTCCTGTCTGGCATGTTGGGTGAGTCTGGCATCGGGGGTGATAGCGGCAATCGGCAGCCGATACCAGTGAATGGCGTTGTCGTGCAGAACCTGGTCGAACGCGATCTGGCGTTTGTCGTGAGACGCCGTCTGCGCAATGGCACCGGTCACCAGTGATAGCCAGTCGCCATAGCTGACCTTGAGGCCGGAGACCGGGAAGTTGCTGGCGAACAGGCAACGACGGGGGCCGAAGATGTCCAGTACCTCGCAGAGCAGCTCGTGATTGGCGCTGGCATCCCAGGCATGCCAGGGCGTGCCCAGCTCCGAGAGCTTGACGGCGACATTCGGGTTCTCAGAAAGCGCCCGCATGCCTGCGCGCCACTGGGCGAGGCCATCCGGCGTGCGATCCCACGGCAGGCCGCTGTGATTGAGAATGACGCGCAAGCCGGGGTAGTCCTGAAGGGTCGTGGCCGCCTCCTCGAGGTGCCAGGCGGGCACGCGCAGGTCCCAGCTCAGACCACGCGCTTTGAGCAGCGCCAGCCCCTCGCACCAGCGTGGGTCCTGCAGACTGCCGCTGGTTCCCGTTACCGACTGGCGGGTCTGGGGTGTGGCCGCGGTGACCGGCTTGGCACGCACGCCACGAAACAGTGGTGAGTCACGTTGCGCATCCAGCTGTGCGGCGCACGCCTCAGTGCCGAAGGCCACCCAGCCGACATGCGCACTCGGCAGGCCATGAATGGCTGCTTGCTCGGTAATCCAGCGCGTCTCTTTCTCAGCCTGCGGGCGTGACGCTTCGGCTTCGCAGTGCACGCTGCCGACCAGCTCGAAGCCCTCAGGCACCAGACACTTGAGATCCGCGACCTGAAAGGGCTGGCGGATTGCGGCGTAATCGCCGAGAAAGAAGTTCTCCACCGGCGAGTCCTCCAGCCAGGGGTACGCCACCTGACCATCCAGCGCCCAGAGATGGTGGTGCGCATCGATCAGCGGCTGGCTTTGTGAAGGTTCGCGCTGTATTGAGTTATCCGTCATGACTGGCTCGTGTCCTGGCAAGAAGTATCAAGTGCCCACTGACTCAGTGGTCACGCACCAGCAAGCAAGACACGTCCGGCTCGGCTCGCGTCGCGAAGCTTCGGCGTACCTGACCGCTCTCCAGATCCAGCACCGCGATGCGATCCCCCTTGAGCGAGACAAAGGCCTGCTCGCCATCCGGATGGAAGCTCATCGCGATGGGAATCGCCTCAAGCTGGATGGTGCCCAGCGGTGCCAGCGTTTCATCGAACAGCGATAGCGAGCTCTCGCCGTAATTGGTGGTGATCAGGCGGCCCCTGGGGTCACGGTAGATGCGATTGGGGTCACGTCCGGTGGTCGCCGAGGCGCGCACGGTCATCGATTCGGTATCCACCGCCACGATGCTGTCGTCATCACGATTGCTGATGAACAGGGTATGGCCATCGGCGGACAGGCTATTGCCCTCCGGCTTGCGGCCCGGAATCATCGCAATCGGCGTATAGGTGGCATCGTGCGGCTTGAACTTGGTGATGGTGTTGCTGAGCAGGTTGATGCCGTAGGCCCAGTCGCCTGCCTTGGTGAGCGCGAACAGGTGGGTCTTGTAGCCACCGGATGACACGGCCAGGTCTGGTGTGGTCTGGGTCAGGGGCGTGTTGAACAGCAAGAGGGTGTTGTGTCCCTCGCTCATCGCATACAGACGATCTTGCTCATCGATGCCCAGCCCATGGATGCGGTAGTACGGCCAGGTGCTGAGCGTGTTGACCAGCGTGAAGGTCTCGAGATCGACCACGAACACCGAGCAGCCGCCCTGATCGCCAATACAGTCGGCGCCGAGGATGCCGTAGTGGCCCACGAAGGCGTAGCGGCCGGTGGAATCCACCACGAACTCATGTGGGTAGTCCGGCAGACGCAGGTGATTGAGCTCCTCGCCGCTGGTGGCATCGTAAAGGCTCAGCGTATGCGCGCATTTCTGGTTGAGCAGCAGAACATCTCGGGACATGACATTTCTCCAATCAGCGAGGGCCTGTTTGTTAGGGCCTGTATGTCGAGGGCTTATGCCCTCGCTGGGGTGACAGATAGATAAAACGAGCAACCGTTCAGGCGTTACTGAGTCACGGCGGCCGTGGTCTTCTGAGTGCCTTGCGGCTGGGCGTCGGTCGCGACATCGGCACTGGCCTGACTGGCGCCCTGGATGGCATCGATCCAGTCACGGCCATTGGCGGCGATATAGCTGTCCCAGGTGGGCAGCACGACTTTCTGGAAGGCGGCGGTATCGACCTCGGTCTCGATCTTCAGGCCCTTGGCGGCCAGTTCAGTGAGAATCTTCTGCTCGTTCTTCGCGTTCAGGTCGCGCTGATAATCACCTGCCTCACGTGCTGCGCTCACCAGTACCTGTTGATACTCCGGTGACAGACTCTCGAAGGTGTCGTCGTTCATCACCATCAACAGCGAGGTATAGGCCTGATTGGTCAGCGACAGGTAGTCCTGCACTTCGTAGAAGCCTGCCGACCAGACGATGCTGATCGGGTGGTCCTGCGCATCGACCGTGCCCGTCTCCATCGCGGTGTAGAGCTCACCCAGCGGCATCGGCACCGGGTTCGCGCCGAGCAGAGAGAAGGCCTCGATCAGTGACTTGTTGGAGTTGGTGCGCATCACCAGGCCATCGACATCCGCGGGTGTCTTGATCGGGTGCTTGGAGTTGGTCATCGCGCGGAAGCCGACCTCCCAGAAGGCCAGACCCTTGAGGTTGTCTTGCTTGAGCAGTGCCAGGGCATCGTCACCGACCTTGCCGTCCAGCACCTGATAGGCCGTCTTGCGGTCCGGGAAGATGTAGGGCAGATCGAAGGCGCCCAGCGCCGGCTGCAGGCCCGCGAAGTTGGGATTGCCGGACAGCTCGATATCGATGGTGCCGCTGCGTACGCCGGCGATCATCTGCTGGTCGCCGCCGAGGAGGCCGTTGCCGAAGATGTTGACGGTGATCTCGCCATCCGTGCCTTCCTTGACCAGCTCGGCGAAGCGTTCGGCCGCCTGTTGCTGGGTATCGGTGGTCGGGGCCGCGTGCGCCAGCTTGAGCACGGTGGCTGCGTGCGCGGCGCTCATTGGCGCAAGGAGAAGCAGACTGGCGAGGGAGGTCTTGAGCATGGGCGTCATGGAAAGGCTCTCTTGTCGTTGTTGTCGTGAATGGCTCGGTTGTCGTAAGTGGCGCTGGCGACCTTCAGAACTGCAGAATTGCGGGTCAGTCCGTCATCCAGTACAGGGGCACGGTGATGATCTGCGGGAAGGCCACGAACAGCAGCAGGATCACCACATAGGCGAGGGCGAAGGGCGCGACGCCACTGACCGCCTTCTCGAACTTGAGGTTGCCGACGCTGGTGATCACGTTGAGCACGTTGCCGACCGGCGGGGTGATCAGGCCGATGGCGCAGTTGAGGACGAACATGATCCCGAAGTAGACCGGATCGATACCGGCCAGCTTGACGATGGGCATCAGGATCGGCGTGAGCACCAGAATGGTCGGGGTCAGGTCCATCACCATGCCGACCACCAGCACGATGCCCATGATGGCGAGCATCAGGATGCGCGGATCATCGGCCAGCGGCTGCAGCAGACCGGCGACCATCAGCGGCAGCTGAGCGATGCTGATCAGCCAGGAGGCGACCATGGCAGCGGCCACCAGGAACATCACGATGGCGGTGCTGCGCGCGGCCTGGGCGAGGACGGCGTAGAGCTGGCTCAAGTCCAGTTCGCGGTAGACCACGGTGGCGACGAAGATGGCGTAGACCGCGGCGACCACGCCGGCTTCGGTCGGGGTGAAGATGCCGCTCTTGATGCCGCCGATGATGATGACCGGCAGCATGATGGCCCAGAAGCTGTCCTTGAGTGCCTTGAGGCGCTCACGCCCGCTGGCCTTCTTGGTGACGACCAGATCTTCCTTGCGGGTCATGAACAGCCACATCACCACCAGGGTCACGCCCATGATCAGCCCCGGCACGATCCCCGCGAGGAACAGCTTGCCGATCGAGATGCCACCGGCGACCCCGATGATGATCAGCGGAATCGAGGGCGGGATGATCGGCGCGATGATCCCGCCGGCGGCCATCAGGCCGGAGGAGCGGCCCAGTGGATAGCCCGCCTTGCGCATCATGGGCAGCAGCATGCTGGCCAGCGCGGCGGTATCTGCGACCGCAGAGCCGGACAGACTGGCCATGACGATGGCGGCGAAGATGGCCACGAAACCCAGTCCGCCCTTGCGGTGACCCACCAGCGACATCGCCAGCGTGACGATGCGCTGGGAGAGCCCGCCACGCGACATCACCTCCCCGGCGGTCAGGAAGAAGGGAATGGCCAGCAGGGTGTAGCTGTCGGCGCCGTTGACGAGGTTCTGGGCCAGGATCTGCGAGTTGAACAGATCCAGGTGCAGCATCAGCACGATGGCACTGACCAGCAGGGCAAAGGCGATGGGGAGGCTCAGGCCGATGGCGGCCAGCAGGGAGCTGAGGAAGAGCCCGATGGTCATGGCGTGTCTCCTTGCTGATCAGATGAGGGGCTGGCGGCATTCGGTGGCGTGATGCCATGCAGGGCAAGGGGCGTCAGCAGTCGCCAGAGCAGGATCAGCGACATCAATACGCCTGCCATCAGGCCGGCGAGATAGAAGACGCCGACGGGAATGCCGCTGATGGGGGAGAGATTGCGCCAATTGAGCACCGTCTGGTCATAGCTGCCCTTGAGCAGCATCAGACAGCAGCCGAGCATCACCAGGGTGACAACGCGATCCAGCACCCTGCGACATGCCGCCGGCAGCTTGTCGGCGAAGGTGTTGACGCTCAGGTGCTCCTGGCGGATCAATGCCGTCACGGCGCCCATGAAGGTGACCCAGACGAACAGGAAGCGGGACAGCTCGACGCTGATCGAGATGCCGCTGTTGAAGCCGTAGCGCAGCACGACATTGACGAAGACCAGCGCGATCATCGCCACCAGTGCCAGCACCATCAGCAGGGTGAGGGACTTCTCCAGTCCCTTGAAGATCGTCGTGATACCGGTGGCAGTGCGGGTAGGCGCCGCTGACGCCAGCAGGGTGGCGTGGCTTCCCCGTGACTCGGAGGATGGCGCGATGGGCGGTTTGATCGACATGGATAACGGCATCTCTTGGGTCAGTTTGTTCATGGTGTTATCCCCGAAGGAAGCATTTCGATGACGGCGCGACAGTGCGACGCTGTGGCGAGTCGTGGCAGCACTGCCGCGGGTCGTTTTCTGAGACTGGTCACCGGAACTGATTGCTCAGACTGGTCGCCGGGACTGGTTGTGTTGACTAACGGGCGTCGGCCAGCGCTGCCTGGAATTGCGTCACCACCGCCGGGTCCAGTGCCTGGGTGTGCTGCTGGATCACCGGTGCCAGTGCCTCACGCATGCGCTGACGTTCACTGTCCGCCACCACGTTGACGGTCATCTTGTCCTGCAGCTCGCTCAGCAGTTCCTCGTTCATGGCACGGCTCTGTTCACGCTGATATAGCGTGGCTTCACGAGCGGCCTCGCGGACCAGCTGGCGTTGGGCGTCATCGAGTGACTGCATGAAGCCCGCCGAGGCGACCAGCACCTGGGCGTCATAGGCATGCGCGGTACGCGACAGGTACGTCTGGACCTCGAAGAAGCGCTTGGCGTCGATCACGGTGTAGGGATTTTCCTGACCATCCACCGTGCGGGTTTCCATGGCGGTGAACAGTTCATTGACCGACATGGGTACGGCGTTGGCATTCAGTCCATTGAAGAGGTCGATGTAGAGGGCGTTCTGCATGGTGCGAATCTTGAGGCCCTCGATGTCCTCGAGCGTCTCGATGGGACGGCGGCTGTTGGTCATGTGACGGAAGCCGTTCTCCCAGTACTCGAGTGCCACCAGCTGCTTGTCATCGAGGCTTGCGAGCAGGGCACGGCCGGCCTCACCATCCAGCACCGCATCGGCGTGTTCACTGTCATCGAACTGGAAGGGCAGGCTGACGATGTTGAAATCAGGATTGAGGCTGCTGAGGGTCGCAGTGGAGGGGGCGGTGAAATCCAGGGTCCCTGACTGCAGCATCGAGGTCATGTTGACGTCATTGCCCAGAATGCCGTTGGAGAACACCGTGATGGTGATCTCGCCGTCCGACTTCTCCTCGACCAGTTGTGCAAATTTCTTGGCGCCCAGCGTCTGCGGGTGGGCATCTGGCAGACTGGTGCCCATGCGCGCGGTGATCTCGGCGTGAGCGGTAGTCGCGAAGGTCAACATCAGTCCCAGCGTAGTGACTGTCTTGAGCAGCGCGTTGTTGAACAGAGTCTTGTCAGACAGAGCGTGGCGAATAAGCATGGCGAATTCCTTGCAGATTGTTGTTATAGGGACTGTTTTCCAGAGCCTGTTGTCATGGGGACGGATGTCATGACGATCGTTGTGGCATCGAATGAGCGCTAGGCGCTGGTGTCCAGCGAGTAGCAGCGAACGGCGTTGTCGCAGAACAGCTTGAGGCGGTTTTCGGGACTCAATGAGCGACTGAGGCCCTTGAAGGCCTGCCACAGCGTATCGAGCGAGGTCACCAGCCCATCGACCGGGAAGTTGCTGGCGAACATCACGCGGTGGACCCCGAAATGGCGCAGCACGATGGCAAAGACCTCACGGTTGTCTTCCAGCCGCCAGGGCTGGCCCGCGATACCGAGGCCTGAGAACTTGATCATCACCTGTGGCCAGGCGGCGACCTTGGCGAGGGCCCGTGACCACTGACGCAGGGTGTCGGGATGACGATCACCGGGCACGCCGGCGTGATTGATCACCACCGGCATCTCGGGATGGCGATCCAGCAGTGGCAGCAATTCCTCGAGGTGCCACCAGGGCACCTGCAGCTCGAAGATCAGGCCACGACGCGCGACTTCACTGACGCCATACTGATAGCGCGGGCAGCGTAGCGAACCGGGCATGGCGTGGGTGGCCAGTCTCGGGTCGTGACGTTCCAGCGCGGCCGGCTTGTGGCGAATGCCCATGACCAGGCTGCCTCTGGGGGCACGTGACTCACACAGCGTTGCGAGTTGCTCGGCGATGTCATCCTGATCCAGCCAGGCCTGGGCGATCATGGCGTTCGGCCAGCCGGTCTCGCGGGCAGTCTCCTCGACCCAGCGCACTTCCTTGAGCGCATCGCCCCGCGCCCATTCCGCTTCCATGTAGACGCAGCCCATCACGCGATGCGCCTCTCCCGCTGCCATGAGGTGCTCGGCGGGCAGGTAGGGACGACGAATCGCGGCATAGTCGCCGTAGCGGAAGGGAATCATCGGCTCATCGCACAGCCAGGGGTGGTAATTGCGCGTCGGGTCCCAGACATGCATGTGGGCATCGATGATCGGCAGGTCATCATCCTGCTGCGTGGCCAGATAGCGCTCGCGTTGCTCGCCCAGTTCGGCAAGAGACGCAGGCTTTACCGGGGCTTGGAGTGAGTCAGAGAGCATGGCGAGCTTCCTTCCAGTGGCGAGTCAGGCGAGCGTGATCAGTGGGCGAGAGCGGCGTCGATGCGTTCCAGCAGCTCGCTGCCGTGCTTGGCGGTGAACTCGGCGCGCACCGGCTCGGCGACCTTGGCCCGCATGCTGGCGGTATCGGGCTCGCGCACGACCTGCATGCCCTGTTCCTCGAGGAAGGCCAGATCGCCCTGTTCATTGTCATGATTGAGCTGGCGCTGATAGCGGGCCGCTTCGCGGGCTTCTTCCTTGATCAGCGTCTGTAGTTCGGGGGCGAGGCTGTCGAACGTCTGCTTGTTCATGATCAAGGGCGCGGCGGTATAGGCATGCGCGGTCAGCGACAGATGGTCCTGCACCGAATACAGGTTGGCGGAGCGAATCAGGCTGACCGGATTCTCCTGGCCATCCACGGTGCGGGTTTCCAGTGCGGTATAAAGCTCCGCGAAGGGCATCGGGGTCGGATTGGCACCGAGGGCCTGGAAGGCGGCGATATGCGCCGGGTTCGGGGTGGTGCGCAGCGTCAGGCCACTGATGTCATCGGCGGTCTCTACCGCGCGGCGCGAGTTGGTCAGGTTGCGGAAACCGATTTCCCAGAAGGCGAGGCCTTCGATCTGCTGAGGCTGCATGGCAGTCAGCAGGTCCTGACCGACCTCGCCGTCCAGTACCTGATAGGCCTGCTCGCGGGTGTCGAACAGGAAGGGCAGGTCGAGCACGTTCAGCTCGCCGACCAGCCCGCTGAAGTAGGGATTGCCTGAGAGCTCGATATCGATGGTGCCGCTGCGCACGCCCGATATCATGGCCTGATCATTGCCCAGCTGACCGTTGGGGAAGATCTTGACGGTCAGTTCACCGTCACTGCGTTCTGCCAGACGTTCGGCGAAGCGTTCGGCGGCCAGATGCTGCGAGTCGGTGACCGGATGCGCATGGGCGAAGGTCAGCGAGGTGGCGGCGTGTGCGGGTCCTGCCAGCAGCAGACTGGCAAGGGCGGCGGTGATGAGTGAGGCGGCGGTGTGGCGGATCGAGAGTGTCATGGCGAAGCCCTTTTCTCGTTATTGTCGTGATGCTTCTGGTGCGTACAGGCGTTATTGACGCCGGTGCTGCTGGTGTTTCTGTTGCTGTTGCTGTTGCTGTTACTGGTGCTGACGGGGTCAGGGCCGGGTGGTGGCGAAACCCTCCAGGCCCTGATCCCTCCTCTATGGCTCGTGCTGATCAAGCGTGCTCACAGCACCGCCATGGCGGATGGCTGCTCAGCGTCGTTGGCATGGGTCTCGAACGCGACGGGATTGCGCAGTGCACGCCCGAAGGCGGGCAGTTCGATCTCGAAGCGATCGCCTTCCTGCACCTTGATCTGATCGGCGAAGCTCAGGGTGGCGGTGCCGAAGAAGTGCACGTGCAGATCTCCCGGCGCGCGGAACTGGGCGTACTTGAAATGGTGGTGTTCCAAGTTGGCCAGACTGTGGGCCATGTTGGCCTCACCGGTCAGGAAGGGCTTCTCCCACAGGGGCTGGCCGTCGCGGGTGATGCGGCTAGTGCCTTCCAGGTGCTGGGGCAGCTCGCCGATCAGCAGTTCAGGGCCGTAGCTGCAGGCGCGCAGCTTGGAGTGGGCCAGCCACAGGTAGTTGGCGCGCTCGGTGATGTGGTCGGAGAACTCGTTGCCTACCGCGTAGCCGATGCGATGCGGCTGACCGTTGGCATCGTTCACGTACAGGCCGACCAGCTCGGGCTCTTCACCGGCGTCTTCGGCGAAGGCCGGCACACTGATCGCGGTTTCCGGCGCGACCACGATGCTGCCATCACCCTTGTAGAACCACTCCGGCTGCGCGCCGACCTGGCCCGCGGCGGGCTTGCCGCCCTCGAGGCCCATGCGGAACATGCGCATCGAGTCGGTGACGTTGGCGTCATTCTCGCTCTGTGCCTGGGCGGCGGCATGCATGGCGTCGCGGGTATCGGCACTGCCCAGGTGGGTCAGGCCGGTGCCGGTGACGGTGCAGCGCGCGCGGTCGGGGTGGGTGACCGGCGGCAGCAGTTCGCGGCGATCGATCGCCTGCTTGTAGTCGACCAGGGTGTGCGAGTAGTGCTGTTCGATCAGCGCGCTGAGCCCGATGCCCAGCTCGATGGCGCGGGAGGCCAGCTCATAGGTGCCGCCCGGGAAGTCGAGCAGGCGCAGCTGGTCGCGGCTTTCTACCACGGCGACCCGCGGGCCATTGGCGGTGCGAAGTTGGACGAGTCTCATGATGGCTTCCTCACTCGATGATGTTGAACTGATCGAAGTAGTCGCTGTTCAGCTCGAGGCCCAGCCCCGGGGTCTCTTCGTCGAGGTCGATGAAGCCGTTCACCGGCTCCGGGTCGCCCTTGAAGATGTAGTAGAAGAGCTCGTTGCCGATCTCGACGTCATGCACCGGGAAGTACTCACTCATCGGGGAGGCCAGTGAGGCCATGGTGAGGTGGTAGTTGTGCATCTGGCCGGCATGCGGGATGACCGGCACGCTGAAGGATTCGGCCAGGGCGTTGATCTTGCGCGCGGCGGTGATGCCACCGACCCGGTTGGTGTCGTACTGGATGACGGAAACGGCGCGCTTTTCCAGCAGCTGGCGGAAGCCGTAATGGGTGAATTCGTGCTCGCCACCTGAGATGGGAATGCTGGTCAGCTGATTGAGTTCGGCGTAGCCATCGATGTCATCGGCGATCACCGGCTCTTCCAGCCAGCGCGGCTGGAAGCGTTCCAGCTTCGGCAACATGCGCTTGGCGTAGTCCAGGTTCCAGCCCATGTAGCACTCGAGCATCAGGTCGACATCCTCGCCGATGACTTCCCGTACGGCGGCCACGCTATCCAGGTTGGCACGCACGCCCTCGACCCCATCACGCGGGCCGTAGCCGAAGCGCATCTTCATGGCGGTGAAGCCTTGGTCCAGATAGGACTGGGCCTCTTCCTGCATGCCTTTGAGGTCGGTGCGGTAGAGCTTGGAGGCGTAGCAGGGAATCTTCTCCTTGGTGCGCCCGCCCAGCAGCTTGAAGACCGGCTTGCCGACCGCCTTGCCCATGATGTCCCAGATGGCGATGTCGACGCCGGAGATGGCGGCCATGCCGATGCCCTTGCGGCCCCAGGCGTGGGTGGAGCGGTACATGCGCTGCCACAGGTATTCGTAGTCGAAGGGGTCCTGACCGATGATCAGCGGCGTGAGGTACTGATCGATGATCGCCTTGGCGATGCGCGGCGCCAGCGCCACGTTGCCCAGCCCGACCAGGCCGTTGTCGGTCTCGATCTCCACTACCGTCCAGCCGTGGAAGCGGAAGGTGCCCATCGAGTCGCCCTTGTCCCACAGCTCGTCCATGGCGTTGGAGCAGAAGTGGGCGGTCGGGGGGACGGTGTGGCCTTTCCATTCGAAGACGCGGGTTCTGACGTTGGTGATCTTCATCGAATTATCCTTGTTGTGGATGGCGTTGATTCAGGTTCATGAGCGAGAGGCGCAAGCGCATCAGGCAGAAGCGGTCTCGAGACGCAGTGCACGCAGGTTGGTGCCCATGCGCTTGGCGATCGCGAAGGCATTGCGGGTCGGGTTGACGTCCGCCTTGCCCTGACCGGCGATATCGAAGGCGGTGCCGTGGGCCGGCGTGGTGATGGGGATAGGCAGGCCGCCCTGGACGGTGACGCCGGATTTGAAGCCCAGCAGCTTGATCGCGATCTGCCCCTGATCGTGGTACATGGTCACGATGGCGTCGTACTCACCATCGCGCGCCTTGAGGAAGATGGTGTCGGCCGGGAAGGGGCCCTCGACCGGGTAGCCCTGTTCATTGCAGCGCGCGACGGCCGGCGCGATGACGTCGATTTCCTCGCGGCCACAGGTGCCACCTTCACCACCGTGGGGATTGAAGGCGGCGACGGCGATGCGCGGGCGTTCGAAACCGGCCAGTTTCAGCGAGTCATGAATCAGCTGGCTGGCGGCGATGATGCGCTCCTGGGTGACGTACTCGGCGGCGGTCTTGAGCGGGATGTGCGAGGAGATGCGCGAGGTCCACAGCGTCCCCAGGGTGTTGAACTCGCAGAAATAGCCCTCGACTCCCAGTTTCTCGGCGAAGAAGTGCAGTTCATCCTCATGCCCCAGACCGCCTTTCTTCATCGACAGCTTGTTGAGCGGCGCGAAGCAGATGGCATCGACTTCCTCGTTCTGGGCCGCCTCCAGGCAGCGAGACAGCACCGCGAGGGTCGAGGCGCCACAGGCGGCGCTTTCCTCGGCCAGCGTCACATCCTGCTGCGCCACGCTTTCCACCAGCATCAATGACAGCCCTTCATGCTGGCGGGCATCGTCGAAGCTTGCGACGCGCGGCAGCTGGGTGAAGAGACCGGCCTGGCGTTGGCCCTGCTCCCACAGCCACTGATCGCCGACCAGCACGCTGTGGGTCTCGGCGAATTGCTCGGGTTCCGCGACCAGGCGGGCGATCAGCTCCGGGCCGATACCGGCGGGGTCACCAAGGGTGAGGGCAATGACAGGACGTGTTGCGGACATGTGAATTCCAGCCTTGTGAGAGTTGGCGTTGTTGTAGGTTTCTTCAATCAATTCGCACTTTATGGTCTACTGGTTGGTTTACCAGACCAGTTGAGATAAAAATTAGCCGAGGCCACGCTGATCGGTCAAGGTTTTCTCGAAAATTGCGACCATGGTCGGTTTGTGGATGCGTGATATGCGGTTGTCGGTTATGCTGGTATGAAATCTATACCAGTGGAGGCTGCATGAAGCAGACGCCTTTCGCCTTCGAGAAAGCGCTGAAGAATCAGACCAAGAAGGAAATTCTCGCCGACAAGCTCATCGAGATGATCCTGACGGGGCTGCTGCGCGATGGAGATGAGCTGCCCAGCGAGCGTGAACTGGCGCAGTTGTTTGAGGTGAGTCGTGAGACGGTGCGCGGTGGGCTGGCGCTGTTGACGGGCTATGGCCTCTTGAATGTCTCGCACGGCAGCAAGTCACGGGTCTGCGCCAGTGAGGCCGTGATCGACAGCTTCCGCAATCATCCCGCGCGTCAGCAGGGCGATGAGCTCAACAACCTGGATATCGAGAGCGTCTTCGAGAGCCGGATCGTGGTGGAATCGGCCATCGCCCGCCGCGCCGCGCGGCATATCGATGAGGTCGGGCTCAAGAAGCTGGACGCCTTGCTGGAAGCCCAGTCACAGCACTTCGACTCGCCGGTGAACTTCCAGCTCTCGGATCAGAACTTCCATCACGTCATCGCCGAATACTCGCGCAACGAGATCCTGATTCGCTATGCCGATGAGCTTTATACCTACGCGCTCAACATTCGCCGCCAGGTCATGGCCGAACACGGCTCGATCAAGCGCAGCTATGAAGAGCATGTGCGTATCGTCGAGGCATTACGTGCCGGTGACCCGGACGCCGCCGAACGTGCGATGCTCTCTCATATCGACAGCGTTTATTACACGACGAAGGACAAGATGAAGCACTGATCATTGCGTATTGCTAGACGCCTCTGTCCATTCCTTCCCCAATATTGCCATCAGCTTTCCCGCTGGCATCGCTCTGGCCAGCGGGGCGCCCTGGCCCGCCCACTGTGCCCCGAAACCGGTGTCGCCCTGCGATCTGGCGGCGGCGTTGAGCGCCTTGCCGGCGGCGTAGGTGAGAGGGTAGTCCGGTGGTGTGGGGCATGATGGGTCTTCCATCAGACTGACGAATCGATTGGCGAGAATGCGTGCGGGGCGGCCCGAGACGATCGAGGTCATGCGGGTGTCATGCGCTGCTGGCCCTGCGAGTGCGTCTCGATAGGCGGCATCGGCGCTGGATTCCGGGCAGGCGATGAAGGCGGTTCCGAGTTGGGCTGCCACGGCGCCATTCGCGAGAGCGGCGGCAATGGCCTCACCATTCATGATGCCTCCTGCGGCAATGATCGGCAGATGCGTGGCGCCTACCAGCTGCCTGGTTAGGGCGGCAGTGCTCAGCTGGGTATCCGCGGCTGTTGGATCAAACATGCCGCGATGGCCTCCCGCTTCAAATCCCTGCGCCACGATGGCGTCCAGGCCGGCCCGCTCGATAGCGCTGGCTTCCTCCAGGTGGGTCGCCGTCGCCATGAGCCAGATGCCTGCCTCCTTCAAGGCGCGGATGAAATCGCGTGAGGGCAGGCCGAAGTGAAAGCTGACGACGGGTGGGCGAGTCTCCAGCAACATCGCCTGCATGTCGGGGTCATCGGCAACGCTGGTATAGAGCGTGTCGAGTCTGGTGGGGGGCGTTGCCTCGAAGGCCTGGAAGTGCGGCGTCAGCCACTCCCGCCAGGCTGTCTCGCGAGCAGTGTCATGTGCCGGGGCCGAGTGCACGAAGACATTGACGTTGAAGGGCCTGTCGGTCAGCGCTTGCAGTTCTGTGATCATCCTGCGGGCGCCGTCGGCATCCGTGGCACCGACGCCGATCGAGCCCAGCCCGCCTGCCTTCGAGACCTCGGCTGCCAGATGAGGCGTCGAGACGCCTGCCATCGGGGCCTGAATGATCGGCCATTGCATTCCCATCCTCTTCAGCATTCCCGTTCTCCTCAGCATCGTTCTCTCCGGCATTGCGCTCTCTCCAGTATCGCTCCATCCATCACTGCGCTCTGCTCTGCATGCACAGCTCTGCCTGTTCACTCCGCCTGTGCACGCTGCGTGGCGTGATCAGGACCTCGTGGTTTCGGGTGCCTCAGGCTCATGCTACGCCGCACGCAACGCCGTGTGCCACTGATGCCTTGCGTCCTCACCATTGCATTTCCTCGGGTCATCCCAACGTCTTTTTTACTGTTTATTCGAATGAGTGAATGCATTGCTCATCCTTCACCGCAACTCAACGGAAAAGGAAAGCGCCCCCATGTCCAAGTCCCATTCTTCGGCCCATAGCGTCTCCGAGATCATCACCGAATCCCTGCTCGAGGCAGGTGCCAAGCGCTGTTATGGCATCGTCGGCGATACCATCAACCATTTCACCGACGCCATCCGGCGCTCCGAGATGGAGTGGGTGCATGTGCGGCATGAGGAGGTGGCCGGCTTCGCGGCAGGTGGCGAGTCCTTCATCAGCGGGGAGCTGACCTGCTGTGCCGGCACCTGTGGCCCGGGGAGCACCCACTTTCTCAATGGTCTGATCGAATCGCATCGCAATGGCGCACCGGTGGTGTTCATCGCCTCGCAGATCGATACCGCCGAGATGGGCGTGGGCTTCCCGCAGGATGTGGACCAGAAGGCGCTTTATTCCCAGTACAGCGTGTTCTGTGAATACCTGACCAATCCCGAGAATGCTCGCCGCATGGTGGCCATCGCGGCGCAGAAGGCGCTGGCGGAAGGTGGGGTCGCGGTGCTGATCGTCCCGGGGGATCTTTTCCCGCAGAAGCCGAAGGCCTCGCTGCCCTGGCGTGCCCATCGCTTCTCGCCGGTGATCCGCCCGAGTGAGCAGGAGCTGGCCGCCGTCGCCGAGGCGCTCAATCATCCGGGCAAGGTGTCGATCTACGCCGGGGTCGGCTGTCAGGATGCGCAGGAAGAAGTGCTGGCATTGGCACGTCGCCTCAAGGCGCCGGTGGCCTGGACGTCGCGTGCCAAGGACTTCATCGAGCCCAACAATGAACTCGAAGTCGGCATGACCGGCGTGTTCGGCCTGCAGGGCGGCTACGAGGCCGTCGCGGAGTGTGACACCTTGCTGCTGCTGGGCTGCAGCTTTGCCTGGTCCCAGTTCTATCCGGACAAGGCCACCGTGATTCAGGTGGATCTCGACCCCGGCAAGATCGGTATCCGTCATCCGGTGGATCTCGGTGTCGTCGGTAGCGTCAAGGACACCTGTGCCGCTCTACTGACCCGCGTGGACCCGCGTGATGACAGCGGCTGGCTGGACAGCTGCCGCAAGAAATATCTCGAGGCGCGCGACGAGGCCGCCGTCACCTCCGACGATGAGCATCTGATTCACCCGCAGGAGCTGACTCTGGCGCTGGACCGCCATGCCAGTGAGGACGCCGTCTTCACCGCCGATGGCGGCAGCCCCATGGTGTGGTGCCTGCGTCATATCCGCGCCAACGGCAAGCGCCGCACGCTGCCAAGCCTGATGCATGGCACCATGGCCAATGCCTACCCTCAGGGCATCGGCATCCAGAAGGCCTACCCTGAACGTCAGGTGATCGCCATGTGCGGTGATGGCGGTCTGTCGATGCTGATGGGGGACCTGCTGACCCTCAAGCAGGAGAAGATCCCGCTCAAGATCGTCATCTTCAACAACAGCACGCTGGGCTTCGTGGAGCTGGAGCAGAAGGTCGAGGGCATCCTGGATACCTACACCGAACTCGAGAACCCCGACTTCTCGCTGGTCGCCCAGTCCATGGGGCTGTGGGGACGACGTGTCGAGGAGAAACACGAGCTGGATGAGGCAGTGCAGAGCCTGCTGGCGCAGGACGGCCCTGGGGTGCTGGAGGTTAAGGTCAACCGCATGGAGCTGGTGATGCCGCCGCACATCGAAGCCGGGCAGATCGCCTCCACCGCGCTCTACTCCGCCAAGGCGGTGCTCAATGGGCGCATGGATGATGTGGTCGATCTGGTGCGCAACAACTTCACCGGTCGGTGAGTGCGGCGTGAGAGATTGTGACTCACTCATGCACTCTTGAGTGAAGGTGCAGACAAGAAGGCCCCGATCTAGAGGATTGGGGCCTGTTGGTTGGTACGGCAGGTAACTGAGGGGGCTTCAGCACGACCGGACGTTGCCTGCGAGAGCAGAGCTCAGCTCGCGGTCAGGATCACTTCCATACCTGTGAGGAGAAGCCGCGCCAGTAGTCGTCCATGTCACGACAGCGCTTCATAGGATTTCACGGTATGAGAATTTTGCGTCTTTTGAGAGCTGCACCAAGGATGCAGTATATCGTAATTCGGCGTTATGCTATGGCGCTGTCTCGTTGCGCAACAAGAAGCATCCCGAATGTTCTTTTCGTGTTCTGAATATGAACTGATCGTTGGGGATATGCTGCTCGATGGTTGTTTATGAATTACAGGAATCTTCAGTATGAAAATCGCCATCGCAGGCACAGGTTACGTCGGTCTCTCCAATGCCATGCTGCTTGCGCAGCATCATGAAGTGATCGCACTGGATATCGTGCCAGAGAAGGTGGAGGGGCTGAACCGTGGTGTCGCACCGATAGAGGACACCGAGATTGACGAGTTTCTGGCGCGTGGGGACCTGAACTTCCGCGCTACCCTCGACAAGGAAGAGGCCTATCGCGGTGCCGATTTCGTGATCATCGCCACGCCGACGGATTACGATAGCACCACTAACTACTTCAATACTTCCAGTGTCGAAGCAGTGGTTCAGGATGTGCGCGACATCAATCCTGACGCGGTGATGGTGATCAAGTCCACTGTGCCGGTAGGCTATACGGTAGAGGCGCGTGAGCGTTTCAATACCGAGAATCTGATCTTCTCGCCGGAATTCCTGCGTGAAGGCAAAGCGCTGTACGACAACCTGCACCCATCTCGTATCATCGTCGGTGAGCGCTCCGAGCGTGCTGAGGTGTTCGCTGGGCTGCTCAAGGAAGGTGCCATCAAGCAGGGTGTCGATGTGCTGTTCACTGACAGCACCGAGGCAGAGGCCATCAAGCTGTTCGCCAATACTTACCTGGCAATGCGCGTCGCCTACTTCAATGAGCTGGATACCTACGCCGAATCACATGGCCTGGATGCCAAGCAGATCATCGAAGGGGTGGGGCTGGACCCGCGCATCGGTCAGCATTATCACAACCCGTCCTTCGGGTATGGGGGTTACTGCCTGCCGAAGGATACCAAGCAGTTGTTGGCCAATTATCAGGAAGTGCCCAACAACATGATCCAGGCCGAGTTATTGTCAAATTCTGTGTATGGCCGGTCAGGCGGCAGTCCTGTCTGACTG
>ERZ1673962.683-NODE-683-length-21122-cov-150.783073_pt1 | contig 21122 bp, 15 predicted proteins | sample MGYA00580188_ERZ1673962 | MGnify/ENA primary metagenome ERZ1673962 (study PRJEB41334, sample SAMN05608104) | rock metagenome | biome: terrestrial subsurface; feature: shale formation; material: shale | place: USA: Pennsylvania ... | reverse complement strand
TCTGGCGCACTGACGCCGTAGGAGGGAGGAGTCCATTTCATTGGATTACGCCTTCAGCTAATCCAGCCTGCATACTGCCCAACCCCGTTCTTGGCCTGCTTGTTGGAGCCGCCGTGAAAACCCTGACCCAGCTGACCTTCGACAACCGCTTCGCCCGCCTGGGCGATACCTTTTCCACGGCGGTGCAGCCGCAGCCCCTGAGCGAGCCGCACCTGGTGGTGGCGAGTGAGGCGGCCATGGCCTTGCTGGACCTGGACCCGACGCAGGCCGAGCTGCCGCTGTTCACCGAACTGTTCGCCGGGCACAAGCTGTGGTCCACCGCCGAACCTCGGGCAATGGTCTATTCGGGTCACCAGTTCGGCAGCTACAACCCACAGCTCGGCGATGGCCGCGGCCTGCTGCTCGGCGAGGTGCGCAACCAGGCCGGAGCCTACTGGGACCTGCACCTCAAGGGTGCCGGGCAGACACCCTATTCACGCATGGGCGACGGGCGTGCGGTGCTGCGCTCCTCAATCCGCGAGTTTCTCGCCAGCGAGCATCTGCATGCCCTCGGCATCCCCAGTTCACGCGCGCTCTGCGTGACCGGTTCGAGCGAGCCGGTGTACCGCGAACGCCAGGAACGCGGCGCCATGCTGCTGCGTCTGGCGCCCAGCCATGTGCGTTTCGGTCATTTCGAATTTTTCTACTACACCCGCCAGCACGACGCTCTGCGGCAACTGCTCGACCATGTGCTGACCTGCCATTTCCCCGAGTGCCTGCAACAGGCCGAGCCCGAGCGCACCTTCTTCACTCAGGTGGTCGAACGCACCGCCGAGATGGTTGCCCGCTGGCAGGCTTATGGTTTCTGCCACGGCGTCATGAATACCGACAACATGTCGATCCTCGGTATCACCTTCGATTTTGGCCCCTACGCCTTTCTCGACGACTTCGACGCCCGCTTTGTCTGCAACCACTCCGACCACGACGGGCGCTATTCCTTCGAGAACCAGGTGCCCATCGCCCACTGGAATCTCGCCGCTCTGGCCCAGGCCTTGTCGCCCTTCGTCGCGGTGGAGCAACTGCGCGAAACCATGAGCCTGTTCCTGCCCCGCTATGAAGCCGCCTGGCTCGACCTGATGCGCCAGCGCCTGGGCCTGCAAACGGCGGAGGACGCCGACAAGGCGTTGGTGCAAGGTTTGCTGCAACTGATGCAGAACGGCGCCATCGATTACACGCGCTTCTTTCGCGAACTGGGCGACAGCGCACCCGAACATGCCTTGCGCCGTCTGCGAGAGGATTTCATTGATCTTCAGGGCTTCGATATCTGGGCCAGGGACTATCAGCAGCGCAGCGAACGCGAAGGTATTGACCAGACCGAGCGTCAGGCACGAATGCACGCCGTCAACCCCAGATACATTCTGCGCAATTACCTCGCCCAGCAGGCCATCGAGGCGGCGGAACAGGGTGATTACGCCCCGGTGCGCGAACTGCATGCCGTGCTCTCACGCCCCTTCGATGAACAACCCGGCATGGCGCGTTATGCCCAGCGCCCGCCCGAGTGGGGCAAGCACCTGGAAATCAGCTGCTCATCCTAGGAAAAGCGACTGCGTTGCCAGGTTTCTCAGACGCGTATTCAACGCTGGCTTCAGGACGCGCTTTCCAGCGGCAGCGTGACGCGAAACAACGCGCCCCGGCCTTCCTCGCTTTCCGCCTGAATGCGCCCCCCGTGGGCCTTGACGATCTGTTCGCTGATGAACAGACCCAGGCCAAGCCCGGCGCTGTTTTCGCTGCCCTCGGCGCGCTCGAACTGCTGAAAGATGCGCCCCAGGCTTTTCGGGCTGATGCCGATGCCATGATCGCGCACCTCGATACAGGCCCCTTCGGCGGTGGCGAAGACGCTGACCTGCACCGGCTTTCCAGCGCCATAGCGCATGGCATTGGTGAGGAGATTGGCCAGCACCTGCTCGATGCGGAACTCGTCCCAGACACCCAACAGCGGCTCCGGTCGCTGGAACAGCAAGGTGCAGCCACAGGCTTCCAGCTGCGAAGCGAAGTTTTCCAGGACGCTGGCGACCAGCTTGCCAAGATCGATCATTGCGGGCCTGATCGATAACTTGCCGGTACGGATGCGTGACACGTCGAGCATGTCGTCGATCAGCCGAATCAGGCTCTGGATCTGCCGCTCATCCTTGTCTGCCATCTGCCGCAGACGATCCTCGCTGAACACCGCGAAGTTGTTCCGCGCCAGCTGCAGCTTGCGCAGCTGCACCTCAAGAATCAGCGTGTTGAGCGGGGTTTTCAGTTCATGGGAAACGATGGACATGAAGTCGTCACGCATGCGCACGGCCGCCTCCAGCTCGCCCTGGGTTTTGCGCAGCTCATTGAGCAGCACTTCCTGCTCGCGGCGGCTGCGCTCAAGCGCTTCGAGCTGGCGCGCCATGCGCTTGCGGCTGCGGTACAGGTCAACGAAAACACTGACCTTGCTGCGCACCGCATGGGTGTCCAGCGGCTTGTGCATGAAATCCACTGCGCCGCTCTCGTAACCCTTGAAGGCATAGTTGAGCTCACGCCCGGCGGCGCTGACAAATACGATGGGAATCTGCTTGGTGCGCTCGGTGCCGCGCATCAGTTCGGCGAGCTGGAAGCCGTCCATGCCCGGCATCTGCACGTCGAGGATGGCCAGCGCGAACTCGTGGCGCAGCAACAGCTCGAGCGCCTGCTCTGCCGACTCCGCCTGATGAACCCGGATACCCGGCGCCCGCAGCAAGGCATCCAGCGCGAGCAGGTTCTCCGGCAGGTCATCGACGATCAGCAGGTTCGCTTCATCGGTTTGGTCAGGCATGGGTCACTCCAGTTCGCGCAACAGTCGATGAATATCGCGCAGGGGCAGAATATGGTCCGGCGCAAAGCGCTGGAGTGCGGCGAGCGGCATGGTCGGCATCTCGGCCTCGACGGGGTCCTGAACGATGGTGAGACCACCGGCCTGCGCGATCATCCGCAGACCCGCAGCCCCGTCCTCGTTGGCGCCGGTCAGCAGAATCCCGGCGACCCGCTCACCCCAGACATCGGCGGCGGACTCGAACAGCGCATCGATGGAGGGTCGGGAAAAATGCACCGCATCATCCTGACTGAGCGATAGCGTCAGGTCCGTTTCCACCAGCAGGTGATAGCCCGGCGCGGCAAAATACAGCGTTCCGCCCTCAATCGCGTCCTTGTCATCGGCTTCCTTGACCCGCAACGCAGTCTTGCGGCGGAAGATGTCCGCCAGTTGGGTCGGGCCACTGGCGGGCACGTGCTGCACCACCAGCAGCGGCAGCCGGTAGGTGGCAGGCAGGCCGCTGAGCAGCACACTCAGCGCCGCCAGACCGCCCGCCGAGGTTCCTATCACCACGGCGTCCACGGCAGATCGCCGCACACCTGTGCCGGGGGCCAGGTCTTTCATAGCTTGCGAAAGATCCTCTGTTCTTTGTCGAAGGCGTCGAAGCGCCCGCTGCTCGCCGAAAACTCGATGGTTTCCTTACTGCCCAGGCCAAGAAAGCCGCGATGGCAAAGGGAGTCGTGGAAAAGCTCGAAGGCTCTGTTCTGCAGCGGCTTGTTGAAATAGATCAGTACGTTGCGGCAGGAAATCAATTGGGTCTCGGCGAACACGCTGTCAGTCGCCAGGCTGTGGTCGGCAAAGGTCACCTGTTCTTTCAGGGACTTGTCCATGATCGCCGAGTCATAGGCCGCCGTGTAATAGTCACTGAGGCTCTGCCGACCGCCGGCCCGCTGGTAGTTGGCGGTGTACTGGCTCATGTCGGCGATATTGAAAATGCCCTGCCGCGCACGCTCCAGCGAGCGTGGATTGATATCGGTGGCATACAGGATGGTGCGCTCCAGCAAGCCCTCTTCCTTGAGCAGGATCGCCATCGAATAGACTTCCTCACCGGTGCTGCAACCGGCGATCCAGATCTTCAGCGAGGGATAGGTACGCAGCACCGGCACCACCTGCTCGCGCAAGGCCAGGTAATAGCCGGGGTCACGAAACATCTCGCTGACCGGGATGGTGAGGTACTGCAGCAGCTCCATGAACGCCTGGGCATCGTAGAGAATCAGGCCCTGCAGCTGCGAAATGCTGTCGCACTTCATCTGCCGCAGCGCCAGCAGCACCCGCCGCTTGAGCGATGCCTGGGAGTAATTGCGAAAGTCGTAGCTGTAGCGCAGGTAGATCGCTTCGATCAGCAGCTTCAGCTCGATACTCTGGTTGCGCTCCGGCATGTCACAGCAGCTCCACTTTCGGCAGCCAGACGCGAATCAGCGAGAACAGGCGATCAAGGTCGATGGGCTTGGCCAGATAATCGTTGGCGCCGGCACGCAGGCAGCGATCCTGATCATCCTTCATCGCCTTGGCAGTGACGGCGATGATCGGCAGCTTGGCGAAACGTGAGTCCTTGCGAATCTCCTGCATGGCGGTAAAGCCGTCCATTTCCGGCATCATGATGTCCATCAGGACCAGATCGATATCATCAATGTTCTGCAGTTGCGTGATGGCTTCAAGGCCATTGCGGGCGATTTCAATCAGTGCGCCCTTCTGCTCCAGGGCGCTGGTCAGCGCGAAGACGTTACGCACATCGTCATCGACCACCAGAATCTTGCGACCCTCGAAGGCCTTTTCCCGACTGCGCACGCTCTTGAGCATCCTCTGCCGCTCGGGCGGCATGTCCGATTCGACCTTGTGCAGGAACAGGGTGACTTCATCGAGCAGCCGCTCGGGCGAGCGCGCGCCCTTGATGATGATCGAGCGCGAGTATTTCATCAGCGCCGCTTCTTCATCGCGAGTCAGGTTGCGCCCGGTGTAGACGATGACCGGCGGGAAGGAGCAGATCTCCTCGCGGGCCATGCGCTCGAGCAGTTCGTGACCGTCCATGTCGGGCAATTTGAGGTCGATGATCATGCAGTCGAACAGGGTCGAACGCAGGTGCTCGAGTGCCTGCGCGCCAAACTCGACGGCCGTGATTTCCACATCCTCGTCCTCAATCAGGAGCGCCATGCTCTCACGCTGCAGCGCATCATCCTCGACCAGCAGAATGCGTTTGACCTTTTGCGCGAGCTTGGCTTCCAGCCGCTGGAACACTTCCTTCAGTTCATCGCGGGTGGTCGGCTTGGTGGCATAGCCGATGGCGCCCATCTGCAGCGCGGTCTCCTTGCGGTCCTCGACGGAGACGATATGCACCGGAATGTGCCGGGTGAGCGGGTTTTCCTTGAGCCGCTCGAGAACGGTCAGGCCGGAGTGGTCAGGCAGGCGCATGTCCAGCAGAACAGCATCAGGCCGGTATTGCACCGCCATATCGAAGCCCACGTCGGCGTTCTGTGCGAGCAGGCAGTTGTAGTTCAGCTCGTGGGCGAGGTCGCGCAGGATGCAGGCGAACTGTGGCTCGTCTTCAATCACCAGCACCGAGCGCTCGCTGAAGGGAAAACCCTTGCGGTCATCTTCCAGCGGTGGATGCTCGATAGCGTATTGCACCGGCGCAGGCGGTGTTGCCGTCTGCGCCGGCTGCGTCACGACAGGTTCAGCAGGCTGGGCAGGCGGCGACAGTTCCGGCGTGGCCGGCTCGCTGTAGTTTTCCGGCAGGATCAGGGTGAACAGACTACCGGCGCCTGGTGCGCTGCTCACTTCGATGGTGCCGCCGAGCAACTGGGCCAGCTCGCGGGAAATCGACAATCCCAGGCCGGTACCGCCGTAACGCCGATTGGTGGTGCCATCGGCCTGCCGGAAGGCCTCGAAAATCACCGCCTGCTGCTCCTCGGCAATGCCGATACCCGTATCACGCACCGCAAATGCGATGCGCTGTTCGTCATGCCGGCTGACCTGCAGTACAACCGAGCCTTGTTCAGTGAACTTGAAGGCGTTCGACAGGAGATTCTTGAGAATCTGCTCAAGGCGCTGGCGGTCGGTAAACAGACTCGCCGGCAAGTCGTCATCCAGCTCGATCTCGAAACGCAGCGATTTCTCCAGCGCCTGGGCCAGGAACAGGCTTTTGAGCCCCTCAAGCATGCGCGTCAGAATCAGCAACTCGGGATATACGTCGAGCTTGCCGGCCTCGACCTTGGAAATATCGAGGATGTCGTTGATCAGGCTGAGCAGGTCATTGCCTGCCGAGTAGATGGAACGCGCGAACTGCACCTGGTCGTCGCTGAGATTGCCCTGGGGATTGTCCGCCAGCAGCTTGGCGAGAATCAGCGAGCTGTTCAGCGGCGTGCGCAGCTCGTGGGACATGTTGGCGAGGAATTCCGACTTGTAGCGGCTGGCACGCAGCAAATCTTCGGCGCGCTCTTCGAGCATCAGTTGGGCATCGTGCAGGCGGCTGTTCTTCAGATCCATTTCGTCGCGCTGGCGCGACAACTCCTGGGCCTGGTCGGCCAGCTGCTCATTGATCTGTTCCAGCTCGGCTTGCTGCTCTTCCATATGCGCCTGGGACTCACGCAGCGCGTTGGACTGTTCCTCAAGCTCCTCATTGGCCGCACGCAGCTCTTCCTGCTGAACCTGCAACTCCTCATTGAGCTGCTGGGTATCAGCCAGCACGCGCTGCAGCCGCTGACGATAGCGCGCGGCTTCAATGGCCGAGCCAACACTTTCGCTGATGCGCCGCAGCAGCTCGCTGTCTTCTTCACGCAAGGGCCGCAGGAAGCCGAGCTCCAGCACGGCGTTGAGCATGCCGCTGTCCTCAACCGGAACGATCAGCAACGACTGCACGTCGGTGCTGCCAAGCGAAGAACTGACCTTCAGATAGCCCGATGGAACGCTCTCAAGCGTCAGCATGCGGCGCTCCAGCGCCGCCTGACCGACCAGACTTTCGCCGAGCTCCAGCGTCCGCCCCTGATTCTGGCCCTCTTTGCTCCAGGCGAATTCGGCAACACGCTGCAGCCTGCCCTCCTGAGCCACGTACAGCGCACCGACGGCCACGCCAAGATAACCGGACAGGAAGTTGAGAACATTCTGACCCAGGGTTGGAAGGGTCTGCTCGCCGATGATCGACTCGCTCAGTTGCGTTTGACCGCTGCGATACCAGGCCTGTTTTTCCAGCGCATCCGCGTGCGCCTTTTGCTGACTCAACGAGTGGGCATAGCTATCGGACAGGCTGATCAGGTCGCGCCGACCGAAATACACCAGCAAACCACTGAAGATCAGGCTGAACAGCAGAAAGCCACCGATCAGAAGGGTGGTGACCAGCTCCGATTTGGCGGTACGTTCACTCCTGGCCTGACGGTCGCTGGCAATGAACTCATAGAGCAGCCGACGCTGTTCCTGTTTCAGCTCCATGCCACGCTGACTGCGGATGTAGTCGGTAATCGGCTCATCCCGGGCACGACGGGCAATGGCGGTATCGGCAAACTCCACCCACTGGTCCTGCATGGCCGCAACCCGCTCGATGCGATTGAGCTGCAGCAGGTTGTCCTGGGCGTATGCCTTGAGCTGCTCCAGTTCGTGGTTCAGGAGTGGCAATTCGCGCTGATAGGGTTCGAGAAAGACATCGTCGCCAGCAATCAGATAGCCACGCATCGACGCTTCAAGATTGCCGATCAGTTTCAGCGTTTCGTGAGCATGCGACACGCCCCGGACCGATTGATCGACCCACTCGCTGACGCTCAGCAGGTAGTAGACGATGGCGCTGAAAAAGAATGCACTGAGGAACCCGAAACCAAGGGGTACCGCGACGTTGCGATTGAGAATACGCCTGAACTGATTTTGTTCGATGAAAGAGTCGCCCATGTGATTCCTTTCCGGTCACTTCGCGTGCGCCTGGCTCGGCTGCCAAAAGGTAACAAGCCCAGGAGGTGAATGCCTGATCCCGACCTGTTCAAAGTGTTTCGCGTGAAATAGGCCGGCTGGCGACTTTATCATTGACCTTATGGCAAGCCCATAGCGCCGCGAAAGCTACATCCTGAGCGGTAGCGGTCACAGGTCTAGCGACGGGCGATGATCCAGACTGCGTGCACGATCCCGGGAATGTAGCCCAGCAGCGTCAGCAGAATGTTCAGCCAGAAAGCGCCGGCAAAACCGACCTGAAGAAAAACACCCAGAGGGGGCAAAAGAATCGCAATCAGTATGCGCAGCAGGTCCATCTTCAATCTCCTCTCAGCAGAAAACCCACGCTGAATCGACCCGAACACTGCTGCGGGGTTCCGTGGTGGCCGGGCGAGATGAACGTCATGGCAAAAAAGAAAGCGCCAACCGCTGCCGGAGCAGCGGTTGTCGAACCGGCGGCAACCGTTTGGGTCACCGGGGCGCAATAAAGCGCAAAAGGAAGAAGACGCGACTGGCCAGGGTCGGGCCAGTCCTGCTGCGTCGATGCGAGTCGCCTTGTGAGCCATACGCACCGCCAAACTTACGCTTAGCAAGCTAACCATCCCAGATAAAACCAGCCGTTACCATTCGCTGAAAGTCGAACATGGAGTGATCCGGGCTTTCCCGCGGTCTGTACACTGAGGCAGGGCTGGCTGTGTCACAGCGCTGTCGGCCAATCCCGGAATTCGACTGTAAAGAGGTCCCGATGTCGATGCGCCCCCTCACTGCCGCTGCCCGCCTGTTGTTTGTCAGCCTGCTGCTGAGCCTGAGTGCCTGCGCGCTGCTCACCCCACGCGACCCCTTGAATGTGCAGGTCGCCGGTATCGAGCCGTTGCCCGGCGAAGGCCTGGAGTTGCGCATGCTGGTGAAACTGCGTGTGCAGAACCCCAATGACATCGCCCTCGACTATAACGGCGTGGCGCTTGAGCTGGAGGTTAACGGTCGACGCCTGGCCAGCGGCGTCAGCGCCGATCAGGGCAGCGTACCGCGCTTCGGTGAAAGCCTGTTGCAGGTGCCAGTGACCGTCTCGGCCTTCTCCGCGGCGCGCCAGGCGTTCGGGCTGGCCGAGCGCTTCGGTCAGGATGAGGTGCCTTATGTGCTGCGCGGCAAGCTGGCCGGGGGACTGTTCGGCACCCAGCGCTTCGTCGAGAAAGGCACGCTGAATCTGCCAGAAGCCACCAGCAACCCGTATCGAAGCACACCCTGACGGGATCGGGTCACGTTCAACCTAGTCCGCACAGAACCCGGCCCGACAGCGGTTTGCCTCGTGAGCAGGATCTTCCTGCATCAGTTTGCGGGTGACACCGTTGGTCCAGCCGAACCCGTCCTGCAGCGGATACTCGCCGCCTCCTGCATGGTCGGCACATTGGCGCAGGACATACTTCTCCACCAACTTGCCTTCCCGCTCGAACAGGTAGGCGACGATGCTCAGCCAGCGATCCTCGATCTGCAACGCCAGCGCATCATGGCCGTAATGCTGTAACCCGCGAATAGCCATCCACTGCAAGGGTGCCCAGCCGTTGGGGCGATCCCACTGCTCGCTGCTGGCACTGCTCTCGGTGGTCGCCAGCCCGCCAGGGGCAAGCAGACGACGGCGCACGATATCGGCTACACGCCCGGCCTGCGTGGCACTGGCGGCCTGCACGAACAGGGGCGTAACGGTCGCTGCCGTGAGATTGTTGCGCTGTACCTGCAGCGTCCAGTCGTAGTCGAAATAGGCGCCCTCGTGCTCATTCCACAGATAGTGATCGATGGCTGCCAGGCGCGCCGCGGCTCGCTGGCGGAAGATCTCGGCGTGTTCGTCCTGTCCCTTCACCTCGCTGAGCCGGGCGATCTGGCATTCCAGTTTGTAGAGAAAGCAGTTCAGGTCCACCGGAATGATGCGGGTGGTGAGGATACTCGACAGCCGTTCGGAGTCGTCCAGCCAGCGGGAGCTGAAATCCCAGCCGGACTCGGAGCCGGCACGCAGATCTCGGTAGACCTCATGTACCGGACGACCCGACAGGCGTGCGGTTTCGATGTCTTCGTGATAGGCCTCTTCACGCGGGGTGTCGTATTCATCCCAGTAGCGATTGAGCACGCTGCCATCGCCCAGGCAGACGCAGCGTCGATGCGCTTCGCCCGGCTTCAGCTGATCGCCCCCCTCGGTCCAGAAAGCATGCTCCTTAAACAATTGCGGTAGGTAGTCGCTGGCGCGATACACGCCGTTCTCCTCGAACAGATCGGTCATCAACGCGAACACCGGCGGCTGCGAGCGGCCCAGATAATAGGTGCGGTTGCCGTTGGGCACATGCCCGTAGGTGTCGATCAGGTAGGCGAAATTGTCGGCCATGGACCGCAGCAGCTCGCAATGCCCGCTCTCATCCAGCCCCAGCATGGTGAAGTACGAATCCCAGTAATACAGCTCGGTGAAGCGCCCGCCCGGCACCACATAGTCATGCGGCAGCGGCAGCAGCGAGGAATGCGCCGGATGTTCCTGCGGATGCCGGGTCAGCACGGGCCAGAGCCTGTCGATATGCTCGCTCAGGCTGTCATCCGGGTTGGCGACGAAGTTCTTGGGCGGCACGTCAAAGGGGCTGAAATGCTCGGCGACGAAGGCCGGCAGGTCGAAATCCGGCTCGTCACAGCGCGTCCGGTAGACCTGCAGAATCAGCTCGGGGTGCATGCGCGGCGCGCAATCGACGAACGTCTTGCTGTCGGGAAAAACGCGCTCCAGCTGCACCGCGATGAACAGCTCCTGATAGCGCTGCGCAGGTGTCAGGGTGTCGGCAGCCGACACCGCGTGAATATCGTAGTTGAAGGGGCTCGGTTCGATATCGCTCATTGTTCGCTGTAGTTCCATAGCAGTCCGCCATCTATTACCAGTGTAGTACCCGTGATGTAGCCGGCTTCTTCAGAGGCAAGAAAGGCCACCGCACCGGCCACATCCCGCGGCTGCCCGAGGCGCCCGGCGGGGATGTTGGCAAGCAGCCTGGCGAGCTTGTCCGGTCGGTTCATCAGGGCGCGGTTGATCGGCGTCTCGATCGCCCCCGGTGCGACGTTGTTGACCGTGATGCCCAGTGGCGCCAGCTCGATCGCCAGGTTGCGCATGAACATCTTCAATCCGCCCTTGCTGGCGCAATAGCTGGTGAAGTTGGGAAACGGCAGCTCTTCATGAACCGAGCTGTTGTTGATGATCCGCCCGCCACGCCCGCTGTCGCGCAAATGCCGCACAAAGGCCTGGGCAAGAAAGAACGGACCGCGCAGGTTGACGTTCAGCACCTGGTCATAATCAGCCTCCTCGGTATCGAGAAACGGGCTGTGTGTCTGCATACCGGCGTTGTTGACCAGGATGTCGAACCGGCCCATCCGCGTGATCGCCTCGCTCACCAAATGGCGGCACTGGGCGACAACGCCGATATCGGCAGCGATGAAGCAGGCCCGGCGCCCCAGCGCGCGAACCTGCTCGACGGTCTCCTGTGCCTCGCTGCCATCTTCCCGGCCATGGATGACCAGATCGGCGCCCTCTTCGGCCAGCCGCACGGCAATACCGCGGCCTATACCCTGGGAACTGCCGGTGACCAGTGCAATGCTGTTCAGCAGTTTCATCGTGCACCTCGTGTGGCTGACAGGCCGCGACGGCAGCTCTACGTTGCTATCTGTGACGGCCCGCGTGCCGCTGCGGTTCAACGGCGCCTGTTTGCAGATGCTTCACGAGTGCTCCGGGTGCGCTCACAACGGCAGACAGGCATCGATTATCAGGCGCAGAATGGCCAGCTCTTCACTGCCTGATTCTGGACATCCATGGCTACCGCCGATTTGCGCAAGGGGTATCTGCTGGGGCTGACGACTTTCTCTATCTGGGGTCTCTTCCCGCTGTATTTCAAAGCCGTCGAGCAATACGCTGCGCTGGAAATCGTCACCCAGCGCGCCATCTGGTCGGCGCTGTTCGGCGCCCTGGTGCTGCTGCTCTGGAAACATCCGGGATGGTGGCAGGAGCTGCTGGCGCATCCGAAAAGAATCGGCGTGCTGATGATTTCCAGCGTGCTGATCGCCAGCAATTGGCTGATCTATGTCTGGGCAGTGAACAACAACCACATGGTCGAGGCGAGTCTGGGCTACTACATCAACCCGCTGGTCAACGTGATGCTGGGTCTGCTGATCCTGCGCGAGCGGTTACGCCCCCTGCAGTGGCTGGCGGTGGCGATGGCGGCGCTCGGAGTGGCGCTGCAACTGATCACCCTGGGCGAATTTCCCTGGGTGTCGATTGCACTGGCGCTGAGCTTCGGCAGCTACGGCCTGCTGCGCAAGCAGGCTCCCGTGGCAGCATTGCCCGGCTTGGTGGTGGAAACCTGGCTGCTGTTGCCGCTGGCGCTGGTCTGGCTGCTGTTTTTCGGCAGCGGTACGAGCACCGAGCCGACGTTCTGGCGCACCACAGACGCCCTCTGGCTGATGGCAGCCGGGCCGGTGACGCTGATTCCGCTGCTGTGCTTCAACGCGGCGGCTCGCCACCTGCCCTACTCGACCCTGGGTTTCCTGCAGTACATCACGCCGACCCTGTTGCTGATCCTGGCCGTGTGGGTCTATCACGAACCCTTCCCCGCCGACCGCCAACTGGCCTTTATCTTCATCTGGGCGGGGCTGGCCGTGTACAGCTACGACGCCTGGCGCATCATGCGCAAAACGGCGTGAACGCCGGGTTTCAAGCTGAACATCGAGCCGAATGAAAGATACACAATGCCTCGACAGGCACTGAACGCAGCGCCCTTGAGTGGACTGATTTTCCCCTGCGCTTCATGTAGTATCGGTCGGCCCGGACTACACGAGATATCGGTCCGACCGATTTCAGCAAAACCAAGTGAGGCGAGTAATGACTGAGCGCGTTCAAGTCGGTGGCCTGCAGGTCGCCAAAGTCCTGTACGACTTCGTGAACAACGAAGCGATTCCCGGTACCGGCGTCGATGCCGCCGCCTTCTGGGCTGGCGCCGACAGCGTCATCCACGATCTGGCGCCGAAGAACCGCGCGCTGCTGGCCAAACGTGACGATCTGCAGGCACAGATCGATGCCTGGCACCAGGCTCGCGCCGGTCAGGCCCATGACGCCGTTGCATACAAGGCGTTCCTGCAGGAAATCGGCTATCTGCTGCCGGAAGTCGAAGACTTCCAGGCTACAACCCAGAACGTTGACGAAGAAATCACCCGCATGGCCGGCCCGCAGCTGGTAGTGCCGATCATGAACGCCCGTTTCGCCCTGAACGCCGCCAACGCCCGCTGGGGCTCGCTGTATGACGCGCTCTACGGCACCGACGCCATCTCCGAAGAAGGTGGCGCCAGCAAGGGCCCAGGCTACAACGAAGTTCGCGGCAACAAGGTCATCGCCTACGCCCGCGCCTTTCTGGATGAAGCCGCAGCGCTGGAAAGCGGCTCCCACGCAGACTCCACCGGCTACCGCATCGAAGGCGGCAAGCTGGTCGTTTCCCTGAAGGACGGCAGCACCACCGGCCTGAAAGACCCGCAACTGCTGCTCGGCTTCCAGGGCGATGCCAACGCGCCGATCGCCGTACTGCTCAAGCACAACGGCATCCACTTCGAGATTCAGATCGACCCGACCAGCCCCATCGGCCAGACCGACGCTGCCGGCGTCAAAGACATCCTGATGGAATCGGCGCTGACCACCATCATGGACTGCGAAGATTCCATCGCCGCCGTCGATGCCGACGACAAGACCATCGTCTACCGCAACTGGCTCGGCCTGATGAAGGGCGATCTGGTCGAAGATCTGGAAAAGGGCGGCAAGCGCATCACCCGCGCGATGAACCCGGACCGCGTCTACACCAAGGCTGACGGCAACGGCGAACTGACCCTGCACGGTCGCTCCCTGCTGTTCATCCGCAACGTCGGTCACCTGATGACCAACGACGCCATCCTCGACAAGGAAGGCAACGAAGTACCGGAAGGCATCATGGACGGCCTGTTCACCAGCCTCGCCGCCATGCACAACCTCAACGGCAACACCAGCCGCAAGAACACTCGCACCGGCTCGGTCTACATCGTTAAGCCGAAGATGCACGGCCCGGAAGAAGTGGCCTTCGCCACCGAACTCTTCGGCCGCGTCGAAGACGTGCTCAAGCTGCCACGCAACACCCTGAAAGTCGGCATCATGGACGAAGAGCGCCGCACCTCGATCAACCTCAAGGCCTGCATCAAGGAAGCGCGCGAGCGCGTGGTGTTCATCAACACCGGCTTCCTCGACCGCACCGGCGACGAGATCCACACCTCCATGGAAGCCGGCCCGGTGGTACGCAAGGCCGCCATGAAGGGCGAGAAGTGGATCAGCTCCTACGAGGACAACAACGTCGACGTCGGCCTGGCCTGTGGCCTGCAGGGTAAGGCGCAGATCGGCAAGGGCATGTGGGCCATGCCTGACCTGATGGCGAACATGCTCGAGCAGAAAATTGGCCACCCCATGGCCGGCGCCAACACCGCCTGGGTCCCGTCGCCGACCGCCGCCACGCTGCACGCCATGCACTACCACAAGGTCGACGTGTTCGCCCGTCAGGCCGAACTGGCCAAGCGCACCAAAGCCTCGGTAGACGACATCCTGACCATCCCGCTGGCCAAGGACACCAACTGGAGCGACGAGGAAAAGCGCAACGAGCTGGACAACAACTCGCAGGGCATCCTCGGCTACATGGTCCGCTGGGTCGAACAGGGCGTCGGTTGCTCCAAGGTACCGGACATCAACGACATCGCGCTGATGGAAGACCGCGCCACCCTGCGCATCTCCAGCCAGCACGTGGCCAACTGGATGCGCCACGGTGTGGTCACCCAGGAGCAGGTCGTCGAAAGCCTCAAGCGCATGGCGCCGGTGGTTGACCGCCAGAACGAAGGTGATCCACTGTACCGCCCGATGGCACCGGACTTCGACAACAGCGTGGCCTTCCAGGCTGCTCTGGAGCTGGTCCTCGAAGGCACCAAGCAGCCCAACGGTTACACCGAGCCGGTCCTGCACCGTCGTCGCCGCGAGTTCAAGGCCAAGAACGGCCTGTAACCCGCGCAGCTGCGTCAGAAAAAACCGCCCTCGGGCGGTTTTTTTGTGCCTACGGGAATCTCGACGAGCGGACTGATACGGATCAGTCCGCTCAACTCCAGCCGCGACTAGACTTACGTCCAATTGGGCCAGAGCGGCCCACGGCCCACCATGGAACAAAACTGGACGTGAACCATGAGCAAAGCTGGCGCTTTCTCCGAAGCAGGCAAGACTGCCGTACTGCAGAACATCCACGGAACCATGGAGTTTCTGCGCAAGTACCCCCCCTTCATTCAGATGGAGCCGACGCATCTCGCCTTTCTGGTGGAAAACTGCGAGCTGCGTTTCTATGCCGAAGGCGACAGCATCATTTCTCCTGATGACGGCACGGTCCAGCACTTCTATATCGTCAAACAGGGCCGGGTGCACGGTCAGCGCCCGCATACAGCCAAGCGCGGCACGGATACCACTTTCGAGGTCATCGTAGGCGAGTGCTTTCCCATGGCTGCACTGATGGGCGAGCGCGCCACACGAACCGGCCATTTCGCAGCCGAAGACACCTTCTGCCTGCTGCTGAACAAGCCGGCGTTCATCAAGCTGGTATCCAAGTCCGCCGCGTTCCGTGATTTCGCCATGCGTGGCGTAAGCAGCCTGCTCGACCTGGTCAACCAGCAGGCACAAACGCGCGCAGTGGAAAGCCTGGGGGAGCGTTATTCGCTGGAAACCACTGTCGGCGAGCTGGCCCTGCATCATCCGGTATCCTGCCTGCCGTCGCTGCCGCTGAACGAAGCAGTAGAGCTGATGCAGATCGCCAATGTCGGCAGCATCGTCATCGTCGATGATGAACAGCACCCGCTCGGCATCTTTACCCTGCGCGACCTGCGGCGTGTCGTCGGCACACAGCTGGGTGAGCTGACCAGCCCCATATCGGCCTTCATGACCCACGAGCCCTTTTACCTGCCGCCGGGAGCCACGGCGTTCGATGCCGCCATCGCCATGACCGAGCGGCATATCGGGCATGTCTGCGTGGTCAAGGACGGTCTGCTCTGCGGGGTGATTTCCGAACGCGACCTGTTCTCGCTGCAACGGGTCGACCTGGTCCATCTGGCGCAGACCATTCTCCATGCTGACCGCGTGGAATCGCTGGTGACCATCCGCACACGCATTACCCAGCTGGTGGACAACATGCTGGCCCATGGAGCGTCGTCAGCCCAGATCACCCACATCATCACCTTGCTCAACGACCACACTGTGCGCCGCGTCATCGAGCTGGCCATTAACGATCTGGGCGACCCCGGCATTCCCTTCACCTGGCTGTGCTTCGGCAGCGAAGGACGTCGGGAGCAGACGCTGCATACCGATCAGGACAACGGCATTCTCTTCGAGGCCAGTGATGCCTCGGAAGCCGCTCTTATTCGCGGCAAGCTGCTGCCACTGGCCGAACGCATTACCCGTGATCTTGATGTCTGCGGTTTCACCCTGTGCAAAGGCAACATCATGGCCAGCAACCCCGAGCTGTGCCTGTCACGCCAGGAGTGGAAACGACGCTTCAGTTCGTTCGTCCGCGACGCCACGCCGGAAAATCTTCTGTCCAGCACCATCTTCTTCGACCTTCGCGCGATCTGGGGGCCGGAGGAAAGCTGCGAGAAACTACGCCGCCACATGCTCGACGAGATTGCCGAAAGCCCCATTTTCCAGCGCCTGATGGCCAGCAACGCACTACGCCACCGCCCGCCGGTAGGCCGTTTCCGCGATTTCGTGCTGGAACGCAAGGGCGACGGCAAGGACACCCTCGATCTCAAGATTCAGGGCCTGACGCCATTTGTGGACGGTGCGCGACTGCTGGCTCTGGCCAACGGCATCGGCGAGTGCAACACCCTGGAGCGCTTGCGCCAACTGGTGGCAAAAGGCGCCATGGAGCCCAAGGACGGAGAGGCCTATGAAGAGGCCTACCACTTCATCCAGCAGACGCGTATGCAGCAACACCAGCAACAATCGCGCGACGGCCTGCCCTTTTCCAACCGGCTGGACCCGCAAGACCTCAATCATCTGGACCGGCGCATCCTGCGCGAGTCCTTCCGACAAGCCCAGCGCCTTCAAGGCAGTCTCGCATTGCGCTATCAACTATGAACATGTTCTGGCTCAACCCACGCGCGCCCAAACTCACCCACCAACAGCAGCAGCGGCTAGATGAACTACCAATACCTGCTCCGCCAGGAGCCGTACCGCTGTGCAAGCAGCGGCTGGTGGTGCTCGACCTGGAGACCACTGGGCTTCATCTCAAGCGTGACAAAGTCATCTCAATCGGCGCGGTCACCATCGAAAACGGCGCCATCGACTATTCACAACAGTTCGAATGCACGCTGCGCCGCCACGTCGAGATTACGGAGAGTGTACTCATCCATGGCATTGCGCCCAGTGAACTGGCAAAGGGTGAAGCTCCTGAAGAAGCACTGCTCAGTTTCATGGAGTTCGTAGGCGACAGCGTGATACTGGCCTTCCATGCCCCGTTCGACCAGCGCATGCTTGCCCGCGCCCTGAAGCAGGAGCTGGGCTATAGCCTGAAACACAGCTTTCTCGATGTGGCCGACCTGGCCCCCATGCTGTTTCCGGAGGCTGCAGTTCGACGCAGTGGTCTGGATAGCTGGCTCAGCCATTTCAAGATCCAGATGCCGCAACGCCATCACGCTGCCGCAGACGCCATGGCCACTGCCGAGATCGCTCTGATCCTGCTCAATCGCGCCCAGCGCAAGGGCATTGGCCAGATTGACGAACTGGCCCAGGCACTCGGCTCCTGGCAACGCTCGCGCAAGGCCGCCTCTCTCTCGATCTGACTGCAACAACTACCCTGCTGCCGAGGATTATCATCCTTGGCAGGCCAGTTGCTGATCTTCTGAAATAGCCGACCCTGGAAAAACCGTGCCCCCTTGCCAGCCATGCGGGTTACAGGCTGGCGACTTCGCAAAAGCAGGGGTCTTTACAGCGTTGTCTCAATAGCGATCAGGTTCGCAAGTGGCCCGGTAAAGTGGCGCATCCGCATCCAGCTTGATCATGCTTTCAAACTTCGCCTGACCTTCGTCATTCAGCCTGAACATCACTTTCTCATCGCAGATCAGCTGATAGGTTCCACTTTTCACAGTGGACATCAGGTGGTGCTTTTCAAAGCGATACAGCACGAAGCGCGCCATTCGCCCATTGGCCGTATCCTCGACTTGCGCATTGGCGCCATCAAGTACCGTATAGACCAGCGGCATGGGAAACAGCATGGTCCAGGGGCGCCACAACATATGGCCTTCTTCACTCGAAACAACCAATGAGCCTTCCGGCAGACGCGCCTGCTTGGTCTCGAACCAGGTGTATTCATAATGAACTGTGTAGCCGAGCATACCCAGACCGGCGAATACCGGGATGATCCATTTCGGCAGTCGATTGCGAGTCAGATTACGCAACACCAGCGCAATACCTGCACCCGCCAGGCCGGCGCAGATTGCAGCAATGAGATGCCAGATCATAGAAACTTTCCTCAAAAAAATCGGGCTTCCATATGGAAGCCCGACTTGTATCTCAACCGTGGATCGGATTTCTCAACCCGACTTCTGGCCGAATTATCACTTAGTGATCAAGCGCAGCGCCAGCACCTTTCGGGGTACGAACGCTTTCTACCAGATCCTGAATCTCCTGCGGAGGAGCTTCGGTGGACAGGGATACAGCGTAAGCCACTGCGAAGTTCAGCATTGCTCCGATAGCACCGAAGGCTTGCGGGGAAATACCGAACATCCACTCGCCAGGCACGTTAGCGAAAGTATTGGTGCCAGGAATGAAGAACCAGCCCAGGTACAGGAAGATGTACACCGAAGTACTGATCAGACCGACCAGCATGCCGGCTACAGCGCCCTTGCTGTTCACACGCTTGGAGAAGATCCCCATCATCAGCGCCGGGAACAGGCTGGATGCCGCAAGACCGAACGCCAGTGCCACCACCTGAGCCGCGAATCCTGGTGGATTCAGCCCCAGCCAGGTTGCCACGAGAATCGCACCTGTCATGGACAGACGAGCCGCGAGCATCTCGTTCTTCTCGGTGATCTTCGGATTGATGATCGTCTTGATCAGGTCATGACTGATTGCCGAGGAGATAGCCAGCAGCAGACCCGCAGCTGTCGACAGAGCCGCCGCAATACCACCCGCAGCGATCAGACCCACAACCCAGCCAGGCAGGTTGGCGATTTCCGGGTTAGCCAGAACGATGATGTCGTTGTTGACGGTCAGCTCGTTACCGTTCCAGCCACGCTCTTGCGCAGTAGGAGCGAACGCAGCGTTGGCGTCGTTGTACATCTGCATACGGCCATCATTGTTCTTGTCTTCCCACTTGATCAGACCGGTTTCTTCCCAAGTCTGGATCCAGGCCGGACGATCTTCATAGAGAATCGCTTCGGCTTGAGCAGTACCTTCCGGATAGATGGTGTCAACCAGGTTAATACGAGCCATGGCAGCAACAGCCGGAGCAGTCAGGTACAGCAGGGCGATGAAGATCAGCGTCCAGCCAGCGGACCAACGGGCATCAGCCACCTTCGGTACGGTGAAGAAGCGAATGATGACGTGCGGCAGACCAGCGGTACCGATCATCAGCGACAGGGTGAACAGGAACATGTTCAGCTTGTTGTCAACGTCAGCGGTGTACTCGGCAAAGCCCAGATCGCGGACAACGAGGTCCAGACGGTCAAGCAGCGGCATGCCGGACTCGACGTGGGTACCGAACAGACCGAACATCGGGATCGGGTTGCCGGTCAGCTGCATGGCGATGAACACGGCCGGAATGGTGTAGGCAATGATCAGTACCACGTACTGCGCCACCTGGGTGTAGGTGATGCCCTTCATTCCGCCGAATACCGCGTAGGCGAACACGATCGCGGCAGCAAGCCAGATACCGACGTCGTTGCTCACTTCGAGGAAGCGGGAGAAGGCCACACCGGCACCGGACATCTGACCGATTACATAGGTAACGGAGATGAGGATGAGGCAGACCACAGCTACCAGACGCGCACCACGGCTGTAGAAACGGTCACCGATGAAATCCGGTACCGTGAACTTGCCGAACTTGCGCAGGTAAGGTGCCAGCAGCATCGCCAGCAGCACGTAACCACCGGTCCAGCCCATCAGGTAGACGGACGTACCGTAACCACCGGCGGCGATGATACCGGCCATGGAAATGAAGGAGGCAGCAGACATCCAGTCAGCCGCAGTCGCCATACCGTTGGTCACGGGATGGACGCCACCGCCGGCAACGTAGAACTCCTTGGTCGATCCGGCGCGGGCCCAGATCGCGATCCCTATATAGAGCGCAAAGGATGCGCCCACGAACAACATGTTAATCCAGTATTGGCTCATGGCTTACTCCTCGACCCCGAATTCCTTGTCCAGTTTGTTCAGCCGCCACGCGTAGTGGAAGATGATCAAAATGAACGTGATGATGGAGCCCTGTTGAGCAAACCAAAAGCCCAGATCCGTTCCCCCAACCGGGATACCGGCCAGCAACGGACGCAGGAGAATGGCAAATCCATATGAGACCAGAGCCCAGACCACCAGGCTCCATGTTATGAGGCGAACGTTCGCCTTCCAGTACGCAGCAGCATTTTTCTTATCTTCTTCGGTCATCGCCGTGTTCCGCCTTATTGTTATAGCTAGTGAGGAAAGCCCACACGGTGAATCTAGCAAAGGTGCGTTCTCCAATGAAAGCCCCGACTTTAGTCGGGGCCACCTTGAAACCCCCGCGCCAAAGGCTCGGGCCAGAGCGCTGAATGCAAATATCCCGAGGGTTGCCAGAGCTGCGACGTCAGACCTCCGAACCCGGTCCGGAACGGCAGAGCTTCACTGAACGCACAAGCCCCAAAACAGACCATTCGGTCAGAAACGCGCACACCCTCAGAACACAGAATCTCAGGCTTCACGACAAGCCGGACTGGCAACAACCCAAGTAATGGCGACCCTGATATCTTGCAATGACCTCTCACTTAAACCTGACGACTCGCATTAAACATTAATCGACTGGACACTGCGAAAACCAATAATAAACAACTTTGCTTAAAATTAATAAAAAGAATAAAGCAAGCTTATAAATAAATTCATGCAAGATTAAAGAAACAGAAATAATTCCAACCCATTTCACAAGCACTCACATACAAAGACCCCGTTTATTTGCCTAAAAAGAATGAGACTACAACTCAGCTTCTCAAACTTGCGGCAACCAGACAGTAAACAGGGCGGCGGCAAAAACTGAGTGCAACACCTGACCTTTCCGGTACGGTGCTGCCC
>ERZ1673962.682-NODE-682-length-21207-cov-78.559522_pt1 | contig 21207 bp, 22 predicted proteins | sample MGYA00580188_ERZ1673962 | MGnify/ENA primary metagenome ERZ1673962 (study PRJEB41334, sample SAMN05608104) | rock metagenome | biome: terrestrial subsurface; feature: shale formation; material: shale | place: USA: Pennsylvania ... | reverse complement strand
AGAGCAATTTTGCCAACGGCATGGAGAGGCCGCTACTTTTTCAACAGAATCGGCCAGAAGCGGCCGCTCAAAAGTGTTTAGGTAGACTAGGGCGATTAACGCGGGCCTACTGATGCTCAGCTCGCGCATGCAATGCTTTCTAGCCAGTCAGCGGTCCGCGTCAATCCTGGCACAGACTGCTTACGGCGCGTTTTTTTGCAGAAAGCGAGGCTCCGTCCCTTTGGTGATCCTCGCTCCTGATGGACGGACACCGGGCTAAAAGCGCAATCATAGGTGGAAATCGCCCGCCGCCTCCGGCTGGTAAAGCACTTTCCTGATTGCAATCCGGCAGGTCCGATCAGAAATTCGCCAGTCGATGACGTCTCCCTCCTGATAGCCCAGGATGGCCGCGCCGATGTCGGAGCACACGGAGTGCTTTCCGGCGCTGGTGTCTGCGTCTTCCGGGTAGACCAAGGCCATTTCGATCTCTTCTTCGTCCACCTGCAGCACGGCTTTAGAGTTCATCGTGACAACATTACGCGCCACCTGCTGTGGCTTGACGATAATGGCTCGTTCAAGTTCGTGTTCGATTTCAACAACGACCGGGCCTTGCGCGATCGCAATCAGACTCTCGAGCCTGGCTTTGTCAATTTCGGTGATGTAGATCCTAGTGGAGTCGCCAACGTCACCATCGCGCAATAACTGCAGATAGCGCCCCAGAGGCATGGAAAATGATTTCAGGGCAGGCGTTTCGCTCTCAAGCAAAAATCCGCTGCGCACAAAGGCTTTTACCGAGCGCACATTGTCTGGGTGGATCTTGGCAATGAGCTTATCGGCGCGCATATCTAGAAAAGCCAGTTTCATGCCTTCGCGGATCGTACTGGCACCAAGGTTCCGGCCCCACTTGTCGCAGTCTCCGATGACCAGGACTATTTCGCAATCTGTGCCGGTCTTGATGAGACGGACGAAACCCACCGGAGCGTCATGCCGGTCATACGCCATGAAGAATCGGCCGCCCCGGTTGAACAGATGGGTCAGAATCGTTAACTGAGTACGATCGATGGTTTGCTCGATGAAGCGGGAGGTATGACGCGAATCGCTCAGGTAGCAGGTGACACGCTCATCATCCAACCAGTCCATCAGCATCAGCGCGTGTGCCCGAGTGATCTCAGGGCAGAGCGAAACGAAAGGCTTTTTCATCTTCACCACACTTGTCTGTAAAGAATGAAAGCCCTTCATGGCTTTAGCCATGAAGGTTCTTTCGGCAGCCGACTATCTTAAGACATACCGCGGTCGATGCCGAACAGCCTGGATAGTATGGGGAAGCTACCATGATGCCGAACCCGAACCCGAACCCGAACCGGCCAAGCGCTCAAGCATCTGTGACCGGCAGCGGCTCATCGTTTCCGGCAGCGATCGGCCAATAGCGGCCATATAGGCCGAGTAACTAAAGAGCACCTGAACCAGCACGCGGCCTGACCATTCTCGACTAGCAGATGCGGATGCATTATTGCCGACGATCGTGATGGCCCTTTAGTCTGCCTATTACCTAACCTCCGGCAATTTTTCGAGATCCGCGATGGGCAACTACCAAGGAATGCGATGGTTCAAGGCTGACTTTCAGGTTCAGACACCGGAAGATAGCAAGCACTGGAGCGACACCGACCTCCGACTAGGCAACCCTCGCAGACCAAAGGTTGGAGGAGCCCACGATGAGAGTGAAATAAGCAGCAAGGCGCAGGTTTTCCTCAGAAGGTGCCATGAGCTCGAGCTGCAGATTATTGGCATCACTGACCACAACTTTTCTGGTCAGACTGACCCGAGAGATTGGTTTCTGACTCATCTGATTGAGCAGAACAAGTCAGTCGCTGCAGAGCTGGGGCGCGAGATGATCCACATCCTGCCAGGCTTTGAAGTTGATATCGGCTATCACGTACTCTGCCTTTTCGAACCCGTCAAGAAATCCAGCGATCTCGAGCGCGTTAACAAAGTGCTCATTCAGCTGGGCCTGCCTGAATCGCAACGGTTTGAAAGAGGCTTGCCGACTCCGCTGAGACGTGAAGACTCTCCAATCAGCTTGGCGAAGCTGTTGAAAATCGTACAGGACGACAATAACGGCATTGTGATTGCTGCTCACGCCGACCAAGAGGACGGCCTGCTTCAGCGTCCCAGCAATCGCCCGGATTACCAATTGCCCGACCTATTAGCACTGGAGGTTACTCAGTACCCACTGGGGCAGAAGATCTCGGACATCTTGACCGGTAAAAATAGAGACTGGGCACGCCCTGGCAAGCAGCCGGCCTACCTACAGTCCTCTGACGCAAAGTCGCTGAAAGTGGATGAGTACAGCAACCCTAAGCCCAATTCTTTGGGCTATCGCTACACCTGGGTGAAATGCTCGCGTCCATCCATTGCCGCGCTCAAGCAGGCCTTCCTAGATTCCGACTCGAGGATTAGCTTGGAGAAAACGAGCCCCAGCAAGGGTGAGACTTTTCCGCGGATCGTCTCGATCACGGTGAAAGGGCTGAAGTACCTGGAAGACCAGACAGTCAATTTTTCTCGCAATCTTAATACGCTAATTGGCGCCCGTGGTACTGGGAAATCAACCATCCTCGAGGTCTTGCGCATCATGTTTGCTCGAGATGAGACGGGTGCTATTTCAAATAAGGCGAAGCTCAAGGCTCAGCGAGCAAAACAGACCTTCACTCCTGACACAGAGATTCTGGTCGAGTGGGAAGGCATCGCGGGCCAGGTCGACGTGCTGCGCTACTCGCCAAGTGATGACCTGTCGCTTATAGCAGGGGCCTCACACGATCTATCGGCGTACCTGCGCCATCTGCCGATTCAGTTCTACAGCCAGCAGCAGTTGAGTGAGCTCACTGCACCAGGCGGGCAATCTCAGTTGCTGGAGCTGATCGACGAGATATGCGCACCTCAGCTGGAAAAGCTTCGAGGCGAGGAACGTACAGTTGCTGCTGACATCAAACGACTGTTCGCCGCACAAGATCAGATGTGCGCCATCGAGCATGAACTCGACGGCCTGAAACAAGAACTCGTCGAGATCGATCGACAGTGGCAAGCGCGCAAGGACGTTCAGGGTGAGGCGGCAGCCTACCAGCGCGCGACTCATGCCAAGCGCTACTTCCATAATCTAAGCGATGGCTTCGAGAAGGATGTCAGTGCAATCGAGAAAGCCTTGGAGAGTCTCACTCCTGCGGAGGGCACCCCAGCCGCGGTTACTGAGGCCTGGCCACATTCAGGCTGGTTCACTGGGCAGGCAGCCAAGGTTGTTACACACCGAGCGACCTACCAGCAGAAACTGGATGCGCTGCTCACCGAAATGCGAAACGATTTCGCCACGCTGTTCTCCGAGAACCAGCAATGGCGTGAGATATCAGCGGGTCTGGACGCTGCTCACTCCACCTTCATCGCGGCATGCGCGGCAAAAGGGGTTCAGCCCAGTGATGTCAGCCGCCTTCAGGATCTGGATAGGACCAGGCAAACCAAGCAACGAAGCCTTGAAGACAAAGAGCTGCAGTGGAAGGCGTTAGAGAGAACCCCCGAGGAGCTGGAAGAGTCTCTGAATCGGCTTTTCGGGATCTGGGCGGAGCAGTGCCGGCTGCGCCAGCAGACAGCATTGGAAATCTCGGAGAAAACTAAAAAGACCATTCGCGTCACCATATCCCCTATGGCCAACAGATTGGAGTTCATGTTGCTCTGGGGGACGTTGGAGCCCGATCGCCGATCGCGGATTGGGAGAGAATGGGACGGAATCGGCGATTACTTGTTCAGCGGCTTCCTAGCCTCTACTTCTCCCCAGAAACCCAGTCCCTGGGAGTACATCGATTGGGTGATGGAGGACACCTCCAAATTGCCAAGCAATCCTGCAGCAATTCAAAACAGATCTGCCCCCCTATCTGACAACTGTTCAGGAAAAATGGCGCTCGCTGCGCGTATCACGAGTACCAGACCTGATCGACATTGAGCTATATCGCAAAGATCAGACCCTCATTGGCAGCGTTGAAGGCAACCAACTATCCGAGGGTCAGCGCAACACTGCGATTCTCAATCTATTGCTGGTCCGAGGAGACGGCCCGATAGTCATTGACCAGCCGGAAGACGAGGTCGACACCAGCTTTATCTACAAAGATCTGGTTCCGCTGTTGAGGCAGTCCAAAACCCAGCGCCAACTCATTCTGGCAACCCATAACGCCAACCTACCAGTCAACGCGGATAGCGAATTTGTCTACGCGCTGATTTCCGAAGGTGGGAAGGGGCGCGTACTGGCGCAAGGCGGTACGGATCTCAAGCAAACCGCTGCGGCCATCCTCGACATCATGGAAAGATCGGAGGAAGCGTTTAAGAGGCGATTCGAGAAGTACCATTTCTAAGTAACTCTCGAAGCAGGACGGCGCCGCCTAGCTGCCATACTGCAGGGGCGAATTTATTCGCCCGCTTCTCCGCTTTACGCCCTGAGGGCTGCGATGCCTTGGGCGAACGTGTTCACCCTTACAAGCATCGGCCCAGACCTACTCGGTGCGCTCAACGCCGCTCCTCTCGAATGAAGGGAATGCCCAGCGCCCCTGGCTGATTGCCGGCTACGTTCTTGCCGCTGGCGACCCAGATCATTACGGCAAGCGTCACCGCGTAGGGCGTCATCAGCACGAAGTACTGCGGCAGGCGCACCCCGGCGGCGGCCAGTTGCGGGATCAGCGCCTCGATGCAGCCGAACAGCAGCGCACCAGCCAACGCCTTCCATGGTGACCAGCGGGCAAAGATCACCAGCGCCACGGCGATCCAGCCGCGCCCGCCCGTCATGTCGGCGATCCACAGCTTGGTGCTGAGCACTGAGATATAACCCCCCGCCAGGCCGATCAGCGCCGAGCCGGCGAGAATCGCCACCAGCCGAAAGCCGAGAACCGAAATCCCTGCCGCATCGGCAGCCTGCGGGTTTTCGCCGACGGCGCGCATTCGCAGGCCCGTGGTGGTCCGTGTGAGAAACGCGACCACGGTGAGCACGATCAGTGGCGTCATGAACACCAGCGGGTTCTGCACAAAGATCTTGCCCAGCAGTGGCAGCTCCGACAACGGCCAGAGCTCGATGGCGCTCTGCCCCTTCACCGGCTTGTTGGTCCAATCCAGCAGCGTGCCGAGCAAGCCGGTCAGCCCCTGGCAGAAGAACACCAGCGCCAATCCGGCAATCACCTGATTGATGCGCAGCACCAGGACCATCAGCGCAAACAGCAGCGACACCACGGCCGCCGCCCCCATGGCCAGCAGCAGCGAAACGCCGTGACTGCCGTAGGCCAGCTGCGCGCCGATGGCGGCCAGCGCACCGACCAGCATCAGGCCCTCGGCACCGAGGGCCAGCACGCCAGCACGTTCGGTGAGGATCAACCCCAGCGCCGCAAGGGCGAAAGGCACGGCGAAGTCCGGCGTGTTGCCGAGCCAGTTGGTGATCATGTCCATCAGCTTTCGCCTCCCTGTACGCGGCGGATGCGGTGGCGGATAAAGAAATCCGAGGAGGCGACGCAGATCACCAGGATCGCCTGGATCAGCTGCACCATGGAAAAGGGGATCTGGTAGAACACCTGCAGGCTGCGTCCGGCAACGAACAGCATCGCCATCAGCAGCGCCACCACCAGTGCCGCCACCGGGTTGTTGCGGGCGAGAAAGGCAATGAGGATGCCCGAGAAGCCGTAGCCCTGATAGAACGACTGCGTCAGCCGCCCCTCCTGCCCCGCGGTGACGAGGAATCCGGCGATCCCGGCCATTGCGCCGGAAATCAGCACCGTGCCGATGATCATCTTCTGCACCGGCACGCCCACCGCGCCGGCCACCCGCGGGTTGGCATCGACAAAGCGCAGGTACAGCCCGGCGCGGGAGATGCCGAGAAACCACAGCGCCAGCAGCGCGACGACCACAGCCAGTGGCACGGCCGCGCTGATGCCATCGAACAGTTCGGGCAAGCGTTCGAACGGCTGGAACTGCGGCGAATAGGGGAACGAGCTCCTCGGGTCCTTCCAGCTGCCGTACAGCAGGTGCAGCAGGAAATTGATCGCCAGGTAGTTGAGCATCAACGTCGAGATGATCTCGTTGACCTTTAGCCGCAGCTTGAACACCACCGGTGCAAGCGCCCAGGCGAGGCCACAGCCAATTGCCGCGGCGAGCATCAGCGGCAGGCGCAGCGCCGGCGGGCCGACCTCCAACAGCGAGATCGCCGTGGCACCGATGGCGCCCCAGATCATCTGCCCCTCGAGGCCCAGGTTCCAGAACTTGGCGCGAAACGCCATGCAGCCGGCCAGGCCGACAAGGATCATCGGCGAGGCCTGAAACAGCACGGCCTTCAGGCTCTGCGCATCAAATACCGTGAGAACGACGAACTCATTGAGCAGCTCGCCGGCCGGTACGCCAGCGGCAACGAGGATCGCGGCGGAAATGCCCAGCCCCAGCAACAGCGCGAGGCCGATGATCACAGCCTGCCAATGCCAGGCCAGTTGCTGGCGGATCTCCAGAGCGTAGCGTCGCGACAAAAGCGGTGGCTTGGGCTGTTTCGCAGCCTGCGAGACCTGCTCGAGCATCACCGGGCGTACCTGTTCATTCATGGCTTGCCCCTTCAGTTACTGGTTCCGCGTGGCCCGGTTCGTCGTGGCTGACCATGGCGCTGCCGATGGCCTGGCGATCCGCTGGCCGGTCGAATTCGGCGACGATGCGTCCGCCGCTCATCACGCCGATGCGATCGGCCAGGGCCAGCACCTCATCAAGGTCTTCGCTGATCACCAGCACCGCTGCGCCGGCCTCGCGGGCAGCGCGCAGGCGGGCATGCACCGCGGCGGTGGCACGCACGTCGAGGCCGCGGCTGGGGCTGTGCACCAGCACCAGCTGCGGGTCGCGGGAGAACTCCCGGGCGATCACCAGCTTCTGCGCGTTACCGCCGGAAAGCAGCGCGGCCTTCTGTTTCAGCGAGCGCACGCCCTGCACATCGAAACCCGCGACTGCCTCGGCAGCCTCCGCCTCCAGACGCTTGCGGCGCAATCGGAAGAAGGAACCGTAGCGGCCGCTGTGGACCTGGCCGACACCGAAGTTCTCGGCTACCGAAAGCTCCCCCGCCAGCGCGGCGCCGTAGCGATCCGCCGGAATTGCGGCGATGCGCAGCTCGCGGCGTTGCTCGGCGCTAGCCCGGCGCAGATCGCCGAAGCCGGTCAACTCCAGCGAGCCATCGCAGGGCTCGGGCAGCCCCATCAGCACGTTGGCCAGTTCGCTCTGGCCGTTGCCGCCGACGCCGGCGATGCCGTAGATCTCGCCGGCTCGCAGACTCAGGTTCACGCCGTTGAGCACGCCCTGGCCGCCCGCGCCAGTCGACCTGAGGTCACGCACCTGCAACCGCACCTCGCCCGGTATCGCCGGCTGGTACTCGCTGGCCGGCGCCGACTCACCCACGGTGAGGCGCACCAGCTCGGGCACCGATACCGTCTGCGGGTCGAGGGTCTGGATGGTGCGACCGCCCCGCATCACGGTGACGCGGTCGGCGAAGCGTTTCACGTCGCTCATCTTGTGGGTGACCAGGATCACCGCCGCGCCCTGGCGGGCGAACGCGCGCACCGTTTCCAGCAGGCGTTCGGCTTCCCCGTCGGTCAGTACCGCCGTCGGCTCGTCGAGGATCAGGATGCGCGCGCCGGCCAGCAGCACCTTGAGAATCTCCACCCGCTGCTGCTCGGCCACCGAAAGCGACTCGGTGATCTTGCGCGGGTCGATGCTAAAACCCAGCTCGGCCGCCTTGTCGCTGATCCGCTGCTCCAAAGCCGCCAGGCGCTGGCGATGGCTGCCCGAGAAGGCGTGGTTGCCCGGCCCCTCGGGCAGCGCCAGCTGGATGTTCTCGGCCACGGTGAAGGGCTTCACCAGCTTGAAGTGCTGATGAACCATGCCGATGTGGTAGCGGCTGGCATCCCGCGGGCCGCTGAGCCGCACCGCGTTGTCATTGATCAACAGCGATCCGCTTTCCGGTGCGTAGAGGCCGGCGGCGATGTTCATCAGCGAGGATTTGCCCGCGCCATTCTCGCCGAGCAGCGCATGCACTTCGCCCCACTTGGCGGTGAAATCCGCCTGGGACAGGGCCATGAAGCCGTCGAACGACTTGCTGACCCCGGAAAGCTGGATCGCGTTGAGGTTGCTCATTGCTGGGTGGTCACTCCCTTGACGAACCAGTCCATCTGCCACAGCGCAGGGTCGGCCATCACCTCACCGGCGGCGATGCGCTCGGTGCCGTCGCGGTCGAGCATCGGGCCGGCGTAGATCTGCATCTCGCCTTTGAGCAACGCTTCGCGGGCGGCCATGATCTTCGCCTTGTCCGCTTCGGAGACAGCCGGGCCACAGCAGGCTGCATCGGTACCGCCTTCGGCCATGGACAGCAGCGCGCCGTTCTCCGGCGGCGTCCAGTTGCCGGCGCTGATCTTCTTCAGCTCCGGCGCGAGGAACCTGTCCCACACCCAGACCGACGAGCAGACGGTGGCGTCCGGGGCAAATTCGCGCATGTCGCGGTGGTGACCGGTGCCATGCACGCCGCGCTCCTGGGCGACGATCTGCGGCGTCGGACTGTCGACGTGCTGGCCGAGCACGTCGGCGCCGGCATCGATCAGCGCCATCGCCGCGGCGCGCTCCTTGACCGGATCGTTCCAGGCGCCGGTGTAGACCACGGTGACGGTGGCGTCGGGGTTGATTGCCTGGGCGCCGAGGGCGAAGGCGTTGACCGTCCAGTTCACCTGACCGAAGGGGTTGGCCGCGACGAAGCCGAGCTTGCCGGTCTTCGACGCCGCGCCGGCGGCCATGCCGCACAGGTACTGGCTTTCGTAGGTGCGTCCGTAGAAGGATTCGAGGTTGGCGCTGTTGGTAGTGCCCGAGCCGTTGAGGAAGGCCACGTCCGGATACTTGGCGGCCAGCTCCTTGAAGGTGTCGGAATAACCGAAGGCGGTGCCGATGATGACGTTGGCGCCGCGCTGGATCAGCCGATCCACCGCCGGACGAATTGATGAGGCGTTTTCCGGCACGCTTTCGACGTACTGGATCTTGGTGTCCAGCTCGGTTTCGAGCTTCTGCCGCGCCTCGTCGAAGGCTTGGGTCCAGCCGCCGTCATTGCGCGGGCTGATGTAGAGCATGGCGATCTTCGCCGGTTTTTCGAGGGTCAGGCCCTGCCCTTCCTGCGCCGAAGCGGCGCCAACAGTCGTTGCCAGGCCGAGAGCCACCGCCGCACACAATGTCCGTTTCATCTGATCGAGCATTTTTGGTCTTCCTGAGGTTGGCACGTCAAAGCATGTGGTTGATGCGAAACACGTTCTTTTCCGGGTCCAGCAGCACGGCCTGATACCAGTGGTAATAGGTCTCGTAAGGCGCCTTGATCAGCGTCGCGCCCATCGCCCGGGCAATCGGCACCAGGCGATCGACTTCCTCTTTCGAATCGACGTCGATGTTGAGCAGGAACTTGCAGCCGCGGGTCTCGGCGAACTCTTCCAGATGCAGCAGCTCGTAGGCTTCCAGCGCATTGAAGCCGATGCAGCTTTTGCCGGTATCCAGTCCGCGAAAGATCGGCGAGGCGATCTCGGGGATGTGCCTGAAGCCGAACAGCTCGCGGTAGAAGCCGCTCAGCGCTTCGATGTCGCAGGCGAAAACGTTGACGTAGGAGAGCGTGTTCATGCGACCTCCAGGCCTTTGCCGAAGGTGGTCTGCTTGACGAACTTGGAGAGCAGGTTGTCGCCGGACGTGACCGGAGCATGGCGCGGCGGATTGGCTGCGCTGCAGCAGCCCGGCAGACATTCAATCAGCGCGTCGTAGTTGGGCTGATGGAAGAACACCAGGGACTGACGCCCATTGTCGGCGGGGCTGTCTTGCGGCGGGTTGACCACCCGATGCAGCGTGGATATCCACTGATCGTTGGTCCACTGCATCATCAGGTCGCCGATGTTTACGGCGAAGCCGTTCTCAACATAGGGCACGTCCACCCATTCGCCTTGCCGATTGCGCGCCTGCAGACCGCCCAGGGCATTGTCCGGCTTGACGATGGTCAGGCTGCCGTAATCGGTGTGGGCACCGGCGCGCATCTGCCCCGGCTCCACCGCACCCTTCACGTCCGGGTAGCTGAGGCTGCGGAACATGCTGATGTGCTTGTCGATCTTGTCGTCGAAAAAGGTTTCCGGCAGTTCCAGCGCGAGGGCGAATATGCGCATCAGCGACTGGGACAGCTCGCTCATGGCGGCGAAGTATTCGCGGTAGGTTTGCTCGAACCCTTCGATCCCGGTCGGCCAGACATTTGGCGCGAAATGCGGGCCGGCGGCCGCGCAGCGGTAGTAGTCCTCATCCGGCACATCACTGGGGCCGATGGAGAAGGACTCCTTCAGATCCCCCGGCGCCGCCTCTTCAAGCGAATAGGACAGACTCTCTTCGGCTACCGCGCTGTAGCCGCGCACCATTTCCGGGCTGGGCCGGTCGACCTTGCGCTTTTCCGAGAGCGGCAAGGCGAAGAACTGCCGCGTCAGCCGAGACACGCGCTGGATCAACTCGGTGGGGATCTGGTGATTGGTGATGACGAGAAAACCGATATCTCGGCAAGCTTGGTCAACGGCCTTGGCCACCTGGGCCTTGCCCTGCTCCGTGCCGGCAAAATACGGCGCCAGGTCGATGATGGGTACGTATTGCAGAGTCATGGTGGAGCCCTCCTCTGACGCAAGGTTGAAACCCGAGCGCGTTGCCAATGGCGCAGGCGCTTTTCCAGATGAAGGCCGCAGCGGGCCGGTCGTCCCGATTGCATGCATGCGAGACCGACAACTGGGGAGAGAGCAGAAAGCGTGCCACTAAGTGCATTCGCTTATGAATCAGCGGCTTAGCTTTTTGAACCGTCGCAATCGGATCGGATGGTCCACTTCGGAGCACTTGGTTTGTGCGTCAGGCACGAAGAGCGGCACAGGTTGGGGCGTGCTATCGACGCTTCCCTACCCCAGTGGCCGCCCTGCCGGCCTAGCAAGCGCAGCGCTCTTACGAGGCAGGGCCCTTACGCATATGCACGAGCCTCTCGATTACGTTTTCTGTCGTGGCGACTTCACCAAACTCATAAGCAAAGGTAGTGAGCGCAACGCGTTGCAAGTCCTTGGCGCTGACGGCGCCCCAGCCGAGGTCGGGGTAATCCATCGCGGCGTTGGCGTCGCTCAGGGCGATGACCTTGTATTCGCGGTGTACGGCGTCGCGGATGGTGGTGTCGCAGCAGACATTGGTAACGGTGCCACAGACGGCCAGGGTGTCGATGTCCCGCGCGCGCAGCACCGTGTCGAGGTCGGTGTTGTGGAAGCCGCTGTAGAAGAGCTTGTCGACAATGACATCCCCCACCCGAGGTTCAAGCGCATCAATGATCTCGATGCCCGGATCATCACGCGCGAGGATCCGATCGACGTTGGGGTACAAATCGCGCATCCGGCCCGTGTCGCTGCCGTCGCCACGCACCACATGACGCAGGTAGATGACCGGCACCGCCGCAGCACGGGCGCACTCCAGCAGTGCAGCGATCGGCTGGATGATCCCGGTTGTGGCCGGGACGTAAAGCGCGCCGCTCGGCTCGCAGAACACCTTCTGCATGTCCACGACTATTACTGCGGTGCGGCCAGGGTTCAGCGGCCAGGAAATCAGCGGTTTGCTCATGGTTCGGGCTCCTTGACGGAGCCCGATGCGCCGTTAGCGCGGCCGAACTCCGTTGAGTATCAATGACTGCAGGCTCTGCAGCGCTTCTTCGAAAAACGTCGGGTCGTCCAGCGTACGGCCGGCGACGGCTTCAATCTGCACGCGAAAGTCCGCGTAGTGCTGGGTGGTGGCCCAGAGCGAAAAGATCAGGTGATGGGGCTCGACCGGTGCCAGCTTGCCGGCATCGATCCAGGCCTGGATCACCGCGACCTTGTTCTCCACGAGGTCACGCAAAGGCTGTTCCAACTCGCCCAGCAGCAACGGCGCCCCTTGCATGATTTCCATGCAGAACAGCCGCGATTCGGCGGGATGGTCGCGAGACAGTTCGAGTTTTACCCGCAGGTAATCGCTGATCGCCTCGATCGGATCCTGCTCGACGGAAAACGCCTGCAACGGCCGTAGCCAGACCTCGAGCAGCTGGCGCAGGACGTTGACGTAGAGTTCTTCCTTGCTGCCGAAGTAATACAGCAGGTTGGTCTTTGAGACGTCGGCCTGCGTCGCGACCTGATCAAGGCTGGTGCCGTGCAGACCGAAGCGGGAAAACAGCTCCAGTGCGGCTTGAAGAATCGTGGCGCGTTTGCTCTCGATCATGCGTGTGCGGCGGTTGAGTGCGCTGGCGCTGGGCTCGCGTACGGCGCCCTTCGCCTTGACGGTCTTGCTGGCGGTCAGGCGCCGGCGCGGGGGTGTTGGGGTCTGGTCTGTCACTGCGTTACCGGTCGGGGTCAAACGGGTCGCTACTGTAGCGCGGGGCGAGGGCACCACGCACGAACGACGTCGGCCTACCGCAGCGCTGCGCATTTTTTGCACATCAGACAGGCAGCGCGCACAAACCAGGTGCTCCGTTTCGGACCAATTGGTCCAGCCGTTTTTCAGAAAGCAAGCCAAGCGATTGAAAACAAATAGGAAACGGTTTTTGGCCTGCATCCTGCTATAGCACCGCTGACCCTGCCCGCCATGTTCGGGCAGCGCTTTCAGCCACGGCTTACAGAGGTGCTCCCCATGGATGTTGGTGTTTTCATTCCGATCGGCAACAACGGCTGGCTCATTTCCGAGAACGCGCCGCAGTACATGCCCTCCTTCGAACTGAACAAGACCATCGTGCAGAAGGCCGAGGGCTATGGCTTCGACTTCGCGCTGTCGATGATCAAGCTGCGCGGCTTTGGCGGTAAGACCGAGTTCTGGGAGCACAACCTGGAATCCTTCACCCTGATGGCCGGCCTCGCCGCGGTGACCAGCAAGATCCAGCTGTTCGCGACCGCTGCCACCCTGACCCTGCCGCCGGCGATCGTGGCACGCATGGCCTCGACCATCGATTCGATCTCCGGTGGCCGCTTTGGCGTGAATCTGGTGACCGGCTGGCAGAAGCCCGAGTACAGCCAGATGGGGATGTGGCCGGGTGATGAGTTCTTCGGTACCCGCTATCAGTATCTCGGCGAATACGCCCAGGTGCTGCGCGACCTCTGGGAAACCGGTCGCAGCGACTTCAAGGGCGAGCACTTCCAGATGGAAGACTGCCGCGTCAGCCCCAAGCCCCAGGCGGACATGAAGATCATCTGTGCCGGCTCCAGCGATGCCGGCATGGCGTTCTCGGCGCAGTACGCCGATTACAACTTCTGCTTCGGCAAGGGCGTGAACACCCCGACCGCTTTCGCGCCGGCCACCGAGCGGTTGCTCAAGGCCACCGAAAAGACCGGCCGCACCGTGACCTCCTGCGTGCTGTTCATGGTCATCGCCGATGAGACCGACGAAGCCGCCCGTGCCAAGTGGGAGCACTACAAGGCGGGCGCGGATCAGGAGGCCATCGCCTGGCTGGGTGAACAAGGCTCAGCGGACAAGACCTCTGGCAACGACACCAACGTGCGGCAGATGGCCGACCCGACCTCGGCGGTGAATATCAACATGGGCACGCTGGTTGGCTCCTACGCCAATGTCGCGAAGATGCTCGACGAGATCGCCACGGTGCCCGGCATGCAGGGCGTGATGCTGACCTTCGATGACTTCCTCGAGGGCATCGAGGCTTTCGGCCAGAAGATCCAGCCGCTGATGCAGAGCCGCCGCCATATCGAGCCGCTGAAGGAGAGCGCCTGATGAATGCCATTGAATCCTTTTCCGGCTATGGCCTGGAGGCGCCGGGCGAGGCGCTGAAGTTGCCGGCGCGCCCCGAGCCGCTGGCGATGAAAGCGAGCGAAACCGCGCTGATCGTGGTGGACATGCAGAACGCCTACTCCACCAAGGGCGGCTACCTGGATCTGGCGGGCTTCGATGTGTCGAGCACGGGGCCGGTGATCGAGAAGATCCGCCAGGCGCTGGCCACCGCACGTGCCGCCGGCATTCAGGTGATCTTTTTGCAGAACGGCTGGGACAACGGGTACGTCGAGGCCGGCGGCCCGGGTTCGCCCAACTGGCACAAGTCCAACGCGCTGAAGACCATGCGCAAGCGCCCGGAGCTGGCCGGCACGCTGCTGGCCAAGGGCGGCTGGGACTACCAATTGGTAGACGAACTCACGCCGCAGCCCGGCGACATCGTGGTGCCCAAGCCGCGCTACAGCGGGTTCTTCAACTCGCATCTGGACAGCACCCTGCGCGCCCGCGGCATCCGTAATCTGGTGTTCACCGGCATTGCCACCAACGTATGCGTGGAATCGACCCTGCGTGACGGCTTCCACCTGGAGTATTTCGGCGTGGTGCTGGCCGACGCAACGCATCAGGCCGGGCCGGAATTCGCTCAGCAGGCCGCGCTGTACAACATCGAGACGTTCTTTGGCTGGGTCTCGAACGTAGAAGATTTCTGCAGCACCTTTGCATCCGCCGAAGCCACTGCCGACGCGCTCTAGATTCGAACAACACGCCGCCCCGCAGCGGCCGTATCCAATCGCCTTGCAAGAGATCACTGACATGCCCAAGCAATCCATTATCCCCGCCGGCTCCGGCAAACCACTCGCCCCTTACGTTCCCGGCTCCATGGCCGACGGCGTGGTCTACGTCTCGGGCACCCTGCCCTTCGACAAGGACAACAACGTGGTCCACGTCGGCGATGCCGCTGCCCAGACCCGCCACGTCCTCGAGATCATCAAAGGCGTCGTCGAGGCCGCTGGCGGCAGCATGGACGACGTCACCTTCAACATGATCATGCTTACCGACTGGGCCAACTACGCCAAGGTCAACGAGGTGTACGCCGAGTATTTCCCCGGCGAGAAGCCCGCGCGCTACTGCATCCAGTGCGGTTTGGTGAAGCCCGACGCATTGATCGAGATCGCCAGCATCGCGCACGTAGGGCAATAACAGAATGCAGTTGCCGGGGGCGCCCAGGTGCGTGTCCCCGGTCCTGTTCGCAAGCGAGCTCGCTCCTTGATGGATGCGCAATCTGACCCTCGTGGAGAGATGAACATGCATTACGAATTTCACGGCCGCCTGGACGGCGACGCACCAACGCTGGTGCTCAGCTCTGGGCTCGGCGGCGCTGGTGCCTTCTGGGCACCGCAACTGCCGCTCCTGGCGCAGGACTACCGAGTGCTGGTCTATGACCAGCTGGGCACTAACAAAAGCCAAGCCTCGCTCCCTGAGGGATACTCCATCGAATCAATGGCGCTCGAGCTGCTGGATCTGCTCGACAGCCTGGACATCCGCCAGTGTCATTTCATCGGCCATGCCCTAGGCGGGCTGGTCGGGCTGCAAATGGCCCTGTTGCGACCGCAACTGCTGCAGAGCCAGGTGCTGATTAACGCCTGGAGCAGCCCGAACCCGCACAGCGCCCGCTGCTTCGCAGTCCGGAAGAACCTGCTGCGCGACAGCGGGCCGGCCGCCTATGTACAGGCGCAGTCCTTGTTCCTTTACCCTCCGGACTGGATCGCCGCCAACAGTGAACGATTGGCCAAGGATGATGAACATGCGCTGGCGCATTTCCCAGCCCCGATTACCTTGCTGCGCCGGATCGAAGCACTGCTGAATTTCGATATCGAGGCCGAACTGGCAAGCATTCAGACGCCGACCTTGCTGATCGCCAATCGCGACGACATGTTGGTGCCGTGGAGCCGCTCGCAGCACATGGCAAATGTACTGCCCAACGCGCGCCTGGAATTGCTGCAATACGGCGGCCACGCCTCCAGCGTCAGCGACAGCGAACCCTTCAACCGAGTCTTGCTGGACTATCTGGCTGAGCGATGCGGCCAGGTCGAGGCAGCCTGAGGAAACCCGAACATGTCTACACCTATCGATTCTCAAACGCTCGCCACGCTGTTCGGGGAAGGCCGTACGCATAGCGCCTGGCTGGACATACCGGTGCCGGACGCGCTGATCGAACAGCTCTATGCACAGGTCAGCCTCGGCCCGACCGCCGTCAACAGCTGCCCGGGCCGCTTCGTCTTCGTGCGCACAACCGAGGGCAAGGAAAAGCTCGCGCCCTGCCTGTCCAAAGGCAACCTGGAAAAGACCATGAGCGCGCCGGTCACAGTCATCGTGGCTTACGACGAAGACTTCCCCGAAACCTTGCCGGAGCTGTTCCCCTTCGCCGACGCCCGTAGCTGGTACGCGGGGCAACCGGCACTGATCACCGAGAACGCCCTGCGCAACAGCTCGCTGCAGGCGGGCTACCTGATCCTCGCCGCCCGTGCGCTGGGGCTGGATACCGGGCCGATGTCAGGCTTTGATGCCAAGGCGCTGGACGAGGCCTTTTTCGCCGGTACGACCTGGAAATCCAACCTCCTGATCAACCTCGGCTACGGCGACGCCAGCAAACTGCGCGACCGTCTTCCACGCCTGCCCTTCGACCGGGCCTGCGTCCTCGCCTGATGGAGAACCGACCATGCAACTGGCTCAACTCGACCTTGCAACCGATATGACCCCGCCGGTGCTCAAGCAGGATTACCGCGACGCCATGGCGCGCCTGGCGGCCGCGGTCAACGTGATCACCACCGACGGCCCCTGCGGCCGTGCAGGCTTCACCGCGACCGCAGTGTGCAGCGTGACCGATGACCCGCCGACCCTGCTGGTCTGCCTCAACCGTGGCGCCTCAGCCCACCCGGCCGTTATCGGCAACGGCATTCTGTGTATCAACACGCTGGCGAGCGATCAGGAGGGGCTGTCGAACCTGTTTGGCGGTAAGACGCCCATGGTGGAACGCTTCGCTGCGGCCAACTGGTCGACTTGGACCACCGGAGCGCCGGTGCTCGACGATGCCGTCGCCTCCTTCGAATGCCGTATCAGCCAAATCAGCAGTGTGGGTACCCACGACATCCTCTACTGCGAGGTGTTGGCGCTGCGACGCCGTGCCAGTGCCGACGGGCTGGTGTACTTCGATCGTCACTATCATGGGGTGAGCGCCGCGCTGTAATATCGATAAGCCGCTCGATGAGGAATCCAGTACGCTAAGGCTCTGGGTTCCCCATCTGATTTTAATGATCCCTAGGATGGGTAGTAGCATTTCGCTACGCACGCAAGCGGCGTTTCCATATGCCTGCCTTTCTCGGATTTCGCGCCGGTTAACTTCTGCAGCTCTGTATGATTGTTTTTTTGTCGATTGTTGCTCGTCGCGTCCGGCTGGCTTGGGTTGTTCTAAGCCCAACTTCACCCGTCGTTACTATCCGAGTTGGCTCGGTCGCCTCAGTCAACCGAGCCAATAAATTGCTGCATCTCGGCTGTCTGTGGATTGGCGAACAGCTCCCGCGGGTCACCCACCTCATGGACTTTGCCGTGATGCATGAACACCAGCTTGCTTCCCACTTCCCGGGCGAAGCGCATCTCGTGAGTAACCATCACTAAAGTCATGCCTTCACTTGCGAGCTGCTTCACCACGGCCAGCACTTCGTTAACCAGTTCGGGATCCAGCGCCGAGGTAATTTCGTCGCACAGCAGCACCTTGGGTGACATCGCCAGCGCACGGGCAATCGCCACGCGCTGCTGCTGACCACCCGACAGCCGCTCGGGATAGGCATCGAACTTCTCCGCCAGCCCAACCTTGTCCAGCATCTGCCGCGCCAGTCGCTCAGCGTCGGCATGGGGCAGCTTCTTCACCACTTTCACCGCCAGCATCACATTCTCGCCAGCCGTTAAATGAGGGAAAAGGTTGAATTGCTGGAACACCATGCCGACTTTCTGCCGCAGGCTGCGCAAGTCAGCGCGAGTGGCGTCCACGTATTCACCATCGACTTCAATGACGCCATCATTGATCGTCTCCAGCCCGTTCAGCGTACGCAGCAAGGTACTCTTGCCAGAGCCGCTGCGTCCGATGACGGCCACTACCTCGCCCTCCCTGACGCTGAGATCGACGCCCTTTAGGACATGGTTCTCGCCGTAGTACTTGTGCAGCGCCGATACGTTAAGCAGTGACATTCAGCCTCCTTTCCAGGTGGTACGCCGCGCGGGACAGCGGATAGCAGAGTGCAAAGTAGCCGAGCGCAACCAGGCCGTAGACCATGAAGGGCTCGAAGGTAGCGTTAGCCAGCATGCTGCCGGTCTTGGTGAGTTCGGTGAAACCGATGATCGAGGTGACCGCCGTGCCTTTCACCACTTGCACCGAAAAGCCTACCGTGGGCGCTACCGCAATTCTCAATGCCTGCGGCAGCACGACGTAGCGCAACGTCTCCAGTCGGGTCATCGCCAGACATTCGGAGGCTTCCCACTGGCCGCGCGAGACTGACTCGACGCAACCACGCCAGATCTCCGCAAGAAAGGCACTGGTGAACAAGGTCAATGCTGCCGCGGCAGCGAGCCAGGCGGATACCTCTGTCCCCAGCAAGGCAACGCCAAAGAACACGATGAACAGTTGCATCAACAGCGGTGTGCCCTGAAACAGTTCGATGTAGCTGTATGCCAGAATGCGCAGCCAGCGTACCGGCGCGATGCGCGCCAGCATCACCAGCAACCCGACCACGCCGCCACAGATGAATGCAACCAGGGACAGCGCCAACGTCCATTCCAAGCCGGTCAGCAAGTTGCGCGCAATGTCCCAGAAGGTGAACTCCATCAGCGCGCCCCCACTACATAACGTCGGCCTATCCAACCCAGCAGCTGCCGGATCAGGATGGCCATTGCCAGATACAGCAAGGTGGTCGCCAAATAGGTTTCGAACGCACGGAAATTACGTGATTGGATGAAATTCGCAGCGAAGGTCAGCTCTTCAGTGGAAATCTGTGAACAGACCGCCGACCCGAGCATTACGATGATGATCTGGCTCGACAGAGCCGGCCAGACCTTAGCCAAGGCCGGGCGCAACACCACATGGCGAAAGATTTCCATCCGGGTCATCGCCAGCGCCGATGCCGCCTCGATCTGTCCTGGAGGGACTGCCTGTACGCCGGCCCGAATGATCTCGGTTGAATAAGCGCCCAAGTTGATCACCATCGCCAGCACGGCGGCTTCCCATTCATTCAATCGCAAACCGAGCGCGGGGAGCCCGAAAAAAATGAAAAACAGCTGAACAATGAACGGGGTATTTCGAATCAGCTCGACGTACAGGCCGAACAGGTAGTTGAACGGCCGGATCCGCCAGGCGCGCACCAACGCGCCTGCGATGCCCAACCCAACCCCTAGCAGAGTGCCGATGGCGGTCAATCCAAGGGTAAACATCGCGCCTTGTAGCAGCACGTCGGTGTTTGCCAGAACCGGACCGAAATCCATCTCATAGGCCATGGTCGATCTCCAGATTCAATCGTGCTCTTACAGGCCCGCCGGAAGGGGTTGTCTGAGCCACTTCTCGCTGATGTCATTCAGGCTGCCGTCTTGTTTGGCCGCCGCGATGATCTCATTGACCTTCTTCAGCAAAGCCGGCTGGTCCTTGTTCAGCCCTACATAAGTCGGCGAGTTCTTCAGATTCAGCTTCATGACAGGCAGACGCTTCGGGTTGCGCTCGGCAATCGCTGCCATGACCACATTGCCGGTGGCGATCAGATCGACCTGGCCGGATAGATAAGCGGCAATGGTCGAGTTGTTGTCTTCGAAGCGTTTGAGCGTGGCGCCTTCAGGCGCTACCGCACTGAGCTCGATGTCTTCAACGGAGCCACGAGTGATACTGATGGTCTTTCCATCAAGATCATCAACGCTCGACACCTGGGCTTCTTCTGGCCCAAACACACCCAGGTAGAACGGGGCATAGGCATCAGAGAAATCGATTACCTGCTCACGCTCGGGATTCTTGCCAAGGCTCGACACCACCAGATCGACCTTACCCGTGGTCAGGAAGGGAATGCGGTTGGTGCTGTTGACGGCAGTCAATTCGAGTTTGACGTCCATCTTGTCGGCCAACAGTTGGGCGGTATCGATATCCAAGCCACGCGGCTGCATGTCTGGTCCGACCGAGCCGAACGGTGGAAAGTCTTGAGGCACCGCCACTTTGAGGACGCCTCGCTTGGTAATGTCTTCCAGGTTGTCTGCGATGGCGGCGCCGCTGGCCAGCGCGATGCCCAGGCACAGGGCGGTAAGCAATGAGCGAGTCGAGTTGAGCATGATGAAACTCCGATGTTGGAAGACGGCATCGGCTTTGCACGCGTCATGCCAGTCGAACTCCGAGGCCTATCTGATGGCTGGGAGCGCGCCAACTGGTACAACTGGTCTGAACAGTTCAGTCCATAAAAACTGCGTTTCGCTCTTTTGCGGTGCGCTTTCCCGATGCGTTGCCTCAATGCATTGCACACCGTCGTCGCTGATTTCATCCAGAGCCGCCATGCAACCGATCAACCAAGCTGTACCTGAACTAGCGCTCGCCTCGATCCGCCAACTGATCGAGGATGGCGCCTACCAACCCGGGGACGCCCTGCCATCTCAACGTGAGCTGGCGGAGCGCTTTGGTGTCAGTCGCGCCTCGTTGCGTGAAGCACTATCCTCGCTCAGTGCGTTGGGGCTAGTGCGAATTCGGCCAGGCAAAGGCGTGTTCGTTCAAAAGGCGCGGCGTTCTGTAACCCATTCTGATGAAGCGTCTAGCTGGCCGTTTACTACACAGGTATCAGCCGCCGACACCTTTCAGCTGCGCTATGCCCTGGAAGGCTTCTGTGCCAATCTCGCGGCTTTGACGCTGAGCAGTGACGAGCTGGATGCACTAAGCGAGAACGTCGAAACGATGCGTCTGGAACTACGCGCCCAGGCCTTCGAGGCTGCAGCGCAATTGGATTATGATTTTCATCGCCTGATTCTCCAATCCACTGGAAATCAGGCGATCCTGCACATTCTGGCCAGTCGTTCTGACATCTATCTCGAAAGCCAGAAGTTGCCGTTCGCCCGCCCTGAGCGAGCCATGGAAACCTGGCAGGAGCATCGCAGGGTCCTACGCGCACTGTCGCGGCATGCCCCGGCCGCGGCACAGAAGGCCATGCAAATGCACATCCGCGCCGCGGCGTCGCGCACTGGCATAAGCTTTGCCGGTACGGGTTACTGAATCGACCCTGCCGTTTTAGCCAGCTTCAGCGTCATCCACTACCCACATATCTGCTTATGACCGGTAGCGGTCGCTGGTGACAGGCGGCTTCCGGCCGATTCTGTTGAAAAAGTAGCGGCCTCTCCATGCCGTTGGCAAAATTGCTC
>ERZ1673962.679-NODE-679-length-21338-cov-5.813231_pt1 | contig 21338 bp, 30 predicted proteins | sample MGYA00580188_ERZ1673962 | MGnify/ENA primary metagenome ERZ1673962 (study PRJEB41334, sample SAMN05608104) | rock metagenome | biome: terrestrial subsurface; feature: shale formation; material: shale | place: USA: Pennsylvania ... | reverse complement strand
GAAGAGGAGTTGAGCAGCGTGGAGTGTGCGTAGTATTTTTTATTGCGTACAACGTATCTATAACCACCCTTTTTATCCATATAAAATGAAACAATACACAGTAAGACAAGAGTTTATGATTTCAGAAATTCAGGCTAATAGTTTGAAGGTTTTGAAGTCAAAAGGAGTTAGTATTTCTCAATTCATAAGACAGGCAATAAAAGAAAAACTGAAAAGAGACTGGAAGGAAATAAAAGAAAAGCATGAGCGACGGATATCTGACGCGCCAGATTGGTTGTATGACTAAAAACTATGACATAAGATCATTAAAGACGGATAATAATGAAAAACAGCGAAATTATAAGAAACGAAATATCCAAGATCGTTAAACACGAACTATCGGATGATGAAAAAATAGATCAATTAACCTCAGTTGTTTATTGGTCAGTTAGTAGAGCGATTGAAAAGCTCGAAGCAAAGAAAAGAAAAGCTGATAAGTACGTCCTTTTTTATCGTATTGCTATGATCATTGCCTTGATCATCTCTGGAATTATGATGTTATTTAAAGCCGTTGATGTCGCGATCTTGTTCGGGATGATTGCAGTATTTTTCAAAATGAATATAATTGACGAAAGGAGAGGATAATGGAATTCTACGCAGAGATTAAACAAAGAAAACTGATCGCTGAATATGAGTCTGACATTGACAAGATATCAAAACTCAAATCCGGCACCCTGTATAAATGGGCTGTAACCTCTCCGCGAAACCTAGGATTCCATAAAAAGTTTTTTGCTCTTCTTAATCTTGGCTTCGATAACCAGGAACACTATTCCGACTTTGATGTTTACCGGGAGATAATAATAATGCGATCCGGGTATTTCAAAACAGTGCCAACGGAGAAAGGAACAGTTTATTTGCCATTATCTATTTCTTTCGGTAGTATGACTCAAGAAAAGTTTGAGGAGCTGTTTGAAGCCGTCTTAGTAACCTTAGGAAAGGATTTACATATGAAAGGTGATGATATATTGTGCGAATTAAATTCATTCATGTAAAAAATAAAAATGAAAGTAATAACAGAAAAGACGTTGGTTTTAGGAGATGTATTTGCAACTGAGATAAAAATGAAAGGTAGAGAGGCGATGGAGGTTGTTGATATCCCGGAGGGCAAAGAGTACATAATTGTAAAGACAAGAGGACAAGTTAAGACAAAAAGATTCTCGGTAAGTGATTCAAAATTTGTATATTTGTTGCGAAACATAAACCAATAAAATGAACTACTATTTCACATCATCAGGAGAAAGAGTATCAAAGTCAGTAATTGACAGAAGAGTCCGAGAAGCAAAGCATCAAAAAATAAATCAGATGATAGACAAATACGGCTTTATCTTCTGTGAGGACTGCAAAAGAAACGATTGCAAGCCTGTTGACTGTTCGCATGACATATCTGTCAAGGAGTGCCAGGAGAACCGGAGAACGGAGTTAGCTTGGGATGTAAATAATATCACTATGAGGGGGAGAGCTTGTCATAGGAAGTGGGACAATTCTGGGATAATGAATACAAGAATAGATTAACTTTAAAACGATTTTAAACAAAACGGATCAGTACGCTAATTTCTGCAATGAATGGTAAACGTGATCTATGCACTATTACTGCTGTCCGTTTTAAAATAAATCTTGTTTAAATAAGCATACAATTACAAATATTTCACTATATTGCAACTGTATTTTTCCACACGATTTGATTTATTGGTTTAGTTAAGTTGAAAATTTAGGAGGGGAGGCTGTTGAGGCTCTCCTCTTTTTTATTTATATTGCAATGGATAATACCGATCAAAATGATAAAACATTTTTTATAATATGCTTGAGGAGTTGTCGAAAAAAGACAAACTATGGCGAGAAATAGCTGTCAAGATATGCGGAGGAGACAAGTCACTAGCCGATGATGTGGTCCAGGAGATGTATTTGAGGAGACTAGCAAATGACCGAGGACAGGAGATGACAGACTATTACATCGTTTGCACCATGAAAAGTATATTTCTAAACATGAAAAAGAATGATCGGAAATTCATATCGACTGACAACACGATAAAAGATGATTCAGAATATTTTATAAACCGGGCTGCCGGGAGTTCATCAATTTGGGATTCTTTACAAACAGAGGAGAAATTTGAACCGACAGACGAAGAGAAAAAACTAATCGACCGGGCCAATAGGTTGCCATATACCAAAAGAGAACTTCTTGAGCTTAATTTTGATAACTCATTAAGAGACATTCAAGCTCAGTTCGGAATAAATTACGTTTACATCTACAGAACGATTCAAGATGCCCGGAAAACGATTCTAAACGGGGATATGAGCAGATACAATAACAAAAGATTAAAGCATAAAAAAATGAAATCAAAAGGACTTGGAGACACTATTGAAAAGATCACAAAAGCAACAGGCATAAAAGCTATTGTTGAGCTGGTTGCGAACGGTAAAGACTGCGGGTGTGACAAACGAAAAGAATATCTGAATAAACTCTGGAGCTACAAGCACAAACCAAACTGCCTGACGGAAGATCAGATATTTGAATATAAGAACTTTGTTGATACCCGCTCGATCAAATTAACAGGCAAAGGGAAAGCTGTCGGAACATTGAAAAAAGATGAGGTTGATTTTGTGACATCGTTTTTCTCTATCGTGTTTAATACAGAAAAATGGAGTCCTCAGTGTTTGTCTTGCTCTGGGACTGCAAGCACATTAATTTCGATGATCTACAAGTTAGACACCGTATTTGTAAACAACGTTAATCTTCCCGAAAAGAAAGACCCCAAAACAACAAAAAAAAGGGTGCCAACGAAGTTAAAACAGGCAGCGAAAGAGGTCGGTAAATAACAAAATTATATCTTTGTAGTTATTAAGATATGATTCGCAAATTTCAAACCCAATTAAGAAGATGACGACAGAACTGATTTATCAGATTGCCGGAGGTGGAGGGCTTATAACTATAGCTCTGGCAATCTTTAAGACATGGCAACACAATAACAACAAAATCGTTCAACATGATGTCAGGATCGGAAACAATGAAAAAGAGCTGGTTGAAATGAGCAGGGTTTGGGAGAAGAGATTTGAAACAGTAGAGAAGGAAGTCCGGGAAAATTCGCAGCACACCAGGGAAGAGAACCGGATTCTACAAGAGCAGATGTCAAAGATGAATGAGAACGTCAGTTTTATTCGTGGCTACTTGACAAAACAGCAGGAAATGAACCAAAACATTTAGCATGAAGTTAAGCGAAAAGCAGGCAGTATTCTTAAACAACATGGCAATACTAATCATCTGGGGAAATAGTCAGGAAGGCTGGTATTTAACCGGGGGAGAGTTACAGAGGTCAGAAGAACAGCAAAAGATTTACTTTGAATCCGGAGCATCAAAGACTATGGATTCAAAACACATTTACCGGCTGGCTATGGACTTAAACCTTTTCATTAATGGAGAGTATCAGACTGACAGAGAAGCCTACAAGCCGTTGGCTGATTTCTGGAAGTCATTGCACAAAGACAATGTAGCCGGTTACGATTGGGGATGGGACGCAAATCACTTCGAAATGAATTAGCATGAAATCACTAATCACCTTCATCTGGAGAAACAAGAGCATAATAATCCCGGCAGTAATTGACGGAGTGAGAATGATCAAAAATTACATTAATAAAAAATCACTTAAAAATCAGAAAAATGGCAGAGACAAATCAGGAGCATCTGGGAATTGAAAACATCGAAGCAGTTTTAACATTCGCAATCGGTTTAGGCTTAAAAACAGCCAAGTATTTAAAAGACGGGAAGATCTCAGTACCGGAAGGAGTAGGTCTGGCAATGGAGATTCCAGCAGCATTGAAGTCAGCAAAGCAGATCAAAGATGCAGTAAAGGAAATCAAAGACCTAGACCCGGACGAACTAAAGAAAATCATGTCAACAGTTATCGAGCTGCTTGACGTAGAAGTTGAGGGGGATGATGAACAGTAGATAAACCAGAGTACAGACCAATACCTGCATTCTTTTGAGTGTGGGTATTTTTCTTTTGAATTGTTCAATTTTATTCATTATATTGCAGTATTAAATCAAAATCAAATGAAAGAAAGAGTCGATTGTGGATATTGTTCAAATTTCGTTCAACCTGTATTTGAGGAAGAGAATAATATCATGAGCAATATAAAAGAAAAAGCTAAATGCAAGTTAGGTAAAAGGGTTATGTTTAGACAGCCGATTTTTAGCAGGACTACAAGCATGGCTGCTATTAATGATTACGGATGGATAAGATACTGTGAAGATTATAAAGAATAAAACATAATAATATGGCATACAACAAAGAACAAATATTCGAGAGCGCAAAAGAAATAGCAGTAACAAACAACTGTCTTTTCATTGAGGAGCTTGTTTCTTATTTGCCAATATCAAAGGCTACGTTCTATTTGTTTTTTCCTGATGGTTCTGACGAATTGGACGAAATAAAAGGCCTTGTAAATACTAATAAAGAGCAAAAGAAGTCTGCCATGTATCGGAAGTGGTTCGATAGCGACAATGCAACACTTCAAATATCGTTGATGAAACTAATCAGCACAGAAGAACAAGCACACCGGCTGAACGGGTCATCTACAAAGGTAGAGCATTCTGGTTCTGTTAACATCAGCCCGAAGGAATGGGTGTAGTGAATGAAGATCTCCAAGAAATACCAACCTCTCTGGACATCCAAAGCAAACTACTTCATAATAACAGGAGGTAGAGGTTCGGCAAAGTCTTTCACGGTTGCTGACTTCATCGAGAACCTGACCTTTGAAGAGGGTCACACGATTCTATTCACCCGTTACACTTTAACATCAGCACATATCTCAGTCATTCCTGAGTTCTCGGAAAAGATAGAAATGGAGGGGCATGAACCATTTTTCAAAGTCAATAAGACAGACATCCAAAACACCGAGACGAAATCTCAGATAGTTTTCAGAGGGATAAGAACGTCATCCGGGAACCAGACGGCAAACCTCAAATCGATTCAGAACGTTACTACATGGATTTTGGACGAAGCCGAAGAGCTGACAGATGAAACGGTATTCGATAAGATAGATGAAAGCATCAGAAAGGCCGGAACACAGAACCGGGTAATCATTATCTTAAACCCTTGTACAAAGGAACACTTCATTTACAAACGGTTCTTTGAAGAGATGGGAGTTGAGGCCGGATTCAATGGGGAAAAGGAAAATGTCTGCTATATTCATACAACGTGGGAAGATAATAAAGAAAACCTATCTCAAAAATTCATATTAAAAGCACTAAAGCTAAAGCAAACAAACCCGACAAAGTACGCTCATGTGATGGACGGTGCATGGTTAGATGCTGCCGAAGGTGTGATCTTTGATAATTGGAGCTTCGGGAAATTTGATGACAGTTTACCGTATGGCTTTGGTATGGACTTCGGGTTCTTTCCTGACCCGGATATATTAGTCAAGGTTGCAGTCGATACCAAGAGAAATAAAATCTATGCAAAGGAGCTATTTCAGCTAAACAACGCCGGTCTTGATGAGCTTGATAGGAAGATAAAAGAAACCAAAATTAGGAAGGCAGGAGATAAAACAGTCCCTGACAATGCTATCATATACGCTGATAGTTCAGAAAAAAGGTTAATAAGCGACTTGCAACGGAAAGGTAATAATGTAACGCAGGTGATAAAGGGTGCCGGTTCCGTTCTTGCTGGCATTAAGTTAATGCAGGACTACGAGATAATAGTAGACCCGGATTCAACCAACATCGCCAAAGAATTAAACCACTATGTTTGGAGCGATAAAAAGTCTGGCATTCCTGTTGATGCTTACAACCATTGGATTGACGGGATCAGATATTTTTGCAGCATGACTATTTCTAGTTATGGCAAAATGGATATTCGATAAAAAATTTCAAAATAATTGCTAAAATACTTGCATGGTATTAAGTTTATGCTTATCTTTGAAGTATAATAATTAAAACAAAGACAAAATGAAAACTTTACAAAATCACATCGAAGAAAGCCAACTGGTAGCAAACATTGTAAGAAGCGAAATCAACCACGGACGCACTGTTTATTTAGTAGTAATTGAAGGAACTGACCGCACAATGGTAACTTCTCAACCTTCTGTTTTTGGTGGTAAAAAAGTTGACGGAGGAATCGGAGCAATTGCAATTGAAGGTGAAGCAACTTGGAGAGACACTTACAGCACTCCTATTGATGAAGTTAGCAGCCTTGAAAAACTTCCTGAATGGAAAATGGTAGATGTTGAAGAAGAAAGCGAAGAAGTTGAAGAAACTAAAACAGTTGAATTAATCAACGAAGCAAGCGTAACACCTGCTGAAAAAAACAATCTGGAAATTGCCTTTGAACAAAGAATGCAAGCCTGCAACGATGAAACTTGGGAATCTTATTACAGCAAACTTCCAAGTCCTGAGGAATCATTAACAAGAGTAAGATTCGAACAATTATTTGATGCAGAAGCTCCAACTTTTAAAATAGTTTCAAAATGAACATCAAACAACTAAAAAAAGAACTCAGCTTGTCAAACAACGATATAGCTGGGTTCTTCGATTTATCGCCATCCTCTTATGCTAATTCTACAGCAAAGAAAAGGTATGAGACTGCTTTGTGTAGGTTTTACGAGCTGTCAAGTAACAAATCTAAAAATAAATAGTTTTTAAAGTATGAAAGTTATTCTACCAGAAAATCAAAAAGAGATAACTCTAGCGCAATACCAGGAGCTTGTCAAGTTACAGGAACGAACCGATATTGACCAATACGAAATGAACAAACGAAAGCTAAAGATATTTACGAAACTTAGCTATCAGGATATTTCATTAATAAAGGCTGACGATATGATTGATATGCTAAATATCATCGACAAAGCACTAAACGAAGAGGTAGAATTTGAACCTATCTTTACGATGCACGATGTTGAGTTTGGATTCATTCCGAATTTTGACGACATCAAATCGAAGGAGTATTTTGATTTGACAACATATGACACAGAAGTCGAAACGCTTCACAAGCTCATGGCGATACTTTACCGACCAATTAAAAACAAGTCTGTCATTGCTCCGGTAACATATGAGATCGTATCATATAACGGCAGTAAAGAGTGGAGCGAGGCGATGAAGCAAACTCCGCTATCTATCGTTAACGGGGCATTGGTTTTTTTTTACAATTTAGCGAAAGAATGTCAGAGCTATATCCTGAAATATATTCCAAGGGATCAAGTGAGTCAAACACTGATGAGTATTTCAGAAAGTGGGGCTGGCTACCGACAGTTCACAGGCTCGCAAAAGGAAAGCCATGGCGGTATGATTTTGTGATGGAATTACCGGTGCATGAGTTCCATATTTACATGGCTCACGAAATGGATTTACAGAAGATGAAAGCAAGATTGAGAAAAGGTGATAATGTAACGCAGTTATGAAAAGGATTGATCAAATACATCGAAAAGAGATAATCAACCATATTGAGGCCGAGTTGCACGAAATGAGCATCATGGAAAGGCTTAAATTGTTTTTAAGTCTAAATACACGGGCAGGAAGATAACGTGTCTTAAATCGAATATTTGACAAAGATAAATTGAAATAGCATGGGATTAAATCAGTACAGCGAATTACTATATTTTCTAAAAGGATTGTGCGAAGATCATCCTCTGGTTAACACAGTTACAAAAGGAAAGGCTGAGAATGTCGATCTAAACAAAACGAATATCTTCCCTCTGGTTCATATAACCATTGAAGAGGCTCGTTTTACAAACGGCTCGACTATAATTTTCCCAGTAACTCTGGAGGCTCTTGCAGTGCGAGATATCAACAAGGAGATTGTTGACGATAAGTTTTGGGGCAATGATAACGAAGTTGACAACCATAATGAAACCCTATCAATTCTCAACGATGTTTGGACACGAATGTACAGGGATTTTAGCGAACGAAATATAACAGCATCAGAAAATCCTACACTAACGAAGATTGAATTTGAAAGATCAAATATTCTTGATGGTTGGGGCATGACTTTTGATGTAGAATTACCAAATATAACACTTAGCTTATGTCAGTAAAAGTAAAAAATAGAGAGATTTTGATCCCGTTTGTGTGGTCAGTTGGATTTATGGCAGTAATGACTTTGATTAGTTTAGTATTATGTCAGTTGTAGCAGCTTTTAATGAGTTTGGACGGTATCTTATCCAGCAGTCAAGAACGAACTTGACGAAGCGAGGACGAAAGGATAAAGGGACATTGTACGACTCATTATCATTTGTTGCTAAAAAGAATAAAAATTCATACGAGTTCTCTTTTTTTATGGAGGACTACGGGGACTTTGTAGACAAAGGAGTCAAGGGGACAAAGAAATCCGAGAAGGCACCACAAAGTCCGTATAAATTCGGAACAGGAACAGGACGAAAAGGAGGATTAACCGAAGCTATTCAGGGATGGGTGAGGAGGAATAGAATACAGTTCCGGGATAAGAAGTCCGGGAGGTTCAGCACATACGACTCAACGGCTTATTTGATAACACGTTCGATCTGGCTAACTGGGCTAAAGTCAACAGCGTTCTATTCAAAACCTTTCGAGAGAGCATTTGAAAGACTGCCTGATGATATTGTGATCGCTTACGGTTTAGAGGTTGATAAATTACTGCAAACTGCAATAAATAACGCAAAATGATAAAAACATTAAGCACATATTATCTGAGTGTTCCGTTTGTTTCTCCACTTACAGGGGAGACTTGCACAGAATACAAAGTCCGAATATACATATGGACTGGTGCCAAAACCTCTCCACCGGTTGACCCGGAATACGAGATAACAAAAGAGAACATTGAGTCATCGACCGGCACCGATAAAATAAAGATTGGCAGATTGATTGACGATTTCATATCATTTGCTCCGTCAAATTCTGCAACGATGGAATTGATTGCAGGTTCTGGTCAGGCATGGTGCAAAACTTCCGTTGAATACACCACAGCAGACCCGACCGACACCGGAGTCGAACAGCTACAAACAACAACTTTAGCTCTCAAAGGTTACGGGTTCGGGTACGAAGGAGAAAACCCACAACCGAGAACAGACAAAATACTGATAGACAAAAACCTTTACCGGGTTAGCAGAAATAGCCGGACATCAATACCGGTTCTTTTAGATTCTCCAATGACGGGAACAGTGAAGTCTTACCCTGGCAATGAAATTGATTTTTCATTTTCAGAGCTTACGCAGACTCATTCATCAACGATTGTAAAATTGATCAACATTCCTTCACCTGAAAACGATGATTACATTGAAGTGAAAATAGGAGTCAGGACAATAACCTTAATCATTAAAGACGAGTTCAAATTTAGTCCGGTTGACGTTTATTTTCTGAACAAAGAGGGAGCGCAACAAACTCTGACATTTTTCAAAGAACGCAGGGACTCTTTGAACGTGACGAGGGAAAACTATGAATCGATTGCTGGCCAACCTGCTGACGGGTTCCATCAGTACCCGGATTTCAATATCAACGGGAGAACATCTGTCGTGCTTACTTCGGGTTATGTGCCAGAAACAGAGAACAGCTCGTTTAAGGAGTTGCTTTTATCGTCAGAGGTTTTTATCTGGGATGGTACCTGGTTCATTCCGGTTAACGTTTCGAGTTCAAATATCGAATACCTTACCCGGGTAAATGATCGGCTCATCTCATACGACATCGAATTTAAGTATTCATTTTCTGAAATTAATAACATATGATAATCGGGTTATTCATAGAGAACCAACAAGTAGAGTTATTTGAGTCAGAAGATATTAGTGTCACATCTTCTGTCCTTAATGTGCAGGATTTGACCAAGAATACAACCGACTATTCAAAGAGCTTTACTGTTCCGGCATCGCCTGTAAATAACAAGATATTCAGGCACTATTACAACGCTGATATTGACAATACGTTCGATGCTAGGGTTGCAGTTAGCGCACGAATAGAGATCGGGGGGTTTGTATTTCGTAAAGGCAAAATAGTTTTGCAGGAGGTGATCGTTAAGTCAGGGGTTGCTTCATCCTATATGATTAACTTTGTCGGAAATCTGGTATCTATAAAAGACCTTTTAGGAACTGATGAGCTTTCAGATTTAGACCTAACTGCATTCGATCATGAATATCTATCCGAAAATGTACTATCATTTTTAAAGAACGCCGAAGAAAACCCGCCAATTATTTACAACCTATTAGTGAAAAAGCAGTACTACTACAATACGCAGGCTAATGATTTTACAATGACTGATAGCCTTGCAAACATTCACTATAAATCAGGATCTCCAAACGGGGTAATGTGGGATGATCTTAGTGCTTCTATTTCCCTTTATAGTATTTTAGATGCTATTGAAACAGATTACGGGCTAACATTTTCCCGTGACTTTTTCGGATTGCCAAAATTCAAGAATCTTTATCTCTGGTTGAACAACACAAAAGATAAAAAGGTAGGAGGAGGAGCTCAGGTGATTAATTGGGATAGTGGAAGCGATGCAAATATTAACCTTGCAACTGATATCGGGCAATTTACTGTGAGCAACACCGCAGCATCTAATGATAATTTTTATTGGTTGCTTTATATGACCATAACACCAGAAGCCGGTTATGAAAATGTTGAGTACACAATGAGGCTAATACTTGACGGAGAGGTAAGGAGCGAAGTGACGACAACAGGAACTTCTACACTTTCTGACAGGCTTTCCAGAAATATACTTCCGGGGGTTGGTCCATATACATTCAATGCTTATTGGGAAGTCTCATCAACCCAAAAATTCGAGTATTCGGCAAAAGTGAGACAGCGTTCTAAAGTGTCTGGATACTTTCTTTCTGAGGTTGAGACATTTGCGTCAACAAATACGATTGCAAGTGTTTTTTCTATTTCTGATAATATGCCGAAGCTAAAGATCATTGATTTTTTAAAAGGGATATTCAGCGCATATAAACTGGTGATAATTCCGACAGATGAAAGTACGTTCTATGTTGATACTGTTGAAAACTATTACGCATCCGGTGAAGTTATCGACCTTACTCCGTATGTTGACAATGAGTCCGTAAAAGTTGCAAGAGGTAAAATATTCAACACGCTTAACTATAAATTTCAAGATCCTCAAACAATTCTCAACAAACAGTTTCTTGAGAATACCGGCAAAGCATACGGGAACGAAGAATCAATCATCAGAGATGCAAACGGTACTTTGTTAGATGGCGATACGCTGACTGTAGACCTTCCGTTTGAACAGGTTGTTTATGAAAGGCTTTACGACTTAGCCGGAGCCGATGAAATAAACCTAATGTACGGGGCAATTATTGACGAGAATCTAAACCCGGTAAACATCAAACCTCACATATTTTATCGGCAGTTGAAGCTTGTCGGAGGTGGTGGTATAGGGTTTATCCAAGAGAACGGAACAAAAGACCAGATAAGAACCTACATTAACACAGCATCACACGTTATTGATGACGAGGATTCAGATGATAGCTTTATATTTTCGGTAGAATTTAACAATTTTAGCGGTGAAAAGTTGGTAAACAATCTGTTCTCGAATTACCATCAGTCATATATTGACAGCATTTTCAACATCAAGCGAAGGGATTTCACGTATAAATGCAAAAGACTACCGACAAGAATATTACTCAAGTTGACCCTTGACGACAAGATTAAAATAGGGTTCAATTATTATAGAATAGACAAATTCACAACAGGACTAATCTCAGGAAACACAGAGTTTAAATTAATCAACTTATGAAAAAGGGCATCGAAATAAAAGACATTGTTGATCTTATTAGGTCTGCCGATTATTACGGAGGAGAAGCGATTGAAATAGCAAAAGGCAAAAACCAGCTCGTCACATCATGGGCTGGTATGATCCGTAAATTGAAAAGGAGAATAAAAGAATGACAATAGAAAAAAGGATTGACATAGTTGTCGATACGGACAAGGCAGATGAGAACCTGGAGAAGTTTGAGGACAATCTGAAAAAGACAGACGACACGACTCAGGATCTCACAAACTCTCTAGACAGCATGACTGGAGGAGCCGTTTCCGGGTTTAAGAAAATAACCGGATCGGTGAGAACTGCCGTCGCCGGTTTTAAGTCGTTGAAGATTGCTATCGCTGCAACAGGAATTGGATTGCTTGTTATCGCTATTGGGGCTGTTGCTACTGCTTTTAAATCATCCGAAGAGGGGCAGAATCAATTCATTAAAATAATGAATCAGATTAAGGTTGTTGTGGGGAACGTCACTGACATCGTATCTGATTTTGGTTCTGGAATCGTTTCGATAGGTAAGGCTTTAGTCAGATTGGCAAAGGGCGATCTGAAAGGAGCTGGTGAAGCATGGGACGGATTCAAAAATAAAGTAAAAGAAGCAACGGACGGTGTAAAGAATTTCGGATCAGAAACAAGGCGAGAGCTTGAGCTAGTGCGAAAAATATCTGATGATCTGGCGAACGCTGACAGGATTGCAAGGGACTTGTTGATTGAGAGAGCTATTGCAGAGAGGGATATTGCCGACCTTCGGGAGAGGGTTGCAAGACGTGACTTATTCACAGCAGAGGAAAGAAGAAACGCACTAATCGAAGCCGGGAATATTTCAGACGAAATAATCAACAAAGAAATCGAACTGCAACGGATAAGATATGAAGCTATAGTTGCTAATAACGCTCTTAGCGATTCTACAAAAGAAGATCTACAAGCGGAGGCAGAAGCTCAGGCCGAATTGATCAGGCTGGAGACACAGAGATTCGCTCGGAGAAAAGAGCTTGGAGCAGAGTTGTCTGCAATCAATGAGGCAGAGAGAGCACAGAGAGAGGCAGAGGCTGCTGAGTATAGGAAGCAACTTCAGGAGGAAGAGAAAGCCCGTAAAGAGCTTAATGAAAAAATAATAGAAGAGGAGAAAGCGAAAAACGAGCAGATACTTGCTGACTCTTTAGAGGCCCGGAGAAAAGAAGCCGAATATAAAGCACAAAAGGCGATAGAAGAAGAGCAGATGAACGAAGCTGTTCAACAGGCAAAACTTGATATCACAAATACAACTCTAAACATATTGCAGGCATTGCTAGGTGAAAACTCAAAGATTGCAAAAGGCATTGCTATTGCTCAGGCAACAATGAACACTTATCAAGGAGTTACCGCAGCATTGTCTGCCAGGTCTATATTGCCTGATCCGTTCGCAACAATTCAGAGATTTGCAAACGCGGCAGCAGTGGGGGTGATGGGGTTTATGAATGTTCGCAATATTGCGTCAATGGATGCGACAGGTCAGTCAGGTTCAGCAGGAACATCGACAGCAACTACCGGGGCAACCGGTTCTCAGAGGCGGTCAGCTCCGTCATTTAATCTGGTGTCCGGCACCGGAACATCTCAAATAGCTGAGTCAGTTTCAAGGAATATGCAACCTACAAAAGCATATGTTGTCAGCTCAGATGTAAGCACCTCTCAAGAGCTTGACAGAAAGATCGTTGAATCAGCATCTTTGTAAAATTTGAAACAAAAAATATCACTAGGTAGTTTATAGTTATGAAACTACTACCACTTTACGAGGCGATATTTGATAAGGATGCAGTTCAAGGTGTGTTCGGAATTTCTCTTGTAGAAAGCCCGGCAACCAGAGAGTTGTTCATTCAATTGTCAGAGGATAAACAAAAGGAGATCCTCAAAGAGACAGAAATTAAGCTATCAACAATAAGTGAAGAGCAGAGATTGCTTGTCGGCTTGGTGCTTGAACCCGATGCACCCGTATATAGAAATCAAGACGGTGAAGAGTTTAATATTGTGTTCAAAGAGGACACAATAAAACAGCTCGCACATAATTTCTTTATCGGTGATCATCACAAGACATCAACGATAGAACACTCTGGAAAAGAAATCAAAGGAATCACATTTGTTGAGAGTTGGATTGTTGCTGACTCAAAACGGGACAAATCAAACGTCTATGGATTAGAATATCCTTCCGGATCCTGGTTAGTAGCGATGAAAGTTGATTCAGAGCAAGTCTGGAGCGACTACGTTAAAACCGGAAAGGTAAAAGGATTCAGCATTGATGCTGGCGTGAAATTAAAAAAGGTAGAAAACAACAATAAAAAAGACGTAAAAATGAGCAAGACAATTCTTGAAAGATTAGCAGACGGGGCTAACAAAGTATCCTTGTTTCTGAATGAAAAGGCAAAAAATGTTGAGGTTAAATTCGGTCAAATTATGATGGAAGGTGGGGAGATCATCTTCGAGTATGAGGGCGATATGCTTGAGGCTGGGGTGAACGTTTTCGCAGTTGATAAATCTGACGAAACTGTAAAGATTCCGGTTCCCACTGGTAAATACCCTTTAGAAGATGGTTCAATTATGGTTGTAGAAGAAGAAGGAGTAGTCTCGGAAATTATGCCAGCAGAGGTAGAAGAAGCTCCGGCAGAACCTACTCCGGCACCCGCACCCGAACCTGTTGCAGCCAACAACGATCAATCTGTTGTTAACGACATCAAATCGATTCTCATCAAGTATGAGGAGAAATTCGATGCAAAAATGGCAGAGATTGAGCAAAAGATTGAGGGGATGTCTGGTGAAGTGGTGAAGATGTCCGAAAAACCAAAAGTAAAACCTAAAACAACTCAGGCAACTGTTCAGCTAAACAAGACCGGACGATTGCTTGAAACATTGAGAAACGCAAACAATTAATTTAAAATTTTAAAAAGTAGAATATTATGGCAACTACTGTAACAGTAAACAGCAACTATGCCGGTAAAGAAGCCGGGGTAATTATTGGAGCAGCTTTTAAAGAGGCTGATTCAATCAAAAATGGTCTCGTGACAATGTTCCCGAATGTGGGAAGTAAGTTGAACATGAGAAAAATTTCATACACGGACGGAACAACCGCATACTCATGTGGGCATACTCCTGCCGGTGCTATTGTTTTGTCGGAAAAAATTCTAGACCCGGTAAAATGTAAAAACGATTTATCTGTATGTAAGGAAGATTTCAGAGCAACATGGAGCGAGGACTCAATGGGCGCATCAGCTCACAACGAGAACGCTCCGGCTGACATCATGGAAGCAATCCAAGTTGAGGTTCTTGGATCAACAGGCGAGAGAGTTGACGATCTTATTTGGAATGGGGACTCTGGAAACGCTGGAGAGTGGGACGGATTCATTACTCTTTGGGATGCCGACGCATCTGTTATCAAAGCCAACAACGGTATTACTCCGATTGGTGCAGCTATCACTAAGGCGAATGTTGACGATGAGTTTGACAAAGTCACTGCTGCTATTCCTTACGCATTGCGCAGAAAAGATCTGAAATTCGTAGTTTCTCCTGACGTTGCAGACGCTTACACAAAGTATCTGATCGAAAACGGAGCAGCCAACGGGCTTGGAGGTAACGCAAATACGAACCTTGTTTACGGTCGTTATACAATTGAGGTTTGTAACGGTTTGCCAGATAACACAATTGTTATCTACGAAAAGAAAAACCTTGTATTCGGAACCGGACTTGAGGCAGATTTCAATGAAATGAAATTGGTTGACGAGGATGAGATTGGTTTATTGACCGGCTTGGTACGTGGCAAAATGGTTTACTCAGGAGGCTGTCAGTATTACAACTCCGCAGAGATCATCTGGTACTTGTCGACAACTGTTGCATCTATATAGATGCAATTGAGAGAGAATATTTAAGGGAGGAGTGAATACTCTCTCCCTTTTTTTCACCTTTAAAAATAAAAAATATGGCTTGTGATTTAACAGTAGGCAGAGACAGAGTTTGTAAAAACTCCCTTGGAGGAAACGCAGCTCTTTACCTGTTCAACTATATAGAAGATCCTTTCACGGTTTCAGCAGGAGAAGCGACAGCGATAAACGTCGGGTTAACTGAGGTCTTTAAATACGAACTAGAGGGAGACAGCAATACGCTTGTTGAGGATATGGTGACAGACCGTAACAACGGGACCACTGTAAATACTCAGACTCTTAACGTAGTGTTAAAGCAGATCAACGCCGCTACTTCGGCAGAGATGAACCTATTGGCAAAAGGCTTTCCGATGGCGGTTGTAGCCGACAGAAACGGGGTTTATCATGCAATTGGGATTGATGACGGTATTGACTTTAATGTCAACGCACAAACAGGAGGAGCAAAAACAGACCTTAATGGTTACACTTTGGTAGGCACTTCTACCGTTGGAGACCTTTCTCCGAAATTAGATGCAGCAACAATTACAGCTTTTGAGGCTTTGGTTGTTCCTGTCCCGTAACTTTCATTTGATTAATTAAGTTGAAAAGCTGCATTTTAATAGGTGCAGCTTTTTTATTTGTAACGATTTAGCGACATGAGTAGTTTAAATAGTATGAAAGTAGTAAATCCAAACGATGTATCTCATTTAATCGGAGCAATACCGAGATACTACGGTTTTGCCGATGCGGTACTGACTTTGACAAACGAAACAACAAAAGTAGAAACAGAAGTTGTACACGCAGAGCAGATAATTGCCGGGGTTCTGGAGCTTTCATTTGATTTCGATTTCAATGAGGGAGACAAGTATGCGATCAAATTATCAGAAGGAACAGAGATTGTGTACCGGGGAAAACTTTTTGCCACATCTCAAGAAACACAAAACTTTAAAAATTCAGTAAATTACTATAGTTATGAGTGATAACAGCAATGACATTCGGTTGATTAGGATGAATCAATACATCAAACCAGCCATTGTCGAAGTTAAGTCAAAGGATTGGGTTTTGAATGGTCAATACAATTCCTTTTATAAATACATCATTGACCGGTACAACGGCAGCTCAACAAATGCAGCAATTATTAACTCTTATGTTGATCTGATCTACGGACAAGGGCTACAGAACACGAACGGCAGCATTGAGGATTGGATGAAATTAAGGAAGATGATAAGCCCGGAAGAGATTCGGAAAATTGTATCAGACTTTGAGATGTTCGGAGAGGCCACAATGCAGATCATAAAGGCTAACGGCTCCGACAAACTTCCATATATCTACCATCTGCCAAAGGACAAAACAGCACCTAAGAAAGTCAACGATGACGATGAGATAGAAGGATATTACTATTCAGAAGATTGGAAGAAAGCCAATACGGTAGAACCTGATTTTTTCCCTATGCTTGACCCGAATTCATCAGAAGCAGCTATGTGCTTTGCAATAAGACCATATAAGGCTGGGAAGAAATATTTTTCTGATCCTGATTATCTGGCCGGATTGCAGTACGCTGAATTAGAAGAAGAAATTTCTAACTATTACATAAGCCACATCAAAAACGGTTTGTCATTCGGGTATATAATCAACATTCCTGACGGAAATTCTTACACCCCGGAAGAAAAGGACGAGATGGAGCGTAAAATAAAACAGAAATTAGTAGGATCAACTCAGGCCGGTAAGTTCATAATCAACTTTAACGGACGAGACGAAGCGATAACGGTGACGGCTTTAGAAGTAAATGACGCTCACAGACAATGGGAATATCTTACAGGCGAAGCAAGACAACAACTACTAACAGCTCACAGGGTTACATCTCCGATGCTATTCGGGATAAAAGACTCTACAGGGTTAGGTAACAACGCTGACGAGCTTGACACGGCAGAGGCCCAATTAATGAAGAGGGTAATTGCGCCAAAACAAAGATATTTGTTAGATGCTTTTGAAACGGTTGCAGCAGCATTCGGTATTAACCTGGACTTACGGTTTAAACCGATAACAGACACAGATCAATTATCTTCCATGTCATTTTCAGACATGAAAATAGATTCTGAGCAGACCGAATTAGATAGAATTCTGGAAAGCTATGCTCAAGATGCGCCAGATGGTTATGATCTTTATGCTACTGAATACGATTTGCAATTTTCTGCTATAGCAAAAAGCGAACAAGACACTGATCTATGGAAAGTAAGATATGCTTATTCTGTTGGAACATCTAAAACACCAAAAGGAAAATCACGTAATTTTTGCAATAAAATGATAAGCCTTGCGGAGCAAGGGAAAGTATATCGAAAAGAAGATATTGACCAAATGAGTGCCGATGGAGTGAATGGTGAATTTGCTCATAGCGGGGGGAAATATGATATTTTCCTCTATGCTGGTGGAGTTAATTGCTATCACAGATGGGAACGTAGGATATATAAAAAGAGAAGGCAAGAAGATGGTCAGCCATTTGGGGGAAATGCTTTGCAAAATACATTCCCGGTAAGTGTAAACGATGCAAGACGACAAGGCTTTGCACCTCCTCAGAATCCTGCTGATGTAGCTATTGCAGAAATTGATAAACCAAATAACGGGAGATACCCAGGTTAACAATGAATTTAGTATATTTACATAGAGAACAAAACGCCAAAAGTGTAGAGCTTTTGACGTTTCTAATATTCACAATTAATAGCGTAATTATGAACACTGAAACAAAATTAAAAGAAATTTTCAGAACTATTGAAGATTATCCAAATTACATGATAAGTAATTTAGGGAGAGTTAAATCATTGTCGGGCTTAATTAAAAGACAGTGCGATAATGGGAATGGTTATATGTATGTTGATTTATACAAAAACAACAAAAGAAAAAAGTATAAAGTCAGCAGATTGGTAGCTAAATATTTTGTCGACAATCCAAACAATTTGCCGGTTGTAAATCACATAGACTTTAATCGTAAAAACGATAAAGCAACAAATCTTGAATGGACTACTCAGAGAGAAAACGCGAATATGAAGCATCTATCTTCAACATCAAAATATGTTGGAGTATGTTTTAATGGAAGAAAAAAGAAGTGTTGGACAGCAAGCATACATATAAATGGAAAGCAACATTTTCTCGGAAGATTTGAGAAAGAATATGATGCGCATTTAGCATATCAAAACAAATTAAATGAGGTAAACAAATGTCAGAAAAGCTATTCATAACACCGGCAGAAATGACCGGCACGACAATTCTTGGTGGGAATGTTGATGTAGATAAGTACATCACGAATATCGGAATGACTCAGATTTCTGTGATTGAACCGTTGCTTGGTACTGAGCTATACGATAAAATCGTAGCAGATTTCACGGCAGACACTTTGGCCGGCAAATACCTGACCATATTCAATGAGTACGTGAAGCCGATAACCAAACATGAAGCCTTAGCGGAATACATTGAGGTCAGTTCGTTCATGGTTGACAACGGAGGCACATTCAAGCACCAAGCAGCAGACCGGGAGATTCCTACAAAAGACGAGATTCAAATGTTAGCCGGGAAGTATCACAACATCGCACAGATGTACATTAAGCGGTTCGATAAGTGGATTTGTAAGAATATCGGAGATGTACCTGAATACAAGAGATACCAAGACGATGTAAATGCTCAAAATGTAGAGGTTAAATCCGGCTGGTATTTAGGACGAAGCCGGGAACCAGATTGGAGGATTGACTAATGGACATGTACAGTAATTATTCAAGACAGTGCAAAGACACTCAAGGTGGTATTAAGAAAGCATTTCTATTGCCTTTTGTTGAGTACGATGAAACGCAGATAAAAAACACCGGCCTTGCTTTGACTTCTTTCCCGACTTCCAAGGTTTACGAGTTCGATGTTGAGGGTTCATTCTCTCAGCAGACATCTGGAGAAGGTGGTTTAATCGCTTTTGATCATACCGCTTCGATCCGAATGTCAAAGATTTATAACTTTTGGGATGTAAACGCATTTATCCGTAACTTTTTCCGGGTTATAATTCTTGATAACAACGACAATCACATCCTTTTGGGAGCTATGAACGGGCTTGAGGCAAGTGTAAGGAACCTTTCAGGCGACTCAAAATCGGGATTTAACGGTTTTTCTGTTGACTTAAACGGAAGAGAAGAACTCGCAGGGCTGTACGTGCCGGATTTTGATTCATTTTTCTATACAGAATTAGCAGCCGGGAATGTATTTAATTACGACTTAAATTTTGATATCATTTAACTATGGCAAACTACATATCATACGATGACAAGGTAGGACTTATTGCAAAAACGACTCACGTAAATCAATGGTGGGATGATGACGCAAACGAAGTCAAGATCAAACACAATCTTAATGACGACCGGATAACTGTTGTTGAAAATTATCTTAACGGGAATATTGACCCTGCGGACTTCGTATCATTTGACACACTTGCCGAGAATATTTCTCCGACATCAGGGGATCTGGTACTTGTTGAGATTCTAGCAACAGGAGCAAAGACAAAAATGAGCCTGAGTTCTTTTATTTCGGCAGTTAACGACCATGCAGCCTTATCAAATCTTGATTATGCAAGCTCAGGACACACCGGTTTTCAATCGGCATTAACGCACAGCAGCGGAGTTCAGGAAGTTGGCGGAGCTGTGACAGTGGTTCCGGGAGAGATCGATCACGACACTTTGGCGAACGTTGACGGAGATAGACACTTTCTAATGTCTGAAATAGAAATAACATCATCTCAAATAACTGATCTTAGCAGCGAAATTCCAATTCCTATTCAGGAGATGACTTTGCCAGCAGCTACGGACGTTGCTGGAAGGATTTCGGGAGCTACTCTTCCGGCGGGTTGGAGTATTGCAGCGTCCGGCACTGACTTAGTTGTAACTCATAATTTAAGCCGAAGAGTCAAAGACGTTAAAATGTGGGTTGTAACAGGCACAGAAGAGCAGCAATTAAGAAACATTGCATCAGACAACGGATTAGTCACCCCGGATGCAAACACGCTTAAAATCGTAAGTTTAGGAACTATCAACAAAGTATTAAAAGTTTACATTGAATTTGTATGAAAAAAATATTGACATTTTTGCTGATCCTGATTTCATTTGTGAGTTTCGGTCAGCTACAGGGAGATAATGCAGACGAATTTTATAGGACGATTGATTGGAAGTTTATTCCAGAAAACGTCATCGCAGTAAATGATTCAACATTTACATTTGATGCGGTGCCCTATGATTACAACGATCCGGGAGCTATTGAAAGGGCTTTAGGATCATATGTGGTTGACTTTATCGGACACAGGTACAAGGTGATTTCGTCAACTTCAACTACTCTAACAGTTTTAAATGAGTACTACGATGTAAATAATCCAAACACTCATCAACCGCCACAATCTGGACAGGTGGCACACTGTTATGAATCTGTCTATAATGGAGAAGGATATTACATTGGAGCCGTTGATCATTCTACTTTAGATTTAGGTTCTCGCTGGAGATTGGAAGGAGCCAATAATGAGCTACAATGGAGGCATGGAATTGATTACGATCTGCCTTTTAAGAGGCTTGTTTTAGACACTACTTACACCCCAACAGGGACAGAGCCAACAGGAACGAGTTATTACGATAAGGAGGAAGGAACATTTTCAGATGTATTAAAAAAC
>ERZ1673962.677-NODE-677-length-21357-cov-57.542390_pt1 | contig 21357 bp, 19 predicted proteins | sample MGYA00580188_ERZ1673962 | MGnify/ENA primary metagenome ERZ1673962 (study PRJEB41334, sample SAMN05608104) | rock metagenome | biome: terrestrial subsurface; feature: shale formation; material: shale | place: USA: Pennsylvania ... | reverse complement strand
TATTGGCGACCAGTATTTGATGCTGTACTTGCACCCAATACAACTGGTACGCCTCACTTTGTTCTCTGTGAGCTTGCACATCCTCAAAAACTGACTGGCAAGGACATTTCAATTCAACGGGTTCACCCGCATCGTTGATGCCATCAAAGCTGGCCCGAAAGATTGCGTTATGATCGGCTTCTGCACATAACGGCAGAAGAAAGTCATTGTGCGCATTCTCAAATGCTCGCCTTGCTTGAGGCTCCAACCGAATACCGCGAAGCACATTAGGATTATTCGACAGGTCTTCCGGTAATACGAATCCGGTTTTTTCTGCCCACAATCGCCAAGGTGTTTTGTAGGGTGAACGCCCCATAATAATTGGGGCTTCAGATGCCGTAACCCCTGCAATGCGCCACTGGTGCCATGCAGGAGTACGTTGTGATAGGTCGATAACCTTCATATTGCCTCCTTTGAGGGGAGACTCCCCCGAAGGAGAGTACTCCCCTTCAGGGTTAAGTGGTTACTTTGCAGCTTGTGCTAACGCTGTTTGGTGCTGAACAACACTTGCTTGAAGCGAATCAATTGCCGCTTTACCGGCTTGAATCGAACCTAAGACAAGGGCAACAACCAATACCAAGCGAAAAAGTGAGGCTGATTTAGTCATGGAAGATCTCCAAAAAAAGACGAGACCTTCCCCCTGACGGGAGAATAATCCCGCCAGGGTTAGTAAAATGAATGCGTGGCGCTAAGAAGCTAAAGGCTGTGTGAGCGCTTTGGCTGCTTGTTGCTGTGCATTAAATATTTCTTGTTTCGCAAACGTCAGTTCAACACCTTGAAAATGTTCATTGGCATATTCCAATGCACTATTCCAAGCGTTTGAAGCTTCCGCCCGCTCGATAAGCTTGTAAACAAGCCCTCGGGTTCGATCATCAACTTGCTCGGGTGGAATCACAGATGGCTCAACAACGTGTGTTGCTTGGCCTTCGATAATTCGCTCCGCTTCGTCTTGATCGAAAATTCCCACAAAGCCAAACGCAATGCGGGAACACTGGATCATGGATTTATGTCTTAGCATTCGCTTAGTGTGTGTCTGCCATGGACCATCTACACGGTATGGGCCATTTTTGCCGTTACCTTCAAAAGGCGGTCGATAGACTTCATCCAGATACTCAGTGATTTTGACTGGGTGCGAACGGTCGCGCCGGTAGATGATGCATTCCATCCATTCCGGGCATTCTTTCGCGCCATCCAGTGAGACTTTGTTTTCTGAAGTCTTAAACTCCATGCCATCAAACTGGTCGTGTTGATTGATGATGCGAGACCATCCATCGACACCTACCACTGGAATAATTCCAGCTTGCTTATCAGGGAACGCAAAAATCTCTTTGGTGAAAGGGTTCAAGCCGTACTGATCTGCAACCACCAAGAGCGCCATCATCTGCTCATTGGTCGGTGCACTACCGTCACGTTGCTTGAATGCTGTTGCTTTTAGGGTATCGAACAGTTTGTTTGGATCGACACTAAAGCGCTCAGCAAAGCGTTGGATTAGCTTTGGTTTTTCCATTGTGGACTCCGACAATCAAAGTGGGAGTCTGCCCCGACGGGAAAGTACTCCCGGCTGGGTTAAAGCGTTTTCGCTCGGTTAAAAATCTGGTTCAGGATAAGTTTGTGCCCAATTAGCTTGGGAGCCCGCATCATCCGCCGGTGATGGCTCAGATGCTTTGTTCACACTATCAAGAAGCAGAAACTCGTCCGCGTCCACTTCGGTCAATCGATGCTTAATGCCATCTTTCTCCCATGAGCGCGTGCGCTGAGGCCCTTGAACAAAAAGCTTCGCTCCTTTTTGGATTAAATCTTTTGCTCTTAGCCCTAACTTAAATCCACCACGATCTCGAAAAACGACCCGATGCCATTCCGTATGCTCTTTGAGCTCATTGGATTGACGGTCGCGCCATTTCTCAGAAGTGGCCAGCGAAATGCTGGTCACCAAATCACCTGATGGATAGGCTCGCGTCTCTGGCTCAGAGCCAACGTAGCCTATGAGTGTTACTTGGTTTTTCATGATGTTCTCCTCGTCTTAGTTGAACTCTGTGCACACAGTCGCTTCTACCCGGCTGGGCAAAGAAGACTGACGACGCAGATAGGTTGGTATTTCGAGTAAAGCCATGTCGTACTGATGTGGCTCTTTGTAAAACGCAGATGTCAAACGGGGCATACCAGGAGCTTTAGGCACTGCCATTGGACGACGTTTTGGTGTTGGTGTGAGCAATCGCTTGATTTGAGTAAGTACAAATCGAAACGGGCGCAAGCATTGACCAGCAAGCAATCGCAAAAGCGACCAGCTCAGTTTTGCAAGCAACATAATGCCTGCGATTTGGATAATAAATCCGAAGATATATTCCATTGGTGACTCCTTAATTTAGTTTTGAAGGAGTCACCCCCAACTGGGGAAAACTCCCCCAGCTGGGTGGTGAAAAGGCGAACCGTAAGGAACGCATGGTTGAGCATGTAAAAACATGCAGGCTATTTGTTTAAGGAGGCTAGCTACCTCTTAGTACCACTGAGAAAACTCAGCGGCGGGCTTCCTTTGAGCTCATGCTCTCAGGCGCAGATATCACTGAAACAGATCAGCAATATTTGATAGTCAGTGTAACCGTCTTATCCAGACAGGATAGTTAGAAAGATGCTCGATTCTTCCACCTAGCTGAAAGGCCATTACCTCACAGAGGATTAGGCTAGGGACTGATTATTGTCATATCAGGAGCAAACTTATGGCCCAAGCAAAACCCAATTACTCAAAACCCATCTTTGAACAATCATTTACAATTAACAGCTTACAGGCGCAACGTGTCGTTGACCGTGTTTTTAGACGGACGGTCAGTGCGCTTTACGGAATCGATGTCATCCTGCGCATCATTGGCGATGAGAACGAAATTGATGAAGTGGAACAGATCATTAGCCAGTTGATCGAGGATTGCGCTAAGGCGGTAGACAACGAACAAGCTCGTTTGGACAAACTGATGGAGTCCAACGGCATCGATGAAGTACCTGACTACACCGACCCGATTACCTTCAACGCCAAAATCAGCTCGCCTCAGGTTGGCCAGTTTGTCGGCTTAGTTCGCAAACTCGATGCGTTGATGATCTCAATGGACACACTCTGGTTATCTAGCGTGCTTAGCAACAAGCAACGTGTTGATGGCAACTACGCATGGCAACAGCGCATTATCAAACTGGCTCGACGCATAATTGATATCGAAATTCGAGCACGAAAATCAGCCCAAGCTAAGGGTAAAGAAGCAGAAGTTGAGCAAGCGGTGCCTTCAACCGATGACGATATCACTGAAGAGGAAACAGATACCCCCGCCAACTAGCCAACTGGGCTCCCATCAACCAGCCCCTCTCGAAGGGGCTCTTCTAAATTGCAGTTGTGGACTTTGTAAAACAGTTTTGGACAAAAATGAGTTAGAGACTGAGGTCGGTTTTGTGCCCAGACTGTGTGAAAACTAATTTTTAATAAATTGTCTTGGGTATGTTCTTAGTTTGAAACCATTTAAGATGGTTGCGATCGATTTTTTCTCAGTATCGCAATTTTCTCCGCGCGTGCGAAACTGCTATGGCAACGCTACTCTAATTGCTTTACTTAGGCCGTTAACTCCCATAATTGTTATCATTCTTCTGAAGTTGTAAGCTAGGACATGAAGACTTATTTCTGTCCCCACGCTTTTTAAACCTCGTGTTAGTAAGTGGGTAGCTCCCATCCAGAGTTTAATTGTGCCAAAGGGGTGCTCAACAGTTTGCTTTCGATGAAGCATCAATTCAGGTTGATTCTTTAGCTTTTGAAGCATTTCTTCTGTCAGAATCTCATGCACCCACCGCCTTATTCGCCTAGGGTCTTTTTTAGAGTTAGTGCACTGACTTCTTATTTTACAATCTCGACAAGCAATGTGATTGAAGTAAACATCAAGGTATTTACCTTGCTCAAATACCTGCATTCGATTTTGAAGTTCATTACCAGCGGGGCATAAGTAAATATCTTTATTTGCATCGTATTTGAAAAGTGAGCGGTTAAATATCCCTTTCTTTTCAGAGGACGATGTATCCGTCTTGGGCATGATTGGCTCTGCACCCAAATCGATAGTGTCTTTTATATCAGGCTGACTGAAGTAACCTTTATCTGCTAATACCCGTATATCTTTCTTGCGCAATGCTTCTTGTGCGAGTTTCGTCATTGACGCAAGCTGGCCTCTATCTGGCACGTTGGTCACGTCATGCGCCACTATGAGGTGATGCTTGGTATCAACCGCACTTTGTACGTTATAACTCACAACTCTTGTAAAACCTTGAGTTTTCATTAAACGTGAATCAGGATCAGTAGTGGATATTTGCTTATCAGGATGAGCTTCAACTTGTTCTTTAATCTCGTATAGTTTTTTTAACTGGCTGCGAAAGTCAGCTAGTCTCTCTTTTGTGGCTTTAATTTTTGTGACGTTAGCTTGCTCTTTATCGGCTTCATCAAGTAATTCAAGATAACGTTCAATGTTCTTTTCGACTCGGTCGATGTGAAATTTAACTTTGCTTGGCGTAAAATTATTGCCTTTGTTGTTGCTAGCTTTAAACTTACTACCATCGATGGCAACAACGGGTTTCTCAAACATATTCAGGCGACGACAGACTTCAACAAACGTTTTGCATACATTTTTTATACCGCCTCCGTTGTCTTTTCTAAAATCAGCAATCGTTTTAAAGTCGGGTGCCAACTTACCAAGTAGCCACATCAGTTCAATATTGCGTTGGCATTCGGTTTCTAATCGGCGGGATGATTGAATACGGTTGAGGTAACCATAAAGATAAAGCTTTAATAGTGTGGCTGGATGATACTTAGGGCGGCCTGTGGACTTTAAGGTTAATCCTTTAAACCCCAATTCAGCTAGATTTAGTTCCTCAATGAAAACATCAATTACTCTGACCGTATTATCTTCACTGACGTAGTCTTCCAACGATTCTGGAAATAACGTTGATTGGTCACGACTTTCACCGCTTATAAACTTTGACATACTGCCTCAACCCTCAACTGAATCAATAGTCTAATTATATAAATATCAGTATATTAAGTGAACTAAATGTATAGATTAATAGATCATAAGCAGAACATACTTAGACCAAAAGGTGATCAGAGTTTTCACACAGTCTGTGCCATGAACGGACCTTGATGAATAGTATTGGATAATATTCCATTATCAAAGTGTCCTGTTTGATTACAGCAGATAATTACTGATATTAGAAATATAGGCGGACATCTCTAGATGTCACTATTATGCAAAAATGGATAGATAAATCACTTAACCATAAAATTCACGATACCAGTCAACAAAGTTATTAACGCCCTGTTCAACACTCATTTTAGGCTTATAGCCAGTAACATTAAATAAGTCATCAATATCTGCAAAGGTTTGGTAAACATCGCCCGCTTGCATCGGCATAAAATTTTTCTTGGCTTTAATTCCTAACGCGCTTTCAAGTGACTGAACAAAATCGAGATCATCTTTAAATAAAAAAGCTTCTATTTCTTTATCGACAAAGGGAGATTTACGACTATTAATTAAATCTACTTTCGCTGGAACGATATCGTAGATAACCACCTTATTATGCTGAGCAAGTAAAATGGCATTAGACAAACCAACAAAACCTGCTCCTACTACAGCTATTTTCATTAATACGCTTCTCTAGGAACACTAAAACGCTTAATAACTTTTGGCGCTTGGCAGTTTTCTGCCATTTGCTTAGCACTTAATAATAACCAGTGCTGCCTGTGAGCGTAGCCCATATCTTGCCCGTTAGACACATCGAAACACGTTAAGTTGGCATCATCTGGCACTAAAATAAATCGACCCGCCTTCTCGCCCATCCATAGCCATGCGTTACGCTCTTCTTCTTCATCCGTTGCTAGGTAACTAAAATGCGTTATTGGTAATTGTGAAAACAATAAAAATTGCTCTTTAAATTTCACTAACCCAAGTTCACCGCGCTCACCATGCTGACCTAAGGTGTTTTCCACTTCTTCAATAACATGTTTGGGTGTGCGCAGGGGCTCGGCTAGCCAATATCCTAAGGTACTCACTATTAACCAAGAAGCGACAATTACCATTCCTAAATTAAAAAAGGCGTTTTTCGACCGTAATCGCCATAAACTAACTAACCATATCGCTGCTAAAATAAACGCTAAACCTGCCGCCCACGGGATCATTTCAGGGTATGCGGTTAATGGTTTCACTAATTTTTTATGACCCGTTAATAAACCAATGCAAGCGACAACAAGCACAATAGCAATTAACCATAAAATGCTTTTGCTGATGCGGTTAAACCATAACGGTAGTTTAACTTCATGGTAAGCAATGGTGGTAAACAGCGACAACATCGGCAATGCAGGTAACACATAAACCCCGCGCTTGCCCGGACTAATACTGAAAAAACACACCACAAGCACAACCCAAGCAAACAATATCATCAATACTGGATCTGTTTTTAATTTGTGATAAACATGCTTTAGCGAGCTCAACAATAAAATTGGTAATGGAAACCACATCACGGGAATTACACTAACAATAAAATAATACCAAGGCTCAAGGTGATGCCAGGCATTGGCGTACCGTTCGCCCGTTTGCTTGAACAGAATATTGTTTTTGTACTGAATTAATTCAGGGGTCGCTTGCTCTGCCACCGTAATCATCATCGGTACAAACCAAGCCGCCAACACCAAGAAAAAGGGCACAAAACCTAACCAACAAGCGAAGGTGAGCCTGCCTTTAAAATAGTCTTTATTCGCCAAGCGATAAGCAATGATGGGAATAAACATGAGTACAGGTAAAAAACCTACCCCTTTAGTAATAATGCCGAGCGCCATAAATGCCCACGAAATAAAATACCAGCGCCAATTGGGCCCTAAAATGAAATGACGGATAAAGCCATAACAACCAATCGTTATCCAACACATCACCATCGCATCAATTTGGGCAGCTTTAGCTTGGATCAAAAATTGTGGTGTAATTAATAAAAGTAAAGCGGCATTGCGACCCACGCGAACACTATGGAGTTTTGCCCCAAGATCATACACCAAAAATAAAGTGATCAAGCCACAGATGGCGTTTGGCAGTAAAAATGCCAGTTTTAGGTTGCCAATAAGTGAATAAAAAAGAGCGATTGACCACATAAAAACTGGTGGTTTATCAGGATAAAATTCACCGCCACGCATTGGAAATAGCCAATTGCCAGTGGCAACCATTTCTCTGGCTACTTCAACAAATCGAGGTTCATCAGCAGGCCACGGTGAACGAATACCAATACCTAATAAAATAATAACAGCGGCAAAGGCCAGTAAGATTTTTAAGACGGCGTAATAATCATCTTGTTCGAAGGTTTTTATTATATTTTTCATAACCTAACTTCTTTATAGTTCTTGTACTTTACGACGAAATTGACTGCGATAAAGCAGTGAGCCAATTACCGATGAAACAATAAACAGCGCAATACTGATGAGTATTTTTTCGTGCTCTGATAAACCAATTCCAGCGCCAGCGTAGGCAAAAATTAAGGTTTGTGGAATGTAGCCAATAAAGCTACCAAGAAAAAACCCCTGAGCCGGTACTGTAGTTGCTCCAGCTGCGACATTAGTAAACAAGTTACTGCCGATAGGTAACAACCGAATCATCAATACCTTTAAGGTGGTATTGTCTTTAACCAAGCGTTCAAATTTCATTAAACTTTTATTAAATTTGCGTTGCAAGCTTGAGCGAAACAACCATTTGGCGGCGTAAAATGACAAAATACAACCGAGCTCTGTTGCTACTAACGCTAAAAGTGCCCCTTCAACAGCCCCAAAAGCAAAACCAAACGCAAACGCTAACAATTGGCGTGGCGCACCAAGAGCGGCATAGGCAGCCCCCATCGCCATCAATACAACAACGGCTTGTTTGCCTTGTTCTTTAACAAACTTAGCGACCCAGTTACTGTCAGCGATATGTTCAAAAAAACCTTGTTGAACTGCAAACGCTATCGCAATAAATAACGACAAACTAACAATAAATTTAGCGAGCCTGTTAATCGTCACTAGTGTTACTCGTTTGAATTTCATTAACCATTGGCACTTTGCCACGACGAATAAGCCACATCATGCCTAATACATCAACAATACCGACCCAAGCTCGATTCCAAGCCGTGTATTTTGATAGACCATGTTCACGATCGCGGTGGTTCACTTCTTGCACTTGCACTTCGCCTCCCATACGTTTGACCAAAGCAGGAATATAACGGTGCATATGGTTAAAGTGTGGTAGCCTTAGGTATGTGGCTGTGGGCACTACTTTCAAACCACAGCCGGTATCTGGCACACCATCATGTAAAATAGCATCGCGGAATTTATTAGCAAAACGCGACTGAAAACGTTTCCAAGGCGTGTCTTTTCGGTTTTTACGGTAGCCAATTACGCAAAAATTAGCGGCTTCTATTTGTTGAGCGCGCTCAACTAATTTAGGCAAATCAGCCGGATCGTTTTGTCCGTCGGCATCAAGGGTCGCCATCAAGGTGTATTTCGCCTGTAACACACCCGACACAATCGCTGTGCTTTGTCCGACACTGTAGGCATGTTTGATAGCTTTTACATCACAGCCTAATGTTCTTCCAGTTTCGAGGGCGGTTTCAAAGGTACTATCACTACAGCCATCATCGACAACGATAATCTCAAACGGGTATAAATCAGCAAGGCTGGTATGAATTTCTTCAATAAGATGGCCAATATTTTCGGCTTCGTCTTTGGCAGGAAGTACAACTGATAACATATATAAATCCCTGTTTTTTAGTTATTAGCGATAATAAATTTGCAAATTAATCACCGATAAGTCAAGCAATTAAAGAAACCTATCGGCTAAATAAAAAGTGTCTTAATAAAATATCAGGCAAACCTTAAGATTTACTTAAGAAAAACTGAAAAAATGATTTACAGCACTACACGCAATATTACTCTGAATATTAGGACTCTTTTCTCGGGTAGATTTCATCATACTTTAATGGCTACAAGTCCATTAGTTTTGTTGAGACATTTTTTTTTAACTGTAAAATATTAGAATATCCACGTTCACCAGCATATGTTCAATGTCCGTAACTCGCTCTAAGCAGTCTTTAGAGCATTTACTTTTACTCACTTTGGGGCAGAAGCAATGCGCAAGTTTTGCAATTTACTCACTCGTTAATGGACAGAAGTTCGTTAGAGTTTCTACTTAATTTAGCAAAATACGGATTAAGTCAGGTATGGGAAAGTCCCGATTTCAGATAATAAGTGCGACATTCATGGAAAGGTGTAGAAGAGGAGGCCAACTGCTAAAAGTGGTACGCTCTTCTCGTCAAAGAAACAAGCAGTACTACCATGAATTATCAGCAGTTGACCGAGGGCAGAAGATATCAGATTTCGGCTCTTTTGGAACGGGGAATTTCGGTTTCTGAAATAGCTAAAACTGTTCAGTGCCATCGCTCTACGGTATACCGGGAGCTTAAACGCGGCCGCAAGGGCAGACATTATTGTCCTAACGAAGCCCAGATGTTATCAATCAAAAAACGCACATCAGCGCGTAAATACCGTATACCACAGGAGCGTGTTGATTTTATCCGCTTGCTTTTAGAAGCGGATTGGAGCCCAGAGCAAATTTCCAGTGTATTAACGAAAGTCGGTGCCGCTGTCAGCCATGAGTGGATCTACCGATTTGTTGCACAGGATAAACGCTTGGGTGGCAAGCTATATCGCCATTTGAGACAAGGACACAAGCGGTATCGTCGCGGTAAAAAAGAAAAAGCGCCCGCTATCAAGAATGCCGTTTCTATCGATGTTCGGCCAAGCATCGTTGACAGTAAGGAGCGATTTGGTGATTGGGAAATCGACACTGTCTTAGGCAAACACGGCACTGGGGCTATGGTGACTATTTTGGAGCGTAAAACACGATTTTACGTGGTAAAAAAAGTGCCATCTAAGTCAGCAGATGATGTCACCAAAGCAACCATAGAGCTACTCATGCCTTATAAGGAGCATGTGCATACCATCACGGCAGATAACGGGAGAGAGTTTGCAGGTCATGAAACCATCGCAAAGGAGTTGGAAGCTGATGTGTATTTTGCCCACCCTTATAGCTCTTGGGAGCGTGGAGCCAATGAGAATGCTAACGGCCTTTTAAGGCAATATGTGAAAAAAGGAACCGATCTAACAACAGTAACGGATAGCGATATTGAATTCGCTCTATCGCGAATAAATTATCGACCAAGAAAGTGTTTAGGCTTCAAGCAGCCAGCGATTGTATTTAAAGAAATGGCATTGGCTGCTTGATATTGACGAGTGTCGCACTTCGCAGTTGAATTCGGGGTTAACCTGATGTTAGTTGTTAGTTATTGCAGAATGAACTCTGTTCGTCTTTTGATGTGCAGGATATCTTCTCACCTAAAAATTCTGATACTTCAGAAGTAATCGTTAGGTTTGTATACGTATAACCATACATTAAAAGTGACGTGGCAAAATGGTCAAGTTAACCAGCTAATTATCAATGTAGCATTTGATAATTAGCTGGTTAAACGCTTCATGCGAAAGCAATTTAGAGTTCAAAAACATTCCGTCATCGTCATACATAACAAGAGAAAAACGGCTAAACTATTTTGTGTACCCTGCAAGCAGCCACTCAGCCAGTATGTTTGATTGCAGATCTTTGTACGAACCCAACTCTATTTTATAGTTATCCATCGTGTTAAAGATTACCTTTAACTCCCAATCATCCATCACTAACTTGCCTTACTGAGTTACACTGCTTACTTAGATGCTTGTAATACTTTTTCGAGCTCTTTATTTTCGATAACGTACAGCCTCTGTCCACGGAAAGGGGTCGTGTATATCGCGTTTTCTTCTAGCGCTTTCGATTCATGACGTTGAATCCAGACAGTATAACCAGGCTCTGTTCTCAAAAATGCATCACGCTCTGCTTGGTTGGATGGTACTAGATGTAGCGGTATCTCCAATTTTCCCGCGTATCCAAAAGTATTGTGGTATTTCCCTATAAATGAGACTTGATTCCCTTCAGATTGCAGTTGATGGATACGTTGACCTGGCTCAGTTACGTCGTAAACATTCTTGAGTACAGGAGACAAACTGGCGAATAGCGCAGATAAACTTAATAGTAGAGCTCCAATGTTCAATGCCAAACGATCGATAGGAAGTGTTTTTTTCCACAAAAGTAAACCGATAAGTAGTAGAGGAAGAATTCCCCAACTTTGATACAAATCAGTAATCTCTGCGCTTCGAAACGCTTTTGAAACCCAAAATTGTGAACCAAAAATTAAAACAACAATCAGGATGAGAATACCGACTACAGCGAACTCTGTTTTGAATTTTCTTAAATCAACTTGCTTAGCAATCCAAACAGCGACAAAAGGAAAAGTGGGGAATAAGTAATGGATCTGTTTACCGCTAAAACAGCTAAAAATTACAAGTATAATCGCGAATAAGGCAAGACATAAGGTATCACCGCGTTCAGTGACCACCCATGGTCGGCTACGCCAGAAACCACTTAAGAACAACCATGGAAATAAAAGAGCAGGAAGTAGAAGCACGTACCAATAGAATGGTCTTGCATGAGCAAAAGAATTTTGCATTCGATCAACAGATTGCCCCCAAAATATTGCTCTAGCGTATTCTTCACCTCCGGATATGGCGGCAGGGATTGCCCACATTAAGATAATAGCGACAGAGATAAGAACAGCCCAAAGTACTGCTTTGAAAAAGGCTTTATTAATATTGGACGGCGAAGGGTGCCAAATACGAACTAACATTACAAATGGCAAAAAATGCACAAAAATAACAGGACCTTTAGTAAGCAGCGCAAACCCGATTGCAGTTCCGGTGAACCAAATCCATACTGGTCGGTTCGACTCCGAGTATTTCCACAGACTCAATATTGCCAGCAAATAGAATACCGTGAGTATTAAATCAAACATTATCATGCCCGAATACAAAAACCACCCTAAGAAGCTAAACAATATGAGTGGGGACAAGACTTGTGCCTGTTTTGAATCGGGGTAAACTTTCCGAGCCAGTAGATTAACGAGAAAAAGATTTAACAAAGAAAAAACTGGCACCACCAAACGCGACACTGTTTCTGAAGTTCCGAATACAGACCAAACGATGTTAAACAACCAGAACATAAATGGCGGTTTATGGTCATAGGGACTTCCGTTTATGTGTGGTACTAACCAGTTTTTATCTAGCCACATTTCCCACGCGACAGATATATAACGGGTTTCATCTATAGGTAAGATAGGCCTAAAACTAACATTTACCGCTATAAAGACCAGCGCAGTGATAAATGTTAGCAGCCAATATTGCTTACTAGAGACACTAATAGGGTTAGGGTTAGGGTTAGGGTTATTTGTTAACATAGAATTGTTACTCACATCATAATAAAGATAATAAATCCATTTAATTTCTTATTTGATAGTCTTACTGGGATTAAAGAATTAGCCCATCGTCCCGTGTCTTCGCAGATCCACGCTTTCTAGTTCTGACCTAGCAAGTATCTGAACAAGCTAACCTAGACTTTGTGAAAACGGGTATCATAATTCCTCTTCCATTTTTAATAGTTCAACACGGCTCTTAATATGATCTCTGTAAAGAAACCCTGTGAGGATAGCGCTCATGACACCAAAGAAAATGCTAAGGTATATCATTGTGTTACTTGAAGACTGAATTCCTGCCCCCACAAGTGCAAAGATAATAATTTGCGGGAGATAACCGAGTATACTTGCAGTAAGAAATGCGAAAAAAGGTACTCGGACACTACCTGATAAGACGTTAGTCACAACGTTGTTCCCAATAGGAAATAGCCGTAACAGCAATATTTTGTAAAACGGCTTACGACTGGCAAAGGAATTGAACTTAATCATTTTGTTCGGGAAGCGTCGATATAACCAGTTTGCGAATATAAACCGAGCGCAGTAATAATTTAGTGCCGCTGCAAAAATACAAGCGAACAATGTTAATGTAACGCCTAAGTTGATACTGAATAAATACCCAAACACCAATGCAATTGCTTGCTTTGGCCCGCTAAAAGATAAAAAGATGACACTGAAAAGGAATACCACCATTTTCCCTGTCGTACCATTTTGTTGGATGTAACCGACAAGCCAGTTCTTATCTGTCAAATGAACCATAACAGGATTATCAAGCTGATTGGCAATCAGTACCCCAACAACAATGAGAAATAAAAGCTTAATCCACTTCATTATTTGCTATTCACACTACTTACAGCTTTGACCATTGGATTTTTAGTACGTCGTTGTAACCAAATGACACCAAGTAAATCTACGATGCCGACCCAAGCCCTGTTCCAAGCGTTGTAATTTGAAGTGCCGGCTTCTCTGTCTCTATGTGCCACTTGATGAACCACAATTTCACCATCTAAGGATTTGATCAACGCGGGTAAAAAACGGTGCATATGGTCAAAGAATGGCAATCGAAGATAGGTAGCTTTAGGAATGACTTTTAAGCCACAACCGGAGTCTGGTACGCCATCACCTAACAGAGCATGTCGTATTGTATTGGCGACTTTAGATTGGAAACGAACCCAAGCAGTATCTAAGCGTTTAGCCCTGTAGCCTGCAATACAGAAATGTGGTTTTTTCACTTGAGCGGCGAGCTCTAACATACTTGGCATGTCTGACGGATCATTCTGACCATCGGCATCTGATGTAATGATCCACTCACCTTTCGCATGTTTAACTGCGGTTAAAACAGCGGTACTTTGTCCGCAACTTTTCTCATGACTCACAATCTGCAAGTCGCAACCACACTCTTGTGCAGCATCAAGCGCTTCCTGCACGGTATTATCGGTACTGCCATCATCAGTGATGACAATTTCAAATTGAGGATAAACCTTCAAGCTGTCATGAATTTCTTTAACTAACTTCCCTATATTCCCTTGTTCATTTTTAGCTGGAATAACGACTGATATACTCGGCAACATGAGCTCTAACCTTGTTTAAGCTATCTGTAAATAAAAACCTACAGAAAATCATTTTTCTTATTTGTTATAAAATTCTCGGTACCATGACACAAACTCAGCGATACCTTCTTGTATAGATACCTTTGGCTTGTACCCGGTTACCTGTAAAAGATCTTCAGTATCGGCGTATGTACGGTAGACATCGCCCGGTTGCATCTCTCTGAAGTTCTTTTTCGCCTCAATACCTAGTTGGTTTTCTATCCCCTTTATAAAATCCATAAGATTTATAGGAGAACCATGTCCGATATTGTAAACCGCAAAAGGAGCAGAGCTACTCGCGGGTGAGCCGTCCTCAACCTTCCAATGCTTATTTGGGCTAGGAATGACATCTGCAATCCGTACGATACCCTCAACAATGTCGTTAATATGTGTAAAGTCCCTCCACATATCCCCATTGTTGTTAATATCGATGGTATCTCCTTCTAGTATCTTCTTAGTAAAGAGAAAAGGCGCCATATCGGGACGTCCCCATGAGCCATAAACGGTAAAGAAGCGTAGTCCAGTGGTAGGAATTTGATAGAGATGCGAATAGCAATGCGCCATTAACTCATTAGATTTTTTTGTCGCTGCATAAAGGGAAACAGGATGATCAACGCGATCTGACGTAGAGAACGGGACTTTACTATTTAGCCCATAAACGGAACTGGAAGAAGCATAAACTAAGTGTTGAATTCTATTCTGGCGGCAAGCTTCTAATATATTTAAATAACCGGTCAAATTAGATTCAACGTAACAATGGGGGTTATCTATTGAGTATCGTACACCTGCTTGCGCAGCAAGATGAATAACCCGCTCAAACTTCTCTTTCTTAAACAACGTATCAATTGCTTCTTTACTCGAAATATCAAAAGGATAAAATCGAAATAATGGGTGTGCGGAGAAATGCAATCTTGCATGTTTGAGCGCTACATCGTAGTAATCGTTAAGATTATCCACACCAACCACTTCATGTCCCTGAGCATTGAGCTTTCTAACCGTTGCACTTCCTATAAAACCAGCAGCTCCAGTCACTAAGTACTTCATAATTAATCACTAAAATTTTTCTCATATAATGTGTATTTTTGTTAAAAATGTAAACTGTTAATTTGCAGGTAAAACTGAACGGCGGCTATGAAGCCACAAGGTACGACACCAAAAGCGAATAAATAAAAGACTGTCGTATAATTGAGGTAGAAAAAGGCTTCAGATGAGTTAGTTTCAAACACACTTTCCATCATAGTGGAATCAAACATGGTCTGAAAATTTACCGCCGCGTACAATGCCCCAGCAGAGGTCAGTACCACAAAAAACATAAACGGCTTAAAAATATAAGACCAAGCAAATGCTGAGAAAATAATAATAAATGCACAGGTCAGTAACACCGGCGCGGTATAAGGGAAGACAGGATTGGAAACGTCTGAACTCAGATTAAAAATAGTTTTCAGTACGGGATAATTCATCACAGTACCAAAATATACAGCACACAATATAACGAGTGTTGTCATATGCATCGGTATACGATACGTAGGCAATTTTTTTATTAACATCATCAATGATAAACCTGGTGATATTTCTTATGGACATAGGAATTTAGTTATTTCAGAACTAGTGAATAAAATGGAATAGACTTTCACAATTCTGAGGTAGGGTTAGTATTGCAATTGATGTGTAAAAAAATTGTCGACAACGGTATTTCTGGTACACCAGCTTTCTTCTCACTGCCTGATTATATTGAAACTCAAGCCTGCATCGCATCACTGGTATTTTTTGCTATTAGCGACTTCGAATGTCTTGTCGAGATATTAAGTACCTGTGCATTCAGACAAGTTCTAGCCAACTCAATTAATGGGATATTGAAGTTAAAAAATCCCAAGAGTTATGATTCAATTCAAGAGTCCTGACACTAATCAGTAAAACAAATCTAGTAAGAAGAACCCAACGGGTTTCACTTTCAAGAAGGCCCAAACTATCATCGCTTAGATTAGAAAAACTAGGTCTATACAACGCCAGAAAGAAGCGCCCTCATTCTTTGGCTGACAAACAATGGGGCAAAAGCGCGTTAGCTGAAATATGTTCGATCTGTGATCACAAAGTACAAAAATGGTTACTTTAAAGCGGAAAAACGCATTAAAGTAACCAATATGGAACATTATTGGCGCAGCTATTTTAGAAGGACGTGCTCAATTATTTCCCGAAATTTCTTCCGTCGCCTCCTGACGCAGTTTCTGTGCATCCATTCCGTTTAGCCTTTCAATGGCTCTGTCTGCGGCACTTTGACGGTTTCCATCCACGTTTAGCGTACTTCCTGAGCCAGTCAGTCTTTCCAGATCCAGTGACGGTACTTCGGGTAGGTTGCCTGTTATCGATAAAATACCTATCCATTCATCGAGATTGACTTGGCTCCAATCTACCAGGTTTAACTGACTCGCAGTCAAGCCTTCACAGTTGGGAGATTTCGCACTGCCCCAGCCAAGGCCCAATTGCGGACGCACTTGCTCTTGAATGATCCGTGAAAGTGGCGAAGTAAAGCAGCAATATGACTGCCGTTTTTCAACACAGGCACCTAAGAACTTAGACTTGCAGTAAGAGCCTACATAGTGGCAACTCTTCAATACCCGCTTGGCGTTCATTTCAAACTCGCTCTGCTCACATTTCCAGATAAGCTGAATGAGGATCATAGTGACTGAGTAAATCATGTAAGCCGTCATAACCGTGCTCAGAACCGCGCCCGCAGCGCCTCCCAGTGCAAAGTTACCACCCGAAACGACACCATCGGCTCCAACCGCGCCACCAACGTTACTAAACAGTGCCGATTGCGCCCCCGAACCAAAGGTAGTACCTACCCATTCAGCCGTTTTGTTGGTCAACACCTGCATGAAGCCAGTCGCAGCTTGCTCCGCTCCCGCGCCAGCAGCCGTTGATGGCCCAGCTCCCATGAGAGAGTCCCATGCTGACACAAAAGGCTCTTTGACCGCACTCCAAGTGCTCGTGATTGGCTCCCTGAGCGTATTCCAAGAACCATAGATTGCCGAAGACGGATTCATGGCCATGACTGCCGTATCAAGCTTGTTAACCGCCACTATCATCGTAATGTAGTCCGATAACGACACGCCACTTGGCTTTTCACAGCAATCGACTATGCCGCCAACGGCTTTTTTGCACTGGCCAGCATTACCTTTAAAGACCGTACACTCGACGTTATCTTGGCCATCAGCTCCCGTGCATGACATATCATTGGTCATAAACTGCGCCGCATTAAGCATCGCAGCGGCCTCTGCAAAGTTAGCCTGCTTGATTGACTCTGGCTCTAAACAATCTGTGCCCATGCAGCGAACTGGCCCCTCACAGTTGTATTGAGTTTCCATTCGAGCGTTTTGCACTTCAACGCTTTGTCCGCAGTCATACACCAGACTTTGGATATAGCAGAAGCCTTCATGACCAGCCCCGCCTTCAGTGCATTCGGTTCTGACGTACTGGCAGGCCGGGTTTTGCTCTAGCGCGGAACACGTATTGGTGGTCGTGTTTTGTCCGTTATTGACGATGGTTTGTGTATTACCATTGGCATCTACCCAGCTATCTGAGCTGCCCATGTTGAACTCTGGATGAGCAGTCGAAGCATTGTAGGTCGCTCTTGCCCTCCAGCATGAGAGCCCCAGTCCATCAGAACTGCCGCGACTGGTTAAATGAGCAGGAGACGAAACAACCGCCGGATAAAGGCTTCCAAGCTTAGCCAACTCGCCACTACCAACCGTTAACCCGTCGATTCGTTTTGTGCCCGTATCCAAACACTGCCACTGCACCGCAGTAAACTGATCAGTTTGCATCAAGCATTGGTCTACGCCCAGATCACTTGATTGATGAACAACGTCCTGTTCTAAGTACTTGCCGGAGAAGGTCAATGAAGCGCTCAGTTTCGCAGGAGCCAAACACTTCTGAACTTCTCGGCTGCAAGTATCGAAATCGACTTTGTTCCAGCCGGATTCACATCTGGAACGAGTGACCTCCTGGGGTTCATGCCACGAAATAATCGACCCATTAACGACCCTACACAATGAGCCAACCAAGGTTCCTTTTGGACACGTCATTTCAGGGTACTTAATGGACGGTTTCGTCTCAGTCACCGTCTCCTTATTGCCCGTCAGTGAGAGTGTCGTTTTCCAACCATTTGCCTTTGACGGCGACTCGGTGATTTTTATCTCAGTATTTTGATTATCAAAAATCCTCAGTGTCGCGTTTCCAGTTTGCATAGTACTGCTGTGCTGTGGAACAAAGCTGAGCGTTTCAGAGCTAAAGCAACCGCGCTCAATGGACCAGCTTTGTTGATGGGTTTCGGCGGATACACGTCGCTCTAACTGACACTGAGTAAGCGTGCTGATCTTCTCGCACACCTGGTAATCCGGTACATGCTTGGTTTCAGTAAATGGCGTAATCGTCTGAGTAGGCTCACAAGCTTCAAAACTACTTGGCATAAGGTTGGATACCACACACTTTGGATCGCTGGTTTGCAATCCACAGTCATAGGTATCGGTAAAACGAATGCATTCACCTTTATCATTGGTCTCGGCACATTCTGACGACATGAATCCACAGGAAGGATTATCTTCAAGCACTTGGCAGGCCTGATTTTCAATCCCCTTATAGCTTTCGTCATCTACACTCACTTGTACACGCCGACACAAAGGCGATATGCCAGCCACTGGGCTTGGGGCAAAGTAGGATTCACAAACGGAAACACCATTGACCACCGTACATCCGTTGGTTGAAGACGGCTGATCCGTGCATTGAATGCTGTAGTCTGAAAACTTCGTCGGGATATCCGCTGCTTGTTCGATACAGGATTGTGGCGACCAACTATCATTCATCACCACCTTGGTTGGATCAAAGCGCACCTTGATGCGTGCATACCCCTCACCACTACCCGTAACCGATACGCGAATTTTTACCGGCACTTCTAAACCGGGCTCTACCGCTTTTAGCTTGGCAGTGAGATCGGTATTTGGATTGCGCTCCCAACTGGTACTGAGCTCGCAGCGGCCAGCCGTTTCTGGTGGAAAGTTATTGTTCGGCCCAGACCAGACTTTCTGATCGCCAAGCCACACTTGCATGTAGTCATCCCATTTGGCGTACTCAAGAACGGCTGAGGTAATCGCATCGGGGTTCACGACTTTGAGTGTGATGGCCTGTTCAAACACTTTACAACGGCCACTCCAGTAGTTGTCGCCAATTCGTCCTATCCAAACTTCAAGACATCCCTCACCACAAGAGCGAAGGTTCATTGGTCCTGAAACATGCTCAATGATGCCTGCCGTGTAATCGTGAGTGATAGTGCAGCTGTTCACCGCTGTATTGAGCCTGTCGCATTGCTGGTAATTTGGGCTGCCTTCACCTTGAGACTCACAGCCGGGGAAGCTTTGCGTCAATAGATTAGGGTCAGTTTGAACCGCATCAGTTAATGCCCAAAGCGGATCATTGACCATATCTGGCCGAGACCTGTCTTTGATTTGCTGTAGCGAACGAAATGCTTCACCCGTAGCGCCACTTTCGGATGCCATGCTCTCTTGGCGCTGCGTCCCCAATTGATTCATGCTGGCATCAGAGCCATAAACGCCCGTTAAGACATCCAATGAGCCCTGATCCATACCAGGGAAAAGCTCTTGCAAGTTAATCGTCTCATTACCACTGCCATTCGGCACCAACAATGTATTGCCGTTAAGTGCGGGCATCGTCCAGTTTTGCAGTAATTGCTTACCTTCTTGTTGTCCGCTTAGGCCGGATTGGCGCTGCACATCAGCGGCCACACCATGTAAGGGCAAGCACGCCATAGTGATAGATAAAATACCCGCTAACACTCGGGTAAAAAATGTTGGTTTCATAGTTAACCTCCCGAGTTACAGCAGTCTTGCCAGCGCCACAAAATGTAGAGCGCATCTTCACCGGCACCGGGGATCGTTCGCCACTCTCCCCATTTCATGGTGCTTTCACCGATGACATGCGCACTTTCAGTTTCTGGTACAGGGAAGAACATACTCATCTTGTATTGGGATTTCGGCAGCATGGGTTCGATAACAGGTCGGCATAGCGCACTGTTCCCCATTGTTCGCCTTGCAAGACCACGCCTGTGTTGAGCCGCGATTGCTCGCGCCGCTAAATGGCTGGTGTTTTCTGCTAATGAGCCAAAGGCTAAGGTGTGGCCAGATAACGGGTAGAGATGGCCCCAACTGCCAGCACACCAAAACAACTGGTCAATGGGTTTACCAAGCGTTGATGAAGCAGCGTCAGCGGTACAAGCAGATATAGCCAATGGATTGGCAACGGCAGCCGCTTCAGGCTGAGTAAAAAAGGCCAGTTCATCGTTCAGCCATGTTGGGTCCAATTCCGACAAATACATCAAGTCAAAGTCCATGTAACCATCGGCATTGCAATTGCCATCCATGAACAAATCGAGCATGACCAAAAGCGGAAAGGCGTAATAATGGTAATGGTAGAACGCAAGATCACCGGTATCGTATTCACCTTCACCATGACCACCTTGCAGTCGTCTATCACCTAACGGTAAACGAATCCCTCCCAGGGAAGGCGAACAACCCGGCGTTCTGACCAATTCAATCAGACGCGCTGGCTCCCACATGCTGGTAACAATACCTGGCCTTGGCACGCCTAAGTTGTCTTCACACAAGCAAAATGACTTGTTTGATGCGCCGCTTGGGACATTGCCAGAGCCAAGAGGAAGACCGGCAACCCGGATAGGAAAAATGCATGACCAGCAAACATCCGTCAGCAACTTGCCCGACAATAAACCCGCGTCTGGGCAGGTCAGTTCGGCTTTTGCAGGAATAGATGCGCCCAGGACAAGCATGACAACGAGAGTCCACAACAGACGATACGTATTATTGAGCTTTTTCATGAACAAGCTCCTTTGCTGGAATTTCTTCTATTTCAAACGCGAGCCCCTTTGCTTGAACAAACGACGGGGTGACTTGCAAATCAAAGCGCTGCTTTAGTGAGGCATTGAGAAGGTAAACCGGACTGTCCAATGTCTTTTCGAGCGCCTTGAGGCTATTCCAACCTTGAGCACGGTCGAGCTGCGTGGTGATCAGCGTAATGCGGCGCAGTGTCCTATCTTGCGTCTCAAGCCAATGCGCTACTGCGTCCACTTCTTCAGCGTTCGACGCATTAAACACCACAAGCTGCTGAGTAAATGGCAAGGCTTTGAGCGGGTTAACACGCGTTCCTGCTGGGATCAATGTTCGACCATTAGCATCCAATAGTGGCCGCTGCATGACGATGGTTGGATCAACCGTTCTTATCCGAT
>ERZ1673962.676-NODE-676-length-21382-cov-3.734327_pt1 | contig 21382 bp, 22 predicted proteins | sample MGYA00580188_ERZ1673962 | MGnify/ENA primary metagenome ERZ1673962 (study PRJEB41334, sample SAMN05608104) | rock metagenome | biome: terrestrial subsurface; feature: shale formation; material: shale | place: USA: Pennsylvania ... | reverse complement strand
CATCACAGCCCCATTTCGGCCTTGACCGTTTCCCAAGGGATCGTCGGCTCATCCCTCGCTTGGCGGGCGTCCGCGATGTCCTCCATGTCCTCCAGGTATTCCATCAGCGCCTCGTACTCGGCGAAGGGCAGCAGAACCGACATCGGCTTGCCGTCCGAGTCGGTCAGAAATTGCGGGTGTAGCTCGGGCATGGGGGCATCCTCGTCTGTGGGGTGTTTCAAGCCGTGCGGCGGGTCTTGATCTCGGTCACGTCCGCCGATGGGGTCAGTCCAGCCGCGCCAATGATCCGGGCGCCATGCTGCTCCAGGGCCGCGCGAACCGAATCCTCGCCGAAGCGCGCATAGATGGCTGTCGTCGATTGGTTGGAGTGATTCAGAACGCGCCCGATCAGGTGCAGCGAGTTCCCGGCTTGGGCCAGCCAGCTTCCGACTGTTCGACGCAGGTCATGGACGCGCACGTCCTCGACACCGGCCGCCCGGCGAACGCGATCCCATGGCTTATTGATGTTGACCAAATGCGCGCCGTCCAGCTTGCCGGGCAGGATATGGGGGTTGCCCGCTACGCGCGGGATCTCGCGCAGCAGCGCCAGGGCGGCGGCACTCAAGGGGATGTAGTGAACGCGCCCGGCCTTGGTGTCTGGAATGCGCAGTTCCGCGCGCGTCCAATTCACATCATCCCAGCGCGCACGCAGTAACTCGCTCTTCCGCGCGCCGGTCAGCAGATACAGCCACAGACCGAACCGAGCCGATTGGTTGGGTTCCTCATTGATCGCCTGGGCCAGACGCGGCAGTTCCTCGGGCGTCACCCAGCGATCCCGCTTGGCCTCCTTGAAGCGGTCAATGTCGCGGGCCGGGTTGGGATGACCCTCGGGCACAAAGCCCCAGCGCCGCGCCAGATCGAACATCTTCGACAACAGCGCCAGGACGCGATTGGCCTCATAGGGGTGGGCCTTGCCGATCTTGGAGTGCAGCGCCGCCACGTCCGCGCGGGTGACGGCCGGAACCTTGAGCGATCCCCACAGGGGCAACAGGTGGCGATCGATGCGCCGCTGGTCGTCGGTGCCGCTCTTCTTGGCCTGCCCGTGGCGCTCCATGTAGGTCTGGCAGAGATCGCGGAAAGTCTCGCCCTGGGCCTGCCGCTGGCGCACGGCGAGCGGGTCGGCGCCCTGGGTCTCGACCTTGGCCAGTTCGGCGCGGGCCTGGATGCGGGCCTGATCCAGGGTCAGCACGCCATAGGTGCCGATGGTCATCAGGCGCTTGCGGCCTTGGGAGCGGTAGGAGAGTACGAACGCCTTGCGTCCGCTCGGGTAGATCCTCAGTCCGAATCCGGGCGGGTCATCATCCCAGACGACGAACCGCTCGTTCCCGGCTCCCTGATAGCTCAGGGCGTCGATTGTCTTCTTGGTCAGTCCCATACGCCGATCCTCTGTCCGGTGAGTCACCCAGTCAGGCGGTCGGCTTGAGTCACCATAGAGTCACCACGAGAGCGAGCATCAAATGGTATCAAAGGGCAACGGAGCGTAAACCGAGCGCGCCTAAGTCACTAATCTAGCGCGCTCTATCGTAACCCATCGCAAGGGAGCGTAACAGGGACTCTGTGACTTTTAATCAGGTGGTCGTGCGTTCGAGTCGCACAGGGCGCACCACATAAGAAAACGGCTTAGGCGAGCAATCGCCTAAGCCGTTTTTCTTTGGGTCGCCCCATGGGGCCATCTCAGGGGAGAGTTTCGGGCTTGTCGCTTAACCAGCGCTGCGCCTTGGCGAGATCGCCGAAGAATCTTGCGTTAAAACCGACATTCAAACTCGTTGTCTCATAAAACGAGAAATGGTTTTTGTTATCTAAGTTATCGAAGACGGCCACTCTGGACGGACGGTGCCTGCCAGGTTTGATCTCTCTCACATGCGTGTAGGTGTCACTGACGCCGAGCCGACCGACAAACTGAGTGCAGTCGATCAACACCTTGTTTGGTGTGTATCGGTCGAAGATCTCGTAGACGGCTTGCGCAATATCAAATGCCTGTCTCTTCACCAGCGAACCTGAAATAACAATCTTCAACACGTCATCGTCTAATGAAACAAAAATTTCGTAGCTTTTATTTTTCATTAGACCACCGGGCATAGAACATCCGCCCTTTTCAGGGCGGAGCTATTGGCGCATCACATCCTGCACGGCTCGCCGTATCCACTGCCAAGACCCCAAAGGATCTGCAACAGTGATTCTTCGCGTGTGATCAGATGCTATAAAATTCTATCTTCCTGTCAGCGCATCTGTTCCTGGATCAAGCCCAGAATACGCTGGCCGTTCGCACTGCCATCCGGCGTGCCATCTGCATTGAGCACGGTCACGCGCGATTCGGTCTCGTTACCGCTGACCTTGATATGATACTGCTTGACGCTGTCGACCTCGTCCTTGCGCCAGAAGGCCATGCGGGACATGAATCCGGGCTTCTTGCCATCGGGTGGCGGACCACCATCCGGACCGCCACGACCGGCATAGCGGACATAGTAGACGCCCTGAGTCTGGTCGCGATCCTCGACGGCAAAACCGGCGCGATCGAGCGCAGTTCCAGTCAGCCGCCACGCGGAACGGAACTCCTGCGGAACCAGGATGACAGGCACGCCCCCATTGGCGGCAAGACGTGAGTTGGCGCCAACCGGCTGCCCCGTGGCGGCGACCTCGGTCCCCGGACCCGCCGCCCTGGACTGGGAGGCGCCCAGATAGACCATGAGACGCCGCAGCATCTCGGCTTCCTTCTCGCTATCAGAGCCGCTCGGCTCCCAGATGGTGCGGCTGTTGTCGCCGATGCCGTCCGTGACCAGACGCTCGGCCATGCCGCGATGGGTCATGCGGATGTCGGTGGTGCCCGACTTGAGTCCTTCCTCGATCCGCAGACTGTACTGATCGCGGGTCGAGGTCGAATAGACGCCCTCCATGACCTTGCTCACCATGCGCGTGACGAAGTCCTTGCGGATCTCGGCGCGATTGTCGAGCCAGTCGGTGCGCATCACGCCAAGGGTCGGATTCTGCTCGGTCAGCAGGATGCCCTGCTCGCGCCAGAAGGCGACGAGTCGCGGCCAGACGGCCTGGGGCGCAGCCTGGACCTCAAGCCAGCGCTCGTTGCCGCGTCGCTTGAGTTCGACGTTCTGGACCTCGGGCAGCACGTCGCCCCGGCTGGCGATCCGCTGGCGCTGTTCGCGACTGCCGGCATATTCGGAGAAGGTCGTCGGCTGTTCGACACCGCCCGGAATGTCGAGCGCGTCGTCGAAGCTGCCGGCCGTCAGGTCCGGTGGGATCTCGAGATTCTCGGATGCCTCGCGCTGTTTTTTGTAGACGAGACGCTGATCGGGCAGGTTGTCCTGGATCTTGCTCATACTGCAACCCGCCAGCGTCAGCAGCGGCATGAAGAGAACGAGCGCCAAGACGCGCTTGAAACCTGGACTCACAGTCAAGAACCTCTCAACCTGGAAATCATTCGATCGGACTCGGGGCATCACAGCAGTCCGGCCTGGACCATGGCCTGACGCACGCGCGGCTCGCACTCCTCGGTCAGCCAGGTCAGCGGCAGGCGGATACCGGGATGGCAGAGTCCCATCTCAGCGATGGCCCACTTGACCGGAATCGGGTTGGACTGGACGAAGAGGTCGCGATGGAGGGCCGCGAGCTGGGCATCGATCGATTCGGCGCGTTCACGATCGCTGGCGATCGCGGCCTCGCACATGGCCTGCATCAGGCGCGGCGCGACATTGGCCGTGACCGAGATGACGCCGTCGCCGCCGCGCAGCATGAACTCGCGGGCCGTGGCGTCGTCGCCGCTGTAGAGCGCGAAGTCCGGGCCGCAGTCGGCGCGCAGACGCTCGACGCGCGCCAGATCGCCGGTGGCCTCCTTGACTCCGATGATGTTGTCGATCTCGGCGAGCCGGGCGACGGTCTCGGGGAGCATGTCACAGGCGGTGCGACCGGGGACGTTGTAGAGGATCTGCGGGATGTCGACCGCCTCGGCGACGGCCTTGTGGTGCAGATAGAGTCCCTGCTGGGTGGGCTTGTTGTAGTAGGGCGTCACCAGCAGCGCGGCATCGGCCCCGGCCTCGCGGGCGCAGCGCGTGAGCGTGATCGCCTCGCGGGTCGAATTGGCGCCGGTGCCGGCGATGACCGGAAGACGCCCGGCGGCGCAGTGTTCATCCTCGTCGAGCGTAGCCGACTCGCCCGTGGTGCCGACCGAAACGATGGCCGAGGTGCCTTGCGCGACATGGAAATCGACGAGTCGTTGCAGGCTCGCGTCATCGATCTCCCCATCGGCGTGCATGGGCGTGACGAGTGCCACGATGCTGCCGCGAAACATGCTCCAACTCCACTCAAGCAATGCCTAAAAATAAGGCGACATAGTAGCTTGCGCGGCTTGTCGGATACAACCGCCGCCAGCGACCGCTAGAACGCGGCCTGGCAGACCGAGAGCAGCGCCGCCGGGAAGAGTCCGAGCGCCAGCAGTGCCAGTCCGTTGAGCGACATGGCGAAGCGCACCCCGCTGCTCGTGACCAGGGCTGGTGCATCCTCGGCGGGCTTGTCGAAGTAGATGAACTTGATCACCCGCAGATAGTAGAAGGCGCCGATGATCGAGAAGAACACCGCGACCAGCGCCAGCCACACCATATCGATGCGGACCACGGCCTCCAGCACCAGCAGCTTGGCCATGAAGCCGACCGTCGGCGGCACGCCGGCCATGGAGAACATGATCAGCGCCATCATGGCGGCGTACCAGGCATCGCGGTCGTTCAGCCCCTTGAGATCCTCCAGCCGCTCGGCGTCGAAGCCCTGACGGCTCAGGATCAGCAGGATGCCGAAGGCGCCCGCCGACATCACGGCATAGACGATGGTGTAGAACATGGCGGCGGCATAGCCCTGCGCGGAACCGGCCAGCAGCCCGAGGAAGATGAAGCCGACATGTGAGATGGTCGAATAGGCCAGCATCCGCTTGATGTTGGACTGGGCGATGGCGACCAGATTGCCCAGCCCCATCGAGAGTACGGCCAGAATGACCAGCATCCCCTGCCAGTCCGGGTGCAGAGTGTGCAGACCATCGACCAGCATCCGCACCGCCAGCGCGAAGGCGGCGATCTTGGGCGCGCTGCTCAGGATCAGCACGGCCGGGGTTGGCCCGCCCTCATAGACGTCAGGCACCCACATGTGGAAGGGCACGGCACCGAACTTGAAGCCGATGCCGATCACCAGGAAAGCGATGCCGAAGACCAGCACCTTGTTGGACATGCCCTGCTCGGCGACCGCCGCCGCCACTGGAGCGAACTCGATCGAGCCGGTCGCGCCATAGATCATCGAGACGCCATAGAGCAGCAGACCCGAGCCGAGTGCGCCGAGCACGAAGTATTTCATCGCGGCCTCGGCGCCCTTGCTGGAATCGCGGTCGAAGGCGACCAGGGCATAGAGGGCGAGCGCCTGGAGTTCGAGACCCAGATAGAGGGTCAGAAAGCCGTTGGCCGAGACCATGATCAGCATTCCGAGCACGGCCAGCAGTCCGAGCACATAGAACTCGCCGACCAGCATCCCGCGATCCTGGAGCCAGGGGCGCGCGTAGACGAAGGTCAGGATACTGACGATGAGGATCGCGCCCCGCAGCAGGTCGGTCATGGCGTCGCGGATCAGGCTGCCGTCGAAGAACACCTGAGCCTCGCCGCCGCCGACGAGGCCGGTCAGCGCGATGGCGATCACCAGACCGAGCAGGGTCAGGCTGTGGTTGAGGCCCTTGTCCTCGTCCTTGAGGTAGAGATCCAGGATCAGCACCACGCTCGCGGTCACGAGGATGGCGATCTCGGGCAGGATGGGCAGCAGATTGGCGGCGTCGAATGTCATGGGCATTCCAAATCCGTTGTTCGGTTATTCAGGATGGATCAGCGCGCAACGCTGGCGACGGTCTCGGGCTGGGCTAGGACACACTCCCCGCGCTCCGCCTCAGGCAGCTTGCAGACCCCAACCTGTTCGACCAGATTCTCAACCGTCACATGCATGACGTTGACGAGCGGCGCGGGCCAGACTCCAAACAGCAGCACCACCGCCGCCAGCGCCCCCAGATTGATCCGCTCACGCAAATCCAAATCCGCCAAAGCCGCGACCTTCTCGTTCTTGACCTCGCCGAAGACGACCCGCTTGACCATCCACAGCGTAAAAGCCGCCGCCAGAATCAGCGTCGTCGCCGCCAGCAGCGCCCACCAGAAACTCGCCTTGAAGGTCGCCAGAATCACCATGAACTCGCCGACAAACCCCGAAGTCCCCGGCAGTCCGGCATTGGCCATCGCGAAATAGACCATGAACGCTCCGAACCAGGGCATCGTATTGATGACACCGCCATAATCGGCGATCTCACGCGAATGAACGCGATCATAGAGCACCCCGACACACAGGAAGAGCGCCCCCGAGATGAACCCGTGCGAGATCATCTGCACCATGCCGCCCTCGATGCCCATCACCGCCCCACCCGTCACGCTCGGATTGAGCGCAATCGTAAAGACGATGAAAAACCCAAGCGTCACGAACCCCATGTGCGCAATCGACGAATAGGCGATGAGCTTCTTCATATCCTGCTGCACCAGCGCCACGAAGCCGATATAGACGATCGCGATCAGCGACAGCGCAATAATGACCCAAGCCAGATCCGCACTTGCATCCGGCGTGATCGGCAGCGAGAACCGCAGGAAACCATACCCGCCGATCTTGAGCATGATCGCCGCCAGAATCACCGACCCCCCCGTCGGCGCCTCAACGTGCGCATCCGGCAACCAGGTATGCACCGGAAACATCGGCACCTTGACCGCGAACGCCAGGAAGAACGCAATGAAGATCAGCGTCTGCGCCGTCATCCCCAGTTCCAGCGCATGGAAATCCAGAATGCTGAAACTGCCCGACTGGAAGTACATATAGATCAGCGCGACCAGCATGAACACCGAACCGAGGAAGGTGTAAATGAAGAACTTGATGGTCGCATAAACCCGGTTCGGCCCGCCCCAGACCCCGATGATGATGAACATCGGGATCAGCATCGCCTCCCAGAACACATAGAACAGCACCGCATCGAGCGCCGAGAACACGCCGACCATGATGCCTTCCATGATCAGGAACGCGGCCATGTACTGGCTCGGCTTGTAGCTGATGACCTCCCAGCCGGCGATGACGACGAAGATCGAGATGAAGGTCGTCAGCACGATCAGCGGCATCGACAGCCCATCGACGCCGAGGAAGTATTCGACATTGAAGTTCGGAATCCAGGGCGCGCGTTCGACGAACTGCATCTCGGCGGTGGTCGGGTCGAAGCCGATCCACAGTCCCAGACTGACCACGAAGGTCAGCACCGCGAAGGCCAGCGCCGTCCATTTCGAAAGCGTCTTCTCCTGATCGCCGCTCGCCAGCACCACCAGCCCGCCGATGATCGGCAGCCAGATGGTCAGCGTGAGTAAGGGTAAAGCGTTCATGACTACAGTCTTCTCCCTTAATCGGCGTCAGAGCGTCACGAAAACCGTCAACAGGCCAACCAGCCCGACGATCATCGCAATGGCGTAGTGATAGAGATATCCGGTCTGGAGATGCCGGAAGCGCAGCGCCAGCCGCCCGACGGTACGCGCCGAGCCGTTGACCATGCCCCCATCAATGAGAGTACGATCACCCGTGATCCAGAGCGAGCGGCCCAGATTGCGACTGCCACCCGCAAAGAAACGCTGGTTGAAGTCGTCGAAGCCGTACTTGTCCTGGAGCACGCGCGTCACCGGCCCGCCGAACACCTGGAGCAGCTCGTCGATGCGCGGATTCCAGGCATGCAGCACCCACCAGATGAGCGCCGCCAGCGCCAGACCCGCCATCGCCAGATAGAAGGGCACAGCGTGCGTCCCATGCTCGACGAAGGCCGCCTGACCGTGCCAGTGCTCGCGCAGATGATGGAGCGTGTCGTGCTCGTGGGCGACGACGATCGGACTCCAGTCGCCGGTCGTCCACCAGTCGCCGATCAGCATCGGCTCGACGGCATACCAGCCGATGAAGACCGACGGAATCGCCAGCAGCACCAGAGGCACAGTCACCACCCAGGGGGACTCGTGCAGATGATGCTTGGTGTGCTCGTCCATCCGCTCACGGCCGTGGAAGACCAGAAAGTACATGCGGAAGCTGTAGAGCGCCGTGACGAAGACGCCTGCCGTCAGCAGCAGCGAGGCATAGCCCGAACCGAAGAGCTCGGAATGCCCGACCGCCTCGATGATGGCGTCCTTGGAGAAGAAGCCCGAGAAGCCGGGGAAGCCGATCAGCGCCAGCGAACCGATCAGGGCGGTCAGCCAGGTGATCGGCATGTACTTGCGCAGACCACCCATGTGGCTGATGTCCTGCTTGTGGTGCATGGCGATGATGACCGAACCGGCGGCCAGGAACAGCAGCGCCTTGAAGAAGGCATGGGTCATCAGATGGAAGATGCCCGCCGCATAGGCCGAAGCGCCGAGCGCCGTGACCATGTAGCCGAGTTGCGACAGGGTCGAATAGGCGACCACGCGCTTGATGTCGTTCTGCACCAGACCGATCAGGCCCATGAAGAAGGCCGTGCTCGCGCCGACGATGAGGATGAAGCTCAGCGCTGTCTCCGACAGCTCATAGAGCGGCGACATGCGCGCCACCATGAACACGCCCGCCGTGACCATGGTCGCGGCATGGATCAGCGCCGAGATCGGAGTCGGGCCTTCCATCGAGTCCGGCAGCCAGACATGCAGCGGCACCTGCGCCGATTTACCCATGGCGCCGATGAAGAGCAGGATGCCGATCAGCGTCATCAGCGACACGCCGCCGAGGATCGCGACCTGGGTGTCGGCCAGCTCGGGCGCCTTGGCGAAGACCTCGGCATAGTCCATCGAGCCGAAATACATGCCGATCGCGGCGATGCCGAGGATGAAGCCGAAGTCACCGACGCGGTTGACCAGGAACGCCTTGAGGTTGGCGAACACCGCACTCTCGCGCGTCGACCAGAAGCCGATCAGCAGATAGGACACCAAGCCGACCGCCTCCCAGCCGAAGAACAACTGCATGAAGTTGTTCGACATCACCAGCATCAGCATCGAGAAGGTGAACAGCGAGATATAGCTGAAGAAGCGCTGATAGCTGTTCTTGCCCGACAGCGCCCCGTGCGGCCAGTTGTGCTCGTCGTCGGCCATATAGCCGATGGTGTAGAGATGCACCATGAGCGAGACGAAGGTGACGGTGGCCATCATCACCGCCGTCAGCTTGTCGACCAGGAAGCCGACCTCGAAATGCATCCCGTCCGAGACCAGCCAGGTGTAGACCGGACCGTTGAAGACGGTCGCCTCACCCCAGATGAAGCGCGCCAGCACCCACAGCGACAGCGCAGCCGAGACAGCCACGCCCGCGATGGTGGCGCGATGCGCGCCCCGGCGTCCGATCCGCCCGCCGAAGAAGCCGGCGACGATAGCGCCGAGCAGCGGCGCGAGCACAATGGTCAGATAGACGTTTTCCATCGTTTAACCCTTGAGCGCGTCGAGATCCTCGACGTTGATGGTGCGGCGGTTGCGGAACAGCACCACCAGGATGGCCAACCCGATGGCCGCTTCAGCCGCCGCCACGGTGAGGATGAAGAAGACGAAGACCTGCCCCGTCATGTCGCCCAGGAAGTGCGAGAAGGCGACGAAGTTCATGTTCACCGCGAGCAGCATCAGCTCGACGCACATCAACAGCAGGATCAGGTTCTTGCGGTTGAGAAAGATCCCGGCCACGGCGATGGCGAACAGCAGCCCGCCGAGGATCAGATAGTCCGACAGCGCGATCATTGGCTCTCTCCCTTCTCGGCGGCAGCGACCGGAGCAACGTCCTCGGCAGCCATCTTGACCAGCCGCACCCGGTCCGGTCCCTTGCGCACCCGTACCTGCTGGGCCGGATCGACGTATTTGTTGTCGGGACGCCGGCGCAGCGTGAGCCGGATGGCGGCGACGATGGCCAGCAGCAGGATCACGGCGGCGATCTCGACCGGATAGATGTAGACCGAATAGAGCAGCAGACCCAGTTCACGGGTATTGCTGACCTCGGCGCCCAGCGGCTCGGGCTTGGGGAAGGCGTCCAGTCCGAAATTGCCCGGCCCGACGATGAGCAGGATCTCGACCGCCATGATCGCTGCGATCAGCCCCGCCAGCGGCAGATTCTGCACGAACCCGGCACGGATGGTCGCCAGATCGATGTCGAGCATCATGACGACGAACAGGAACAGCACCATCACCGCGCCAACATAGACCAGGATCAGCACGATGCCGAGGAATTCGGCTTCCAGCAGCACCCAGAGCGCCGCACTGCTGACGAAGGCCAGCACCAGGAACAGCACCGAGTGCACCGGGTTCTTGCGCGTGATGACCATCACCGCCGCCCAGACCGTGATGAGCGCGAAGACATAGAAGAGGAATTTTTCAGCCATGAGGTGTCATCCCGCTCAGCGATAGGGCGCGTCGGCCGCGCGTGCAGCGGCGATCTCGGCTTCGTACTTGTCGCCGATCTCGAGCAGCTTGTCCTTGGTCAGGATGTGCTCGCCGCGTGTCTCGAAGTGGTATTCATAGATGCCGGTCTCCACGATCGAATCGACCGGACAGGACTCCTCGCAGAAGCCGCAGTAGATGCACTTGAACAGATCGATCTCGTAGCGCGTGGTGCGGCGCGAGCCGTCTTCGCGCGGTTCGCATTCGATGGTGATGGCCAGCGCCGGACAGACCGCCTCGCACAGCTTGCAGGCGATGCAGCGTTCCTCGCCGTTTGGGTAGCGGCGCAGGGCATGGAGTCCGCGGAAGCGCGGCGAGATCGGCGCCTTTTCTTCCGGATACTGGACAGTGAACTTGCGCTTGAAGAAGTACCGCCCCGTCACCGACAGCCCCTTGAAGAGCTCGGACAGGGTCAGGCTATGCAAATAGTCGCGCGCGGCTTTCAACATCTCGGGCCTCCAGATCATGCCGACCACCAGGGCGGCAGCCGATAGACCACCGCGAGCGCCACGACCAGGATCCAGACGATCGTGATCGGAATGAAGACCTTCCAGCCCAGGCGCATTATCTGGTCGTAGCGGTAGCGCGGGAAGGTCGCCCGCAGCCACAGGAACAGGAACATGAAGACGAAGGTCTTGGCGAGCAGCCAGTGGAAGCCGTCGCCCAGGAGCCAGTTGCCCGCCGTCCAGTCCGCCGGCAACGGTGAGAGCCAGCCGCCCAGGAACATGAGCGCGGTCAGGGCCGAGATCAGCACCATGTTGGCGTATTCGGCGAGGAAGAAGACCGCGAAGGCCATGCCCGAATACTCGACATGGAAACCGGCGACGATCTCGGACTCGCCCTCGGCGACGTCGAAGGGGGCGCGGTTGGTCTCGGCGACGCCCGAGATCAGATAGACCCCGAACAGCGGCAGCAACGGCAGCCAGAACCAGGTAAACAGGCTCCCCTTTTGAGCCGCAACGATGTCACCCAGATTGAGACTTCCGGCGGCGACCAGCACCCCGACCAGCGCGAAGCCCATCGCGATTTCATAGGCGACCATCTGCGCCGCTGAGCGCATAGCGCCGAGCAGGGCATATTTCGAGTTCGAGGCCCAGCCGGCGATGATGATGCCGTAGACCCCGAGCGAGCTGAGCGCCAGGATGTAGAGCAGCCCGGCATTGATGTCGGCCAGCACCAGTCCTTCGTCGAAGGGGAAGACCGCCCAGACCGCGAGCGCCGGGGCGATGGCGATCATGGGCGCGAGCAGGAAGAGCGTCTTATCCGCCTTGGTGGGGATGACGATCTCCTTCATCAGCAGCTTGACCGCGTCGGCGATCGGCTGGAGGAGTCCCCGCCAGCCGACCCGGTTGGGTCCGATGCGCACCTGCATGTAGCCGATGACCTTGCGCTCGGCATAGGTGTAATAGGCCACCAGTCCGAGCAGCGGCAGGACGATGGCGGCGATCTTGAGCAGGATCTGGATCAAGACCGGCAGGCTGTTCCACACTTCGATCATGACTGCCTCATCCTCTCTCGCCGTGGGCCGAGCGGCCGCTGAGACGTTCGAGCCCGACCGGACCCATCATGGCCCCCAGCCCTTCGCTGCCAGAGACGGCGGCGGGGATGAGCGCCGCGCCGACCGCGACTCGGGCATCCAGGAACAGATGGGTCTCGGCCTGGGCTTCGCCTTGGGTGAGGCGCACACAGTCGCCATCGGCCAGACCCAGTTCGGCCGCCTGATCCGGATGCAGCCGGACGGCGAACTCGGCACCGGGCATCCGGGCGAGTGCCGTGGCGCGACGCACCAGCGGGTCGAGCGAGTAGCAGGGCACGGCGCCGACGCGCGTCAAGCCCGACTCGGCGGTGAGCGTCGGGCCGGCGACGGCCTGGGTCGCGCGCGGCGTATTGTCGGGCGCGGCCTCGGCGCAGAGCGCGGCCAGCTCCTCGTGGATCTCGGTTGTGTCGTGATACTCGAAGCCGGACAGATCCAGCAGGTTGCCCAGGACACGCAGCACCTTCCAGCCCGGACGCGCCTCGCCCGGCGGAGCGACTGCGCCCTGGAACGACTGCCAGGCGCCGCTCGCGTTGACGAAGGTGCCCGAGGTCTCGGCGAAGGCACCGATCGGCAGCAGCACGTCGGCGGCCGCACGCAGCGACGGTGAATCGAAGGCCGAGCAGGCGACGACGAATCTGGCCTGCTCGCAGGCGGCCATGGCGCGGGCCGGGTCGATCAGATCGCGATCCGGCTCCAGACCCCAGAGCACCAAGGCGCCGAGCGGCTTGTCGAGCATCGCGCCAACGGCCAGTCCGGGCGTCTCGGCTGGATGCGCGCCGGGCAGGATCGCCGGATGCGCGCCGGCCAGATACGCGCCGACGCTGTTGGCGGCGGCCGGCAGATAGCCGACGCGCACACCGGCCGCGTCAGCGATCACGCCGGCCAGCGCCTTGAGCAGACTGTAATCGGGGTGGGCTTCAGCCAGTGCGCCGAGCAGTACCACGCCCTGCCCGTCCGCCTGTTTCAGCGCCTGGGCGAAGGCTTCATGCTCGGCGGTCGGCTCGCTTGCGCCGATCAGGTCGGCCAGCACGCCCGAACCGCGCGCGTCGAGCGCCTTGGCGATGGCGGCGAGATCGGAAACCATCCGCGCCGGTGCGCTGAGGATCTGGGTCGAGCGATGGTTGAGTTCCAGCTCCAGCGGATTGACGCACAGCACCTCGGCCCCATCCAGCGCGGCCTGACGAATGCGGTGCGCAAGCAGCGGCTGTTCCTGGCGAATGTGCGAGCCGATCAGCAGGATCGCCTTCTGTCGCGGCAGTTCGGCGACCGGCCGCCCCAGCCAGGGGAACAGCGGATCGGCGGCATCGGCGCGGAAATCCTGTTGGCGCAGACGATGGTCGATGTTGTCGCAACCCAGACCGCGCGCGATCCGTGCCGCCAGATAGAGTTCTTCCAGCGTCGCGTTGGGTGCCATCAGCCAGCCCATGTCGGCACTGTCCGCCGCCTTGAGTTGCTCGGCGACATGAGTCAGGGCTTCGGTCCACTCGACCTGATGCCACTCACCGTCGCGCTTGATCATGGGCGTCTTCAGACGATCCGTGCCATTGAGACCGGCATAGCTGAAGCGGTCGCGATCCGAGATCCAGGTCTCGTTGACGGCCTCGTTGTCGTTGGGATGCACGCGCATCACCTGCCCACGCCGCACATGCAGCCGAAGATTTGAGCCGAGTCCGTCGTGCGGGGCGATGCTGTCGCGTCCGGTCAGCTCCCAGGGCCGCGCGGTGAAGCGATAGGGCTTGGAGGTCAGCGCCCCGACCGGACAGAGGTCGATGACATTGCCCGCCAGCTCGTGCGTGACCGCATGAGCGATATAGGTGCCGATGCGCATGTCCTCGCCGCGTCCGGTCGCGCCCAGCTCGCGCACACCGGCGATCTCGGCACAGAAACGCACGCAGCGGGTGCAATGGATGCAGCGCGTCATGTCGGTGGCGATCAGCGGACCCAGATCCTCGTCCAGCACCACGCGCTTGCGCTCGCTGAAGCGCGAGACATCGCCGCCATAGCCCATGGCCACGTCCTGCAACTCGCACTCGCCGCCCTGATCGCAGATCGGGCAGTCGAGCGGATGGTTGATGAGCAGGAACTCCATGGTGGCGCGCTGGGCCTCGATCGCCTTGGGCGAACGGGTCCAGACCTTCAGGCCCTCACCGACCGGGGTCGCGCAGGCCGGCACCGGCTTGGGGAAGGGACGCCCCCCCTGCTCGGCCTCGACCAGGCACATCCGGCAGTTCGCCGCGATGGACAGCTTTTTGTGATAGCAGAACCGGGGGATCGAAATGCCCTCGCGATCGGCGACCGCGATGATCATCTCGCCCGGCGCCGCCTCGCAGACGCGGCCATCGATCTCGATGTTGATCTTGTCCGTCATGTAGGTCTCTCGATCGGCTTTCTTCGGACAGACGCGCAGAACGCACGCCCGGTGTCAGCCGTGGCGAACTATCGGATTACAAACCAAGTCGGCGGACGCCAGACCAGCAGGCGCCCACATTGGATCGACTGTCGAGCCGGTTTCAGGCCGCGAGACGGCGCCCGTGCTCGATCATGTACGCAAATTCGTGCCGGTAGTGCTTGAGGAAACTCTGCACCGGCATCGCCGCCGCATCACCCAGCGCGCAGATGGTCTTGCCGCCGATGCGTCCGGCGACGCTATCGAGCAGCTCCAAATCCTCGGGACGGCCCTGGCCATCAAGGATGCGCTTGATGACCCGCGCCAGCCAGCCGGTGCCCTCGCGACAAGGCGTGCACTGACCGCAGGACTCATGCATGTAGAAGTGCGACAGGTTGTAGAGCACCTTGACCATGCAGGTTCCCTCGGCGATCACGATGACCGCCCCCGAGCCGAGCATCGACCCGGCCTTGGCGATGGAGTCGTAATCCATGTCGACATCCATCATGATCTCACCCGGCACCACGGGCACCGAGGAACCGCCCGGAATCACGGCCTTGAGCTTTCGCCCGTCCTTGACGCCCCCCGCCATCTCCAGCAACGCCCGGAACGGCGTCCCCAGCGGCACCTCGAAATTATTCGGCGCATTCACATGCCCCGACACCGAGAACAGCTTAGGCCCGCCATTGTTCGGCCGCCCCTGCTCCAGGAACCACTGCCCGCCCTTCTCCAGGATCACCGGAATTGAGGCCAGCGACTCGGTATTGTTGATCGTCGTCGGCCGCCCATAGAGACCGGCCTGAGCCGGAAACGGCGGCTTGTAACGCGGCTGGCCCTTCTTGCCCTCGATGGATTCGAGTAGCGCCGTCTCCTCGCCGCAGATATAGGCGCCCGCGCCCAGGTGCGCATAGAGATCGAAGTTCACCCCCGACCCCTGAATATCGCGCCCGAGCAACCCGGCGGCATAGGCTTCGCGCACGGCTTCCTCGAACCGCGCGATCGGCTCGTAGAACTCACCGCGAATATAGTTGTAGCCCACGGTCGCGCCGATGCAATACCCGGCAATCGCCATGCCCTCGATCAACTGATGCGGGTTGTAGCGCAGGATGTCGCGATCCTTGCAAGTGCCCGGCTCGCCCTCGTCGGAGTTGCAGACGATATATTTCTGCCCCGGTGCCTGGCGCGGCATGAAGCTCCACTTCAACCCGGTCGGAAAGCCCGCACCGCCGCGCCCACGCAGGGCCGAGCGCTTGACCTCCTCGATCAAATCGGCCGGATCGGGACGCTCGCGCAAAATGCGCTCCCACTGCGCATAGCCGCCGAGATCGCGATAGGCCGCCAGCGTGTGCCGGATGGCTGGATCGAGATGCTGATTGCGGAAGCAAACGGTGTTCTGACGTTCGACCATGCCCTTACTCCAGCCCGTCGATCAGCTTGTCGAGCGACTCGGGCGTCAGCTTCTCGTGATAGACCTTGTCGAGCAGCACCGCCGGTGCATCGCGACAGGCACCCAGACACTCGACTTCCTTGAGCGTGAAGCGCCCATCGGACGTGGTCTCGCCCACCTTGACGCCGTACTTGTGCTCGACGTGTTCGATGAGTTCCTCCGACCCATTGAGCATGCACGAGATGCTGTTGCAGACACAGACCTTGTGCCGACCCTGCGGCGTCAGGTCATACATGCCATAGAAGGTCGCGACCTCATAGACCGAAACCGCCGGCATATCGAGATAGGCCGCCACGTCATCCATCAGCTCGGTCGTCAGCCAGCCGCCGTTGGCATCCTGGACGATGGACAGCGCCGGCATCACCGCCGACTGCTTCCACTCGGGCGGATACTTGGCGATGTGGGCGTCGATGGCCTCGCGGATCTCGGGCGAGAACAGCGCGGATTTGTCGACGTCATGTTCGACGGCCAGGGGTGCGTTGCGAAAGCTCATCAGCGGTCGATCTCCCCGAACACGATATCCAGCGTGCCGATGATGGCCACCACGTCGGCCAGCATGTGGCCCCTGGACATCTCATCCAGCGCGGCCAGATGCGGAAAACCGGGCGCGCGCACCTTCAACCGATAGGGTTTGTTGGCGCCATCCGAGACGATGTAGCAGCCGAACTCGCCCTTGGGTGCCTCGACGGCGGCATAGACCTCGCCGGGCGGCGGACAGTAGCCCTCGGTGAAGAGTTTGAAGTGATGGATCAAGGCTTCCATGTTGCCCTTGACCTCGGCGCGTTTGGGCGGCACGACCTTGTGGTCGTCGATGGCGACCGGCCCCGGATTGGCGCGCAGCCAGTCGACGCACTGACGGATGATGCGGTTGGATTGACGCATCTCTTCCATGCGCACCAGATAGCGATCGTAGCAGTCGCCGTTCACGCCGACCGGAATATCGAAATCGACCTGATGATAGGCCGCATAGGGCTGCTTCTTGCGCAGATCCCATTCGATGCCGGAGCCGCGCAACATGGGACCGGTGAAGCCGAGTTGCAATGCCCGCTCCGGCGAGACCACACCGATGCCCACGGTGCGCTGCTTCCAGATCCGGTTGTCGGTGAGCAGGGTTTCGTACTCATCGACATGACCGGGGAAGCGGTCGGCAAAGTCCTGAATGAAATCGAGCAGTGAGCCGTCGCGGGCGCTGTTGCGCTGGGCGATCTCGCGCGCACTGTGCCACTTGGACTTGCCCTCGTAGCGCGGCATGGTGTCGGGCAGATCGCGATGCACGCCGCCCGGACGATAGTAGCCGGCGTGCATGCGCGCGCCCGAGACCGCCTCGTAGCAGTCGAGCAGATCCTCGCGCTCGCGGAAGCAGTAGAGGAAGACGCTCATGGCGCCGATGTCGAGCGCATGGGCGGCGAGCCACATCAAGTGGTTCAGGATGCGCGTGATCTCGTCGAACAGCGTGCGGATGTACTGCGCGCGCTCCGGCGCCTCGACGCCGAGCAGCTTCTCGATGGCGCGCACATAGCCGTGCTCGTTGCACATCATGGACACATAGTCCAGACGGTCCATGTAGCCGATGGACTGATTGTACGGCTTGTATTCGGCCAGCTTTTCGGTGCCGCGATGCAGCAACCCGATATGCGGATCGGCGCGTTCGATGACCTCGCCGTCCATCTCCAGCACCAGACGCAGCACGCCGTGCGCGGACGGATGCTGGGGGCCGAAGTTCAGGGTGTAATTGCGGATCTCAGGCATGACGGGCTTCCTCGCCGGGACCGACGTAACGGCTGTCCTCGCGGATCACGCGGGGCACCAGCACGCGCGGTTCGATGGAGACCGGCTCGTAGACGACGCGCTTGAGCTCGGGGTCGTAACGCATCTCGACCTGACCGCTGAGCGGGAAGTCCTTGCGGAACGGATGGCCGACGAAACCATAGTCGGTGAGGATGCGGCGCAGATCCGGATGCCCCCGGAAGAGAATGCCGTAGAGATCGAAGGCTTCACGCTCGAACCAGTTGGCCGAGTCCCAGACCGGGATCAGCGAATCGACGATGGGCGCAGCCGCACCGACATGCACGCGCAGCCGCAACCGATGATTGTGGGCGAGCGAGAGCAGATGGACCACCACGCCGAAACGTCTGGGATCATCGGCTTCGATCTGAAGGTCGCGGTCGACACCGCGCCCGAAGCCCGTCGCTGACGCCTCATCGGTTTCCCACTCCGAACGACCATAGGCGGCATAGTCGACGCCGCAGAGATCGATCAACTGCTCGAAGCGGAAGTCGTCGTGATCGCGCAGGGTTCGAGCCACGTCGAGCAGCCGTTCAGCGGGCACGTCCAGAGTCAGCTCGTCGAATGCGTCGATCAGCTCGAAGTCCGACTCAGCGAAATGCGCGCGAATGGCCGCAGCAAGCGCGTCCACCCTGGCGGTGCGGGTCAGGATGTGTGTCACCATGATCTCTGAAGGAACTCAGCGGGCGATGGTATTGGTGCGGCGGATCTTCTCCTGCAATTGCAGGATGCCGTAGAGCAACGCTTCCGCCGTTGGTGGACAGCCGGGGACATAGACATCGACCGGCACGATGCGGTCACAGCCGCGCACCACCGAATAGGAATAGTGATAGTAGCCGCCGCCATTAGCGCAGGAACCCATGGAGATGACCCAGCGCGGTTCGGCCATCTGGTCATACACCTTGCGTAGTGCCGGCGCCATCTTGTTGACCAATGTGCCGGCCACGATCATCACATCGGACTGACGCGGACTCGGTCGGAAGATGATGCCGAAGCGGTCGAGGTCATAGCGCGCGGCGCCGGCATGCATCATCTCGATGGCGCAGCAGGCCAGCCCGAAGGTCATGGGCCAGAGCGAGCCGGTACGTGCCCAGTTGATCAGCTTGTCGGCGGTCGTGGTGACGACGCCCTCCTCAAGCAAGCCTTCTATTCCCATTCCAGGGCCCCCTTCTTCCACTCATAGATGAAGCCAACGACCAGGATCCCGAGAAACACGACCATGGCCCAGAAGGCGAAGAGGCCCAGCTCACCGAGCGCAACGGCCCAGGGGAAGAGGAACGCGATCTCCAGATCGAAGATGATGAACAGGATGGCGACCAGATAGTACCGGACGTCGAATTTCATGCGGGCGCTCTCGAACGCCTCGAAGCCGCATTCGTAAGGGGAATCCTTTTCGCTATCGGGACGCCGGGGGCCAAGCAGATAGCCCATGACCAGCGGACCCACGCCAACCAGAATCCCGACCAGGATGAAGATCAGGATCGGCAGATAGTTGTCGAGCACTCTGTCCCCTCTCTGACATTTTTCTAATATTCGCGGCCGAACCGGGAGTCTAGTGCAGGGGTTGGCGCGCTGTCAACCCTGCCATCAATCCAAATTATTTGATTTTTCAAAGCATTAGATAATTATCAATGACACAAAGAAAAACGGCATACCGCGCGGGCGATATGCCGTTTATTGTTGGTGCCGACGGCCAGACTCGAACTGGCACGGCTTGCGCCACTACCCCCTCAAGATAGCGTGTCTACCAATTTCACCACGTCGGCTAAAACTGAAATCATTGTTTATCGGCTGCCTGATCACCGGATGATTCGGCATCCGCGCTCGGCTCGACAGAATCCTGTACCGGCGCCAGCGGAACGTCGGAGGCGCTCGATTCGGAGGGCATCGACGCCCCTGGAATCGAAGGCACATCCGAACTTGCCGGACGCGGAACCGATTCGGTCGGCGCGCTCGGAACGACGACTGCGTCGCTCATTTTATCCATCAACCCGGCCGGTCCGCTAGTCTGAGTTGCATAATAGGCCAAGGCCATGCTCGTCAGAAAGAACAGCGTCGCCAGGATCGCCGTGAGCCGCGTCAGAAACGAACCCGAACCCTGGGCGCCGAAGACGGTCGCCGAAGCACCGCTACCGAAGGCCGCGCCCGCATCCGCACCCTTGCCATGCTGGATCAGCACCAGACCGATCAGACCCAGCGACAGAAAGACTTGGAGGACTGTCAGAATCGTTTGCATGCGTTACTCAACAAAGGGCGTCTCAAACTGCCGTCTCTCCAGCCTGGCAGATCGCCAGAAAATCTTTGGCCACCAGCGAGGCGCCACCGATCAGACCACCGTCGATGTCCGGCATTGCCAGCAATTCAGCGGCGTTTGACGGCTTCATGCTGCCGCCGTAGAGAATCCGAACCTTCCCGGCGATCGCGGCGTCATGCGCGGCGACACGGCGACGAATGAAGGCATGGACTTCCTGCGCCTGTTCGGGCGTGGCCGTCTTGCCGGTCCCGATCGCCCAGACCGGCTCATACGCAATTGCGATGTAACCGAACGATTCGATGCCGTTGGCTTCGATGATCGCGTCGATCTGCCCTGCAATCACAGCTTCCATGAAGCCCTGCTCGCGCTGCTCGAGCGTCTCGCCAACGCAGAGAATGGGCGCCATGCCGGCAGACACGACCATCGCCAGTTTTTTGGCAACGATGGCGTCGGTCTCGCCATAGTATTCGCGACGCTCGGAGTGCCCGCAGATTACATAGCGGCATCCGAACTCGTTCAGCATCTCAGCCGATGTTTCGCCTGTATAGGCGCCACTTGCTTCAGTGCAGACGTTTTGCGCGCCGAGCCGGATCGAACGACCAGACAGCAAACGCTGAGCAAGCTCTAGAAAGACGAAGGGCACGCAGACCGCTATTTCGGCTTTCGCTATCCCACTTGAACCTTCGAGAACACCCTGAATCAGCGACTCGGCGCTGGAACGGGTACCGTTCATCTTCCAGTTACCTGCAATCAGAGGCTGACGCATGGCGATACGGCTCCATGTTTTGCTCAAACTAGCAAGCTCGAAGCGAGCCGGCGATTATAGACACTTTCGCGCATTCCGCAAGCCCCCTGTGAATGCGAAATCGCGAGGCTTAATCCGGCGCGCGCTTTCGGCTACACTCGCGCGCATGGCAAAAGGTACCAAGAAAACTTCCGACGGCAGCTCGACCATCGCCCTCAACAAGAAGGCCGGGCACGACTATTTCATCGAGCAGCGCCTCGAGACCGGACTCGTGCTCGAAGGCTGGGAGGTCAAAAGCCTGCGCGCCGGGCGCGTGCAGCTCAAGGAGAGCTATGTCAAGATCCTCCACGCCGAGGCATTCCTCATCGGCGCGCACATCTCGGCGCTGGCGACCGCCTCGACCCATATCAGCCCCGACCCGACCCGTAGCCGCAAGCTGCTGCTCAAACGCTCAGAGCTCAACCGGCTGATCGGCTTGACCGAGCGCTCGGGCTATACGCTGATCCCGACCGCGATGTATTGGAAGCGCGGACGCGCCAAGCTCGAGATCGGTCTGGCCAAGGGCAAGAAGCAGCACGACAAGCGCGCCACCGAGCGCGATCGCGACTGGCAGCGGGAGAAGGAGCGCATCTTCAAGACCGGTTGAGGTCGGGCGGCGACTTTTTCGGTTGCCCTGGAACCAAAGCTTCCCTATATTGACCAACTTCTCACCTGGGG
>ERZ1673962.675-NODE-675-length-21410-cov-45.235542_pt1 | contig 21410 bp, 17 predicted proteins | sample MGYA00580188_ERZ1673962 | MGnify/ENA primary metagenome ERZ1673962 (study PRJEB41334, sample SAMN05608104) | rock metagenome | biome: terrestrial subsurface; feature: shale formation; material: shale | place: USA: Pennsylvania ... | reverse complement strand
TGCGTCTGTATTCATGCAGGTATTATATCAGATATAAACTACCGCCGGGTTAATATCTACTCAGGCAGAACCACAGTATGCGGCAAGATCAAAAAATTGGCCAGCGCATTGAAGCAGCCTTTCGCTCTTCGCCTTTCGCAGCTTTCCCCCAATGGGTAGCCCCAGAGTGTCATGAGCGCCTGTCTCGAAGCAATTCGGCCTCAGAGGTTACAGTCTTTGTCCCAGTTGTCATCAAACTGTCGCTGAGCCCTCACGTGCTGAGAAAAGGTTTTGGGAGAGACTGCTGATATGGTGTCTCTTTTGGGTATACGGTGACAAGGCGTCTCAAAATTGTCTCATTAGGATTGATATTTGATAAATAAGACACTAGGTTATCTAGCATATAGACCCTAATGAGACATTGCTGTTATGACAACATTCGCTTACTGCCGAGTTTCAACACTGGATCAAAGCACTCACATGCAGGAAGAGGCGATCCTGAATGCCTACCCAGATGCAGTGATACGAGCTGAGAAAGCTTCAGGTACGAGCACCAGTGGCCGCCCAGTGCTAGAGCTGCTGATGGATATGATCAGCAATGGTGACAAGCTGGTGGTATGGAAGCTGGACAGGCTGGCACGAAATATGGCCGATCTGATGCAGCTGGTGCAGGACCTGGAAGCCAAGGGCGCAGCCCTAGAGATACTGGATCAGCGCATTGATACCAGCACTGCATCGGGGAAGGCGTTCCTTCAGATGCTGGGTGTGTTCGCTGAGTTTGAGACCAATCTGAGGAAAGAGCGGCAGCTGGCTGGCATCGAAAGGGCCAAGGCTGAAGGCCGGTACAAAGGCAGGCAAGCTGCTATAGATGCAGACAAGGTTAAGGAGCTGAAGGCTAGCGGTCTGGGGGCTACTGAGATAGCTAAGAAGTTGGGGATTGGCAGGGCTTCAGTTTACAGGTTGTTGAAGTAGCGAGGAGAATTTGCTCCTCGCATGCTTGTCAGGTGATACCTAAGCTCTTAGTGACAGCTTGAGCGGCTACTGCTGACCATACAGAGAAAGATGCTCCTTCAAGTTTCCCTACTAGCTGTCTGGTCTGCTGCCAGATGTTGGGGTCTTTAGTGTTATCAAGGAACTCGTAGCCGGCCCATGTCATTGTTCTTGATTCTAGGTAAGGGCTGGAATCGGCTAAGGTGGTGCGGCTATTTCCTGTAATTAATCCGGCCTCCTCCATAAGGTGGCAATGAAATCCTATTTGCTCCCTTGAATACCCTTCAACTTCTATATCTGGTGGGGCGAACCCATGAGGGTGCTCTTCCAGTTTAAGAAGGATCTCACGAACTAGTTCCATGTCGCGTTTCATGCTGTTCTCCAGATGCAAGATAGTTTGATACTTGACCATAGCACTGGCTGGGTGTGCCCTCCACAAGGGACAGCGGCTGGAGTTGCAGGCAGGTCAGTTAAAAAAGCTCAGATGGAACACATAGGTGGAACACATAGCCTTGCTAAGCGGCTCCGGCTTATGGCTCCATACAGGCTAATCTGAACCGAACAGATGCAAGTCGAACAATGCTAGAAAGCCCGTAGTTATTGGCCTTGAGAATGAAGTTACCCGCTTGTCTTTAGCTCTTCAGGAGCTGAGCAGAAACAGGGTAGTTTGTGTGCCGGGATGTGGCTGGTGGGGCCGCCCCCATCATCTGTTTTATCTCTTTTCAAACGCTCATCATTTTCGGTCCGTACCGGTCTCCGGCTTGCCGCTTGTCAATCTGTGTACAATGCCTTTGGCAATCTGCTGCAGCATGTTTTTTGGCCGGTCGGGTTCAGGCAGGGGCCGGCAGAGCTTGATGGTCATCAGGCCGGTCCGAGCGGTAAAGAGGCCAGCGCCTATCCCTTGCCCGGCCCTTGCTGACAGGCTTGATGTCAATGAGCTGCCCAACAGCGCAGAGCCTGCATCCATTGCCACTTCACTGGCGCCGGCAAATGCCAGGTTTTGCAGAACCTGCTTCAGTAATTTGCCTTGGGTCAGTAGCCCCGGCGCGATGCCATACACCGTGGCGATTTCACGAATCATGCGCAGGTTGCGCCAGGCGACCAGCAGCATATCGAAACTGGCCCAGGGGCTCAGTGCGACCATGACACCCGATTCCACACTGTAGCGTTGAACGCAGCGCTGGGCGGTGCGGTCGGCTTGATTCAGGGCATGTCGGCTCAGGTACTGAATAATCTCCCGGTCGTTGTAGCTGCTGTCGAGCTGTGTGATGGCACCTTGTAACTCGTTCTTCAGCGCCGTGTGGTGGTAGCGCTGCTCCAGTTGATGCAGCAGTGCTGTGCTGTCGCCATGACTGGTCTGTTGCAACAGGGCTTCAGCCTGTTGCTGCAGACCTTGTACCTGTCGCAATTGGCGGCTGCCACTGAGGCCTCGCCTGATTTCGATACCGACCACTAGCATCAGTAGCAGCGTCAGCAGGCTGAAGGCACCGCCCAGCAGGGGGTGAGTGGATATGCTCCAGCTGATCAGTCGGTACAACTCGGCACCGATGGCCAAAACGACCAACGTTCCCAACAGGGGCACTAACCAACCTCTACTGCGTACATTGCTCTGAGGTGGCGAGGGAGGTAGCTCCAAAGAGGTGTCATCTTCAACAGTCTGGGCCTTGTCCAGCGGGATATCTCGGGCTGGCTGGTGCGGGGGATGTTCGGCTGGATCGGCTGCCATCGCCTCGGGCGGTATCTCGATAGGGCGTTGCCATTTAGGTGTATCACGCATCAGAACAGGTCTCCCAACAGGTATTCGATCGCCTGGTCAAGGCGGATATGGTGCTCGGGCCTCAAAGTGCCTGCAGGTAATGGACGTGGTGCAAAGTCGACAAAGCGGAAGCGGTCACTGTTCCAGTCTTCGGCGCGAGGCAGCTCAGTGGGCACTTCGCCGGGGAAAAGGGCAATTTCTTCGCCCGTGTCCTTGCGATGACCCCGCAGGCAGGAGAGGTGCTGGCCATCCAGTCGTGCCTGCGCGGCTTCAGTGGCACGCAGGGATGACAGGGCAAGGCATCGGGTTTCGACCTGTTCAAACCGGATCTCGCGCTGAGCGGCTTCAATCATCAGGCGCAGGAACTGGTCCAGGTTGTGGTGCTGATTGGCCGTAACATGGTCGGCCTTGGTGGCGGCGAACAGGACGCGGTTGATGCGCGGGCGAAACAGGCGTCGAAACAGGCTGTTGCGGCCATACTGAAAACTGTGCAGCAGGGTGGTTAGGGCCAGCTGCATGTCATTGAAACAGGATTCGCCGCTGTTGAGTGTTTTCAGGCAGTCCACCAGTACGATCTGACGATCAAAGTGTCGAAAGTGGTTCCGGTAGAAAGGACGGACGACCTGTTCACAGTAATCGTTGTAGGCCTGTTGCAGTTGCGTAAACAGGCTGTTTGTATCCGCGTTTTCGGGTGCTTCGGGCCAGTTCTGGATAATCGGAAACAGGTCAAGCAATGGACTGCCTGCCAGTTCAGCCGGCATGAGAAGACGCCCGGGCTGCAGCAGGCTCAGGTTGTATGGGGGCTCACGCAGTTGCTGCAACAGGGATCGGTAACGTTCAGTCAGTCGTTGCCGCAGGCCCTCCGGAGCGGGAGCCAGCCAGTCGATCCCGCTCTGCTGAGCGATCCAGTCAGCAGCCACTTCTGTGCGTGGGAGAGAGGCAAACAGGGCCTGCTGCTGTTTGCACCACTGCTCGAAACTGAGTGTCAGCATAGGCAGATCGAGCAGCCATTCGCCGGGGTAATCGATCAAGTCCAGATACAGTGTGGAGTGCTCGCCCAATGCGCGCCCCAGCCCCGGTTTGCGGCGATAACGCAATGCCAGCCGGATCTCCGACAGTGCTTCGGTCGAATTCGGCCAGTGCGGTGGAGAGGCCTGAAGCCCCGCCAAGCATTGTTGCAGCGGAAATGGGCTGGGGGATTCCGTGCTCAAGTCACGGGTAGCGACAATTCTGCCTTCGGAAGCCGCAGCAAAAAACGGCAGTGAGCGCCCCTGCTCACTTTGCAGCAGGTGGCGAGCCAGGGCGCTTATGAAGACGGTTTTGCCGCTGCGGCTCAATCCCGTGACGGCCAGGCGGACACGTTGTTCCATGCCGCGCTCGACGCTCATCTTCAGCTGTTCGGGCCAGTCAGTCAGACCGCTTTGTCGGATCAGGCCACCCAGTTTGTTCGGTATGCTCATGCATGGCTCCGTTTGAGGTATCGGATTATTCTGTCATCCCTCAGCTGAAGTGTGGATGAAAAACTCCATTTCCGGTTAGATCCTGACATCATTTCTGCGAGTTGACAGAAATCCTGTTGCTGCGGGCTGAAACTGAACAAAAAAAGGGAGCCGCAATGGCTCCCGTTTTCGTTCAGAGCTGGATCAGTTGCGGTTGAAGTACTCTCGTGTCAACTTGAACACCACCGGGCTCAGAAGAGCCAGTGCAACCAGGTTGGGGATCGCCATCATGGCGTTAAGGGTATCGGCAACCAGCCAGACGAAGTCCAGGCTCAGTGTTGCGCCCAGTGGAATCGCTAGAATCCAGAGGATGCGGTAGGGGGTGATCGCCTTGATGCCGAACAGAAACTCTACGCAGCGCTCACCGTAGAATGACCAGCCGATAATGGTGGTAAAGGCGAAGATGGCCAACGCAATGGCGACCAGATAGTTACCCAGGCCGGGCAGGGCCGTTGCAAAGGCCTGGCTGGTCAATGCTGCACCGGATTCGCCGCCGGTCCAGGCGCCGGAGCTGACGATCACCAGACCGGTGATGGTGCAGATCACCAGCGTGTCGAGGAAGGTGCCCAACATGGCGATCATGCCCTGGCGCACCGGGTCGTTGGTCTGGGCAGCTGCGTGTGCGATGGGGGCTGAGCCCAGGCCTGCTTCATTGGAGAACACGCCTCGGGCGACACCAAAGCGGATGGCGGCCCATACGGCTGCCCCGGCAAAACCACCCTGCGCGGCAACAGGGGAAAAGGCGTGGGTGAAAATCAGATCCAGTGCCTGTGGCAGAAGGTGGGCATTGATTGCCAGTACGATCAGTCCGGCGATCAGATAGGAGAGCGCCATGAAAGGTACCAGTGCTCCGGCTACATGGCCGATACGCTTGATACCACCCAATATGACGGCACCCACCAGAATCATCATCACCAGTCCGCTGATCCAGGTGGGAATGCTGAAGTTGGCATGCAGTACATCGGCGACCGAGTTGGACTGCACGGTATTGCCGATACCGAAACCTGCCGCGGCGCCAAAAATGGCAAAGGCTACGCCCATCCATGCCCATTTTTTGCCCAGACCATTCTTGATGTAATACATGGGGCCGCCGACATGCTGGCCCTTTTCATCGGTTTCACGGTACTTGACCGCCAGAACTGCCTCGGAATACTTGGTTGCCATGCCGATCAGGGCTGTTATCCACATCCAAAACAGGGCGCCTGGTCCGCCCAGAAAGATTGCCGTGGCAACCCCGGCGATGTTACCAGTGCCCACTGTGGCGGACATGGCGGTCATCAGTGCCTGAAAGGGTGGAATTTCGCCTTCCTTTTCGTCACCGGCGCTGGCAGTCCGCCCGCCCCAGAGCAGCCTGAAACCGGTGCCGATCCTGAGGATAGGCATCAGTTTCAAGCCGATTGAAAGAAACAGGCCTACCCCGAGGATAAGCACCAGCATCATGGGGCCCCAGACGACCCCGTTAATTGCCGAAATAAACGATTCGATTGCAGCCATCGTAAGATGTCTCCGTGTTGTAAACCTGAAGTGGTCGGTACCGACTTCAAGGTTTGAGTCCTGAATTCACTGCCGAGCCATATTGCATTGTTTCGGGCCATGAAAGTACCCAAAGCTATAGCAGATCCCATGCCACTTAAGGTGAAGGCTGGGTCAAGTCAGGCATTTTTCGTATTGTTTTGTGAGAAAAAACTGTTTTCTATTTCTAAAACAGAAATACTTTCTGATTCAAAAGGAGGTTGTCCATTCACATCTCGGCTGCAGCAACAATGTGTGCGCTACAGTTGTGCCCAGTGCACTGTAAAGGTTCAGGCGATGACGATATGAACGGTCATTCAGACATGGAGGGTGAGGGCCGGCATCAAGCCGATAGAGTCGGGTCATGTTGCGCTCCGATGGTATTGTTATTGTTGGATGCGTTTCATGGAATATATTAGAGCCTTTTTGAGGCTCAACAAGGTTTTTTGTTCTGTATTACCTGCTGATGACAGAGTAATTAACTGCCTATATCAACCGGAAGCTGTGTCTGCTCTTTCACTTCCTCCATCACGATATAGGATTTGGAGTTTTTTACGCCGGGCAGGGTCAACAGCATGTCACCCAGCAACTCGCGGTACTGTGACATGTCATGCAGACGTGCCTTGAGCAGATAGTCGGCATCGCCGGATACCAGGTGACACTCCAGGATATAGGGCAACGTACTGACCGCCCGGTTGAAGCGCTCAAATGCATCAGGTGACTGGTAGGAAAGGGCAATCTCGACAAATACCAGCAGATTGTAGTTAAGCATTTGTGGATTGACGCTGGCGTGGTAACCCGTAATGAAACCGTCCCGCTCGAGCCGTTTGACACGTTCCATGCAGGGCGTTGTGGACAGTCCAACCCGGTCCGCAAGCTCGGTGTATGAAATGCGCCCCTCTTGCTGCAATATCGTCAGGATATTGCGGTCGATTCGGTCAATCTTCTTGACCTTCTGTTGTTGTGCCATTGCCTGGTGATTCCATCTGTAAATTGATTAATGAGTATAGTTTTAACCTGATTCAGGCATGGTGCAACGTATAAATGGCTGTCATCTACCCCAGCCAAGCCTCATTGGCAGTGGGGCGTTGAACAGTAAAGCGTGGTAATATCGGCAGCCATACATGAATGAACCGACCGGATGAATGAGGCAGCATGAGCTATCAGGTTCTGGCACGAAAATGGCGCCCCAGACGTTTCAAGGAAATGGTTGGCCAGGAACATGTTCTGAAAGCGCTGGTCAATGCGCTGGATGATGACCGGCTACACCATGCCTACCTGTTTACCGGTACTCGTGGGGTGGGTAAAACCTCCATCGCGCGCCTGTTTGCCAAATCGCTCAACTGCGAACAGGGCATCTCCTCCGAACCTTGCGGCCAATGCAGTGCTTGTGTCGAGATTGCCGAGGGGCGGTTCGTTGATCTGATTGAGGTGGATGCGGCCTCCCGCACCAAAGTTGAAGATACGCGCGAACTGCTAGAAAACGTGCAGTACTCACCAACACATGGTCGGTTCAAGGTGTACTTGATCGACGAGGTGCACATGCTGTCCAACAGCTCGTTCAATGCGCTGTTGAAAACGCTGGAAGAGCCGCCGCCGCATGTGAAGTTTCTGCTGGCGACTACTGATCCACAAAAGCTGCCGATGACGGTGCTGTCGCGTTGCCTCCAGTTCAATCTTAAAAACCTCACTGCCGAGCGTATTCAAAACCACCTTGATTTTGTGCTGGGAGAAGAGGGCATTGAGTCTGAAAGTGCAGCGCTCTGGCTGCTGGCGCGTTCGGCTGATGGTTCCATGCGTGATGCACTCAGCCTGACTGATCAGGCGATTGCCTTTGGTGCCGGCAGCGTGCGCGAAGCAGATGTGCGCACCATGCTGGGCACCATTGACCAGCGTCTGGTGTACCGGATGCTTGAGCAGATTGCGCGGCAGCAGCCGGCACAGGTGCTGGAGGCAGTACGTGAACTGTCGGAATTTTCGCCTGATTACCTGACGGTGCTGGGAGATATGGTCAGTCTGCTGCATCGCATTGCACTGGCGCAGGTAATGCCGGCCGCGGTGGATAATAGCCTGGGTGATCGTGAGCAGGTACTGGAACTGGCACGCCTGCTGCGCCCGGAAGAGGTTCAGCTGTATTATCAGGTTGCTCTGATGGGGCGCAAGGATATGCCTTTGGTACCTGAGCCACGAGAAGGGCTCGAAATGACGCTGCTGCGTATGCTGGCGTTCCGACCGGCCGGCAGCGAGCCGCTGCAGGGGCTGAGCCCGACTGAGGCGAAGGGGACTGATCCTGTGTCGGAACCTGCCGCTGCCGTGGCAGCTGCGCCTGCAGTCACCGAACATGTTGCGCCGAAGGCCGCTGCTGAGCCTAGCCAGCAGCCAAACGCGCAGGCACCCGCGGAGCCGCCGTCTGCACCGATGCCAGAGGACATTCCTCCTTGGGATGACTTGCCGCCGGATCTGGCCGAGAATTCGCCAAAAAAGTCTGACCCGGCTGAGGTGGATGCCCGGCCGGAGCCTGCCTCGATAAGTACCGCACAAGCGGAACCGATGGCTCCGGTGCGGACTCCAACTCCAGAACCACCGACTCCGATGCCTGAGGCCTTGCCCGTGCTGACTGCCTCTGGTCCCGTAGCAGGCAATGGTGACTGGTGTGATCTGCTGCCGCAGCTGGGACTTAGTGGCATGGTGGAAAGCCTGGCGCGTAATCTGTCGCTGGAGTTGGGCGACGCCAGTCGCATGTTGTTCCACTACACGCCCGAGCAGGATGCACTGCTTAACGAGGATCGCCGAGAGCGTATCCGAACCGCGATCAGAGCGGTTCGGGGCGAACAGGTTCAGATTGAGTTTACGCAGGCGGTGCAAACAGTCGAAACCCCGGCTCAGCGTATCGAGCGCCTGCGTGCCGAACGTCAGGCAGAAGCGGTGCAGGCAATTGAAGCCGACCCGTTGGTACAAACATTGATCGAACAATTTGGCGCGCGGATCGAAACCGAATCGGTCCGCCCGTTGGACCCGGAACACTGATATTAAAAGAGGAGTCTGAACATGATGAAAGGTGGCATGGGAAACCTGATGAAACAGGCCCAGAAAATGCAGGAAGACATGCAGAAGGCGCAGGAAGAAATTGCACGCGCTGAGGTTCAGGGTGAGTCCGGTGCTGGTCTGGTCCGCATCACCATGAACGGTCGCCATGATGTGAAGGCGGTCCAAATTGATGAGAGCCTGATGGAAGAAGAGAAAGAGATTCTTGAAGACCTGATCGCCGCGGCCGTTAATGACGCCGTACGCAAGGTTGAACAGAATACGCAGGACAAGATGTCTAAAATCACCAGTGGCATGGGTATGCCACCGGGCTTCAAAATGCCGTTCTGATCATGAGCTTCAGTCCCTTACTGCAAAATCTGATAACGTCACTGCGCGCACTGCCCGGTGTTGGGCCAAAATCGGCGCAGCGCATGGCACTGCATCTGCTTGAGCGTGATCGGGAGGGTGCGCGAACCTTATCTGAATCCCTTCTGCAGGCGGCTGAAAAGGTTGGTGAATGTCAACGTTGTCGCAACCTGTCTGAAGAGGCGCTATGCCCTGTCTGCGAGGATAACAGCCGTGACCATCAGCTAATTTGCGTACTGGAGTCACCGGTGGACCTGATCGCTGTAGAGCAAACGGGTGGGTTCAACGGTGTGTATTTTGTCCTTAAGGGGCATCTGTCCCCCATTGACGGGATTGGCCCGGAAGATCTGGGGCTTGATCAGCTGTTTGAACGGGTAGAAAGCGGAGAGGTGCGTGAGCTGATACTGGCAACCAACCCCACGGTAGAAGGGGAGGCAACGGCTCACTACATTGCTGAACAGCTGCAGGACTTGAATGTGAATATCACCCGCATCGCCCATGGCGTCCCGGTCGGGGGCGAGCTTGAGTTCGTCGACGGCGGTACGCTGGCCCATGCTTTCGCCGGGCGGCGCTCCCTGAAACGGAGTCAGGATGACTGAATTGATGCAGCGTTATGACTGGCATCGGCTGCAACAGGCTGCGGCCAGCCCGATCTGGATCAACGATACCGCAACACTGATACATTACTGCCAGCAGTGGCTGCAGTTGCCGTTGATCGCGCTTGATACCGAATTCATGCGTACCGAAACCTTCTATCCCATACCGGGCCTGATCCAGATAGCGGATGACCAGGGCTGTTATCTGATTGACCCGCTTCAGGTTGAGGACATGTCACCGCTGGCAGAAGTGCTGCGTGCGCCAGATGTGCTTAAGGTTCTGCATGCCGGTAATGAGGATATGGAGCTGTTCCGCCACAGCTACGGCGTACTGCCGCAGCCGCTCTATGATACTCAGGTGGGCGCCGCCTTTGCGGGCTGGGGGTTCAGTATGGGCCTGCAGCGCTTGGTAGCGTATGCGCTTGAGGTTGAGCTGGGCAAGGGCGAGACCACCTCCGATTGGCTGCAGCGTCCACTTACGGCTGAACAGGAACATTATGCGGCACTGGATGTGGCCTATTTGCCAGTTCTGGCTCTGATGCAGCACGAGCAGCTTGAGGCGCGAGGGCGTCTGAGCTGGGTAATGGAAGAGTGCGAAAGCATTGGTGCAAGTGTAATGGCGGCTGATGAAGCAGACCCGCAAGCATACTTTCAGCGCTTCAGTCAGGTATGGCATCTGGATGATGTGCGACGTGCCTTGCTGCGTGATCTCAGTGCATGGCGGGAACAAACCTGCCGTGAGCGCGATATGTCTCGCAATCGTCTGCTGCGTAACGAAATGCTGTTGGAAATCGCTGAACGGATGCCTCAGAACGAGCAGCATCTGGATGCCATTATCAAGCGTGGTCGTATCATGCGTGAGTACGGACAGGCGATTATGGCAATAATCGCGGCCGCTCCTGAATCGGCCCGCCAAAACCCGCCGGCCGAGATCGATCGCCCGTTGCACTATGTCTGGAACAAACGGCTCAAGCAATTACGGTCAATCGGCCGTCAGGCGGCAGACGCGAATGATCTCTTGCCTGAAATACTGTTGCGCAAGCGAGATCTTGATGCGCTCATACGCTCACGTGATGCAGAGGGGCATTATCACCTGCCACCCAGTCTTTCCGGCTGGCGCAAGCCACTGGTGGGCGATGCCCTGTTGAATCGAATCGAACAGTTTGAAACGAGTTGATGATGATAATTTTGAGTATCTTCAAGAGTCCGCGCAAGGATGAGATGTATCTTTACGTAGACAAGCGCGAGCAGTTGGAGCGTGTCCCCGAGGCTTTGCTGGAGATGTTTGGTCAGCCCGTGCACGTCATGGATATGCCGATGACGCCAAACCGCAAGCTGGCACGGGTCGAAAGCACGGCAAAGCTTCTGGATGATCTGGACAGTCGAGGGTACTACCTGCAGATGCCGCCTCAGAAGGAGGAGTATATGCTGGATCTGTTCAAGAACCGGCCCGAGACCGGGGTGCGCTGAGTATGGCGCAGGAAGTGTTCTGGCGCCGCAAGGGCCTGAAGGAGATGACCCCTCAAGAGTGGGAGTCCCTTTGTGATGGGTGTGCGTTGTGCTGTCTGCATAAGGTGGAGGATGAGGATACTCGGGAGGTCTTTTACACCACCGTCGTATGTCATCTGTTGGATCTGAACGACTGCCATTGCACAGAGTATGAAAAGCGCAGTCAGTTAGTGCCCAGCTGCATCAAGCTCAAGCCCGAGGATGTGGAGAGTTTTGACTGGCTGCCACCCAGTTGCAGTTATCGGCTGATTCATGAAGGCCAGGAGTTGCCGGACTGGCACCCGTTGCTGACGGGTGAGCGCAAGTCAGTGATTCATGCCAACTCATCGGTATTGAGCGTGTATGAAGTGCGTGATAACGAGATCAGTGATGATCAGCTGATCGACTTTGTACTGGATGAGGATTACTGAGCCGCGGGGCTTGTGGCTCAGGGCAGTGACCCGAGCTGTTTGATCTGAAAGGTACAGACAAAAAAAGGGGCGCCATGGGCGCCCCTTAGTGTTGCAACTGAAGAGGAAAATCAGTTGTTCTGGTTGGCCATCTGCTGCTTGATCAGATCACCGATAGTGGTCGGCCCCGGAACTTCAACTTCCTGGTTGCGAACTGCACTGATGGCTGCTTTCTCTTCAGCCTGATCTTTGGCGCGGATCGACAGGTTGATGACGCGGTTGCGACGGTCAACAGCTGTGATCTTGGCTTCAACAGTTTCGCCTACCTTGAGTGCCGTAGTGGCATCGTCGATGCGCTCAGCAGCGATCTCGGATACTTTCAGAGTGCCTTCGATGCCTTCAGCCAGCTCGATAACAGCGGCTTTCGGCTCAACGCTCTTCACGGTACCGGTTACGATGGTGCCCTTGTCGTTAGCGGCCAGGTATTCAGCGAACGGATCGCTTTCCAGCTGCTTGATGCCCAGAGAGATGCGCTCTTTCTCGGCGTCGATAGACAGGATGACCGCTTCAACTTCGTCACCTTTCTTGAACTGACGCAGTGCAGTTTCAGGATCGGCTTCCCAAGAGATGTCGGACATGTGAACCAGACCGTCAAGATCGTTATCCAGACCTACGAAGATACCGAAGTCAGTGATGGTCTTGATGGTGCCGCTGACCTTGTCGCCGGCAGCGTGCTGCTCGGAGAAGGAGATCCACGGGTTGATGGTGCACTGCTTGATACCCAGGGAGATACGACGACGCTCTTCGTCAACGTCCAGGATCATCACTTCCACTTCGTCGCCGATGTTAACGATCTTGGACGGGTGGATGTTTTTGTTGGTCCAGGACATTTCAGACACGTGTACCAGGCCTTCAACACCATCTTCGATGGAGGCGAAGCAGCCGTAGTCGGTCAGGTTGGTGACGCGTGCAGCAACCTTGGTACCGGCCGGGTAACGATCCTTGATGTCATCCCACGGATCTTCGCTCAGCTGTTTCAGGCCGAGGGAGATACGGTTGGTTTCCTTGTCGAACTTGATGATCTTGACAGAGATCTCATCGCCCGGGTTCAGCATTTCGCTCGGGTGAGAGATGCGCTTCCACGCCATGTCAGTGATGTGCAGCAGGCCGTCAACACCACCCAGATCGATGAACGCACCGTAGTTGGTGAGGTTCTTGACGTAACCCTTGGCGATCTGACCCTCTTCCAGGGTGGCCAGAAGCTCTTCGCGCTGAGCGCTGTTGGCTTCCTGCAGAACGGCACGACGAGAAACAACGATGTTGTTGCGCTTCGGATCCAGCTTGATCAGTTTGAAGTCAAGCTCTTTGCCTTCCAGGTGGTCAACATCACGCACCGGACGAACATCAACCAGGGAGCCCGGCAGGAAGCCCTGAATGTTGTTGATGCTGACAGTGAAGCCGCCCTTGACCTTGCCTGAGATGTAGCCTTTAACAGTCTCTTCTGCGTCGAATTTTTTCTGCAGAACTTCCCAGGCTTCAGCACGCTTGGCTTTTTCACGGGACAGACGGGTTTCACCGAAGCCGTCTTCAACCGCTTCCAGTGCAACCTTGACGGAATCACCAACCTGAATTTCCAGCTCGTTGTTGTCGTTCAGGAACTGTGAACGGGGGATAACGGCTTCGGATTTCAGACCAGCGTTGACTGTAACCCAGTCGCTGTCGATGTCGACAACTTCACCCATAACGAGGGTGCCGGGGGTCATGGCAATGTCTTGCAGGGATTCTTCAAACAGATCAGCAAAGCTTTCGCTCATGAAAGTATCCTATATTGTCGCTGCCGGTTAGGTGTGTGGCAGCTTTCCAGCCTGTATGCCAGCTATACAGGGTCGGTTAGCGATAACCATCTCGGCGGACACTGGGCTGGCGATGTGTCCGCGAAATGGGAAAATATAAAGTTGCAAAATTATACAGAGGGTGGCTGGCTTTTGCCAGTGGCTGCCCAGTATTTATCCGGCAATGATGCTGGGAAGTGAAGCTTCCAGCTGTTCGCGCAGAGGCTTCTGGCAGGCGGGAAGCAGTTTGGCCAGGTCTTCGGCCAAGGCTGCTGGCAGTGTGGTGCCGTCTGGCTGGTTGAACCAGTCGATCAGCAGGCGTTCTTCAGCGCGGCTGTTGGCCGCAAGTTCTGTAGCGTTGCCGACGCAGAAAGCGAAAGCGGGCAGGTGGTCACTGACAATCCTGCCCCGCTGTGGCTGTTCCAGCATCAGGCGGTTGGCGCTGACAAAGCGTCGGTACTCCTGCATGCCGGCGGCGGCCATGATTTCAAGACGAATGTTGCTGAACTGATCGGCCTCGGGCATCCGTGCCAGAATGGCCTTGAGCTGAGTCTTGGTTCGGGCCAGTTCATCCTCGAAGGTTTCGGGGGCAAAGTGCTGGTTCAGGCGCTTGTATTCCTGCAGTTCAGTAATTTGCTGCTTCAGTGCATCGATTTCACTCTTCAAGGCATCCTGCTCCGCCAGCAGGTTTTCCTTGTCCTGCATGAGACCACGAATGACGCGCTCGGTTGGGGTGAGCTTCTTCTCGGCGAAAGTGGCTGGCAGTTGCTGAGCACCCAACATACCTGTGCTTTCAGTGTATGTGCTGCTGGGGACCATTTCGTAGCCGAACTTTTCCAGATCCGCCAAGTTCACTTCATGCTGAGACTGCATTTTTTGGTAGGCGAAGTAGCTGGCGACCGCAGCAATTGCCAGCAACATCGGTACCAGTACCAACAGCAGAACACTCACCTTGCCCAGCTTCATGGGTTTACTCCATCGCCTTTCGGTTCGATATGTGGTCCGGCAGGGCGGCTGTGTGGCTCAGTGTCAGGTCAATCAAGTCGAGCAGAACCTCTCCGCTCTCGGCCAGAATTGCTTCTGACTCGGGATTGATTGGGCGTCCCTGCTCATCCTTGGGCAGCGTGTCGTCAACTTCGGCCAGGGTCTTCACCGGCGGCATCCCAAGGCCGGCGCGACGCTCATTCTCAACGCTCAGCAGCCAGTTCTCGTTGGTCTCTCGCTCCTGTTGCAGCGTGTCCTGGTTGAGTGAGATATGGGTGATTTTCTTCTGTTTTTCCAGGTGTTCTACCTGTTTGCGCATGAAGATGAAATCCGGATCGGTTTCGGTACGGGCCTGATGTCTTTCCAGCAGTTGCTGCATAAAAGGCGACAGGCTGGGGAAGCGGCCATGTCGCACCGGGCGTACCTGATCCCAGGGCAGCGCCTTGTCCAGTGCGCTTTCTCCAATATCTTCAACTGTGTACAAAGAAGGGAGGCGAATATCAGGCTCCACTCCGCGGTGCTGGGTACTGTCGCCGGAGATGCGGTAAAACTTGGCGTGAGTCAGTTTTACCTGGCCGTGTTCGATCGGCTGCAGTGTCTGGACGGTACCCTTGCCAAAGGTGCGGTTGCCAATGAGGATGCCTCGGTTGTAGTCCTGTATGGCGCCGGCGAAAATTTCGGAGGCAGAAGCACTCAGGCGGTTGACGATAACGGCCATGGGACCATCCCATGCGACCTTCGGATCAAAGTCACCCAAAATATCAACGCGACCAGAGGCATCGCGAATCTGCACGGTGGGGCCGCGCTGGATGAAAAGACCTACCAATTCGTTGGCCTCGCGCAGCGAGCCGCCACCGTTGTTGCGAAGATCGACAATCAGGCCGTCAATATCTTCTTCACGCAGTTCATTGATAAGCTTTTCCACGTCTCGGGTGGTGCTTTTGTAGTCGGGATCACCTTTCTGCAGAGCTTCAAAGTCGATGTAGAATGTCGGTATTTCGATGACGCCGAGCTTGAACTCTTTGCCGTCACGGTTAAGCTCCAGTATTCGCTTGCGGGCAGCCTGCTCTTCAAGTTTTACCTTGTTGCGTTCGATCCTTATGACTTTGCGGGCTTGACGATCGACTGCATCGGCGGGGATCACCTCCAGGCGCACCAAGGTGCCCTTGGGACCGCGAATCTTGCTGACAACATCATCCAGACGCATACCCACCACATCTTCAATGGCACCGTCTTCGCCTTGTCCGACACCGACAATGATATCAGCGGGCTTCAACTGACCGGTTTTGTCAGCGGGACCGGCCGGTACCAGCCGTACCACTTTGGTCTGGTCGTTTTCCGACTGCAATACAGCGCCGATGCCTTCCAGTGACAGGCTCATGTTGATCTGGAAGTTCTCGGACCCTTGCGGGGAAAAGTACTGGGTGTGGGGGTCAAACTCGTGCGTCAGGGCATTGACGAAACTTTCAAACACATCGTCACTTTTGGCCTGGTCGGTGCGCTGTTTCTGGTTCTGGTAGCGTCGCAGAAGGACTTCCTGTGCTTCTTCGGTGGTTTTATCGGCCAGCTTCAGGCTCAGTAACGAACTTTTCAACTGCTTGCGCCAGAGCTGCTGCAGTTCTGCATCGGTTTTGATCCACTCTGCCTCTGAGCGATCACTGTCCAGCACGTCGTCACGGTTGAAATCCCAGGTGTTGCTTTCGTCTTCGAGGGTGCTGATCATGTAATTCAACCGTTGCAAACGTCGCTCTTGATAACGGTTGAAAATCTCGAATGCAGCTTCAGTCTCGCCCTGCAGAATTTGATCATCGAGCAGGTGGCGCCACTGCTCAAACTGTTGAATGTCACTGGCCAGGAAGTGACTGCGTTCAGGGTCAAGAGTCGCCAAATACTGATCCAGTACGGCTTCAGACAGCTGGTCGTCAATATCGATCCGGTTGTAGTGCCCCTGCTGCAGTGATGTCACGACATCCAGCATCGTTTGGGTATGGATGGGCTCGGGAGCAAGATTGGCTTGCGCAGGGGCGATGCCCAGCGTGAGTGTCAGTGCCGTGACGAGTGTCAGAAAATGAGGCTTGCGCATGAGAGGCGGATCTCCGGATCATGTGGCTGGAGCTGAGCTCCACCGCTGAAAAGCAATCTGAATCAAGCGGTGGCTCCTTCTGTGACAGGCACTCTGGGCTCCGAGTTCCGTCAGCTACAGCTTTGTGAGTGTAGTCATGGAGCTGGGTAATGTAAAATCATTGCTTTACACCTGTATGTACGGAGAGTGTGAGGATGCAGATCTGGAAATCTCTGGTCGTGACGTTGGCGTTTGCCGGCCTGCTGGCCGGGTGCGGTGAAGACCCGGAAAAGGAACGCTTTCGTCAGGAGCTGATCGACAAGGCGCTGAACGATGAAACCCGCAAGGCCGGTAATGAATTTCTGGCCAGCAATCGCGAGCGCGAAACGGTCAGCGTCACCGATTCTGGGCTGCAGATCGAACATCTGCGCAAGGGTGACGGGGCCAGCCCTACCGCACGTGATACGGTGGTGGTTCACTATGAGGGTACGCGAGTGGACGGGGGGGTATTCGACAGCTCCTACGCGCGGGAAAAACCGGCTACCTTCCCACTGAACCAGGTGATCCGAGGCTGGCGTGAAGGACTGATGCTGATGCAGGAAGGCGGTGAAGCGATGATCTATCTGCCCCCCGAGCTGGCATACGGTGCTACCAGCCCATCCCCGGATATTCCGGCCAACTCTACGCTGATTTTTCGGGTGGAACTGATAGAGGTGATCAAGGCTGAGGGCGCGCAATGAAACAGCAAACTGAATTCAATCAGGACCTGATCCGCTTTCTGGATCAGGCAACCACACCCTTTCATGCTGTGGAACAGATGGTGCAGCGCCTGCTCAAGGCCGGTTTTCGTGAAATGAGCGAAGCTGAGCGCTGGCGTCCGGAGCCGGGAGAGGGTTACTTTATCCGTCGCAATGGATCCTCAATCATCGCATGGCGTCATCCTGAGCAGGAGGCCGCCGTTAATCAGGGGTGGCGTCTTGTTGGGGCGCATACCGACTCCCCCTGTCTGAAGGTCAAGCCGAATCCAGAGCTGCACCGCAAGGGCTACTTCCAGCTTGGCGTTGAAGTCTATGGAGGCGTTCTGCTCAACCCCTGGTTTGACCGCGACCTGTCACTGGCGGGGCGTGTGACCTATCGCAGTAAAGATGGTGATGTCTGCAGCACGCTTCTGGATCTGCGCCGCCCGATCGCGGTGGTGCCGAGCCTTGCCATTCATCTTGATCGAGAAGCCAATTCCAGCCGCACCATCAATGCGCAGACCTTCCTGCCGGTGCTGATGGGGCAAACAGATGAGAAGCCGGATTTTCGTCAGCTGCTGGCTGATTGGTTGATGCGCGAAGGTACGGGGAATCTGGCTCAGGTGCTGGACTATGAGTTGTGCCTCTATGATACTCAGGGCGCTGCGCTGATTGGGCTTGAGCAGGAATTTCTGACCTCTGCGCGACTGGACAATCTGCTCAGCTGTTACATTGGTCTGCAGGCCCTGCTGGACGCCCCGGCTGCAGGTGCGGGGCAGGTGTTGGTCTGCAATGATCATGAAGAGGTTGGCAGTCTTAGTGCATGTGGTGCGCAGGGGCCGATGCTGGCGCAGTGGTTGGAGCGCCTTATGCCGGATGTGGACAACCGCAATCGCGCACTGGCCCGGTCCATGTTGATATCAGCCGATAATGCTCATGGTGTGCATCCCAACTTTGCCGATCGGCACGACGATAACCACGGCCCGCTGCTCAATCGTGGGCCGGTTATCAAGATCAATGCCAACCAGCGCTACGCGACGAACAGCGAAACCAGTTCAATCTTCCGGCACCTGGCGGCTCAGGCAGGGGTGCCGGTGCAGAGTTTTGTGGTGCGCTCCGATATGGCTTGCGGCAGTACCATCGGGCCAATCACGGCCGGAGAGCTGGGCGTGCGTACGCTGGATGTCGGTGTGCCTCAGTTTGCTATGCACTCGATCCGTGAACTGGCGGGAAGTGCCGATGCACACGGGTTATACCGTGTGCTGCAGCGTTTCATGGCAGAGCCTCGGTTGTAATCAAAGCAGAGTGTTGGCTTCACTGAAGCTGTTCAGTTGCTCCAGCAGGTCGGGGAGCTGTTTCGTGACGTCGGTCATGGCTTTACTGGCACTTGGCTTGTTCTCGCTGCGGCAGGCAGTTTCGATCTGCTGCAGCTGCGCGGCCAGGAGATTACAGCCGATGGTGCGAGCACTACCCTTAATTCGGTGTGAGGCTGAGCGTGCCGCTTCCAGGTCGTCCGCATCCAGCGCCTGCTGCAGAATCTGCAGCTCGGCACGCAACGTGTTGGCAAACTCACGTACCAGTAAGGCGGCTGACTCTGCATCACCAACCTGCTCAACCAGGTTGTCACTGTCGAACGTCTCAGGCGCCTCAGGTTCTGGTCTATTGGCTGTTGCGGTGTCTGTATGGGCCGCCATAGTGCGTGCGATCACCTGTTGCAAGTCCGCAAGGCGAACCGGCTTGGCCAGATAGTCATTCATGCCGGCCGCCAGGCATTTCTCTCGATCACCAGCCAGTGCATCGGCGGTGACCGCAATAATCGGAATGTTCCGTTCCGGGCCGGGCAGGTCGCGGATGCTGCGAGTGGCTTCATAACCATCCATGTTAGGCATGTGCAGATCCATCAGAATCAGGTCGAAATGGGCATCTGACTGCATTGCCTGAATCACCTCAAGCCCATCACTGCACAGCTGCCAGGTCGCACCGGCACGCTGCATCAGAATCTCCATCATTTTCTGGTTGATCGGGTGGTCTTCCGCGATCAGGATCGACAGCCCGTCTGTTATTGGCTCTGCAGTGTGCTCCGGTTCCGCGAAGGCAGTATCGCTTGTGGCTGTTGCTGTTTCCGGCTGAACAATTCGACTCAGAGTATCCACCAGTTGCAGCGGTGACAGCGGTGGTTGCAACTGGGCTGTGACGGGGATAAAGGCCTGGGCCAGGTCGCGTTGTGACAGGCCGATCAATTCACCGTTGCCGCCTCGCTGCTGAATCCAGCCACGCAAGCTCTCGGGAGCCAGTTTGAAGCGGCGGTCATCTATCAGCAACATGGAGTACTGGCCTGCCTGGGGTTCCTCTTCAAGAGGGCGGAAATGGCAGTCGAACTGCTCGAAGTGTGGGCTCAGCAGGCTGTACAGGTATTCAAACAGCTGATGAGAGTTGGTAACACACAGCAGCTGTTGCTGAGACAATGCATTGAGTTCTGCCAGCCGTGTGTGCAATGTGGCAGTGTTGGCTGGCTGTAGCGGCAGCTCCACAATGAAGCGTGAGCCTGTGCCCGGCGAGCTTTTTACATCGATACGTCCCTGCATCGCATTGACGAGATTGCGGGTGATCGCAAGTCCCAGCCCGGTGCCTTGATAATGGCGGGTAATGGAGTGGTCAATCTGACGGAAGGCTTCAAAGATGATTGTCAGGTCGCGGTTGTCGATACCGATGCCGGTATCCTCAATACTGATTAACAGGTGTACTTCGCCGGTTGCTTCGACAGTACGTTGACTGACGGTGAGTATGACATGGCCCGCCTCGGTAAATTTGACTGCGTTGCTGACCAGATTGTTGAGAATCTGGCGCATACGTATTGGATCACCGATGATGCTCAAGGGAACGTCGGGTGCATAGTTCAGGTACAGATCAAGACCTTTTGCCGCAGCGTTGACGGATGTGGCGGTCAACACTGAGTGAATCGATTCGCACAGGTTGAATGGCTCCTGCACCAGGGTAAGCATGCCTGCCTCGATTTTGGAAAAGTCGAGTACATCATTGATCAGTCGCAGCAGGGTGTCGGCGGCAATAGATGCCGATTGCACATAGCCGGTTTGGCGGTCATCCAGCTCGGTTGCTTCCAGCGAGTCCAGCATGCCGACGACAGCATTGAGCGGAGTGCGAATTTCATGGCTCATGGTAGCCAGAAAATCGCTTTTGAGGCGGTTGGCATGCTCCGCTTCATCACGGGCCTGCAGCATGCGTCGCTCCGATTCTCGCTGGGTGCGTTCAATGCGGAAGGCGTACATGATGCCGGTAATGGCATCTGTCAGAGGGCGGAGCCATTCCACCAGCTCCTGATCGTAGGCGTCTGCCCGGTTTGCCAGGCCATACATGCCCAGCACTTCACCGCGAAACTTGAGCGGAATGCCCACAAAGGAGTCCAGGTCCGGGTGTCCGGCCGGGCAGGAGCCTGCGCGATGGACCGGATCGTGGTGGTTGGAAATGACCACTTCGCCGGTTAACAAGGTACGCCCGAACAGGTTATCGAGGTTGTGAAAATCGATGCCCTTCTCGATATTATCTACATACAGGTTATGGGAGGGCTGGTCCCAGGCCAGGTTGGTGATGGCGTAACAGCGCATGAATGGCTTTCCATCCTGTTCCATGCGCTCGCTGATAAAGCCCATGGGGGAGCCGGTCAGCTCCTTGAGTGTTTCCAGTAGCTCGCCAAAGCGTCGTTTGGGGTCTTTGTACAGCAGGAAATTGTTGTTAACCCGCGAGACTGCTGCCAGAACCAGGTGGTTGCGTGCTTCCTGTGCCTGTTGTTGCAATCGGTCGGATACGTCACGAAAAATGAGTACCCCTGTCGGCGAGTGTTGCTTGTGGCGGCGCTCGGTTCGAATGGGTGACAGGGTGCCTTCAAGCAAAATCAGGCGACCGTTACCGTGGCGGCATTTGAGTTCGTTGAATTGATGGTTCTGATGGCCTTGCAGTGCCTCAATGGAGACCGAATCAGCTGCCTCAAGCAACTCGGTCAGGGATTTGCCGGCCAATGTCTCGCTGTCTTGGCCCAGCAGTGTTGCTCCGCTTTGATTGATGCGCAGTATTTGGCCATGACGCAGGAGAACAATGCCCTCTGCAGTATTATCAAAAACCAGCCCCATGTGTTCGCTGTGGATGTCACGCTCGCG
>ERZ1673962.674-NODE-674-length-21453-cov-3.709319_pt1 | contig 21453 bp, 17 predicted proteins | sample MGYA00580188_ERZ1673962 | MGnify/ENA primary metagenome ERZ1673962 (study PRJEB41334, sample SAMN05608104) | rock metagenome | biome: terrestrial subsurface; feature: shale formation; material: shale | place: USA: Pennsylvania ... | reverse complement strand
GAGCCGACGCCGGCGCCCGCAATCGAGGCCGGCTCCACGGCCGAGTCGGCCGACGAGATCACCGAGGCCGAGTTCGAGGCGTTGCTCGATGCGCTCTCGGGGCAGCCTGCCGAGTCAGCATCCATCGATCGCGCGGCGGTCGCCCCTGATCCGCCGGCACCGGCGCCGCCAGCCGAACCCGAACCTTCTGGAACGGTGTCTGCCGCCGAGGAGTCGGCCGGCGCCAATGACCTGATCACGGACGACGAATTCGAGTCATTACTCGACCAATTGCATGGCTCGGGAGCGGCGAAGCCCGTCGAGACATCCAAACCGAGTCCGCTGCCGGCTCCGGTTCCAAGCCGCCCGGCGGCCAGTGCCGCACTCCAGCCTGCCGTGCCTGCCGCCGATCCGTTCGACACGGCCAAGGCCCAGCGCGCGGCCGCCGTGCCCGCCGGTGAGACCTCGGTGCGGGTCGATACCCAGCGGCTCGACGAGATCATGAATCTGGTCGGCGAGCTGGTGCTGGTGCGCAATCGCTTGAGCATGCTGCGCGTGCGCACCGGCGACGAGGAGATCGGCAAGGCGATCGCCTCGCTGGCGCTCGTCACCTCGGATCTGCAGGCAGCGGTCATGAAGACCCGGATGCAGCCGGTCAAGAAGGTCTTCAGCCGCTTCCCGCGCGTGGTGCGCGATCTGGCGCGCAATCTCGGCAAGGAGATCGAGCTGGAGACTTTCGGCGAGGAGACCGATCTCGACAAGAATCTGGTCGAGGCGCTCGCCGATCCGCTGGTGCATCTGATCCGCAACGCGGTCGACCACGGCATCGAGATGCCCGATGAGCGCGAAGCCAAGGGCAAGCCGCGCCGGGGTACCGTGGTGCTGGGCGCGGCTCAGGAGGGCGATCACATCTCGCTGCTGATCCAGGACGACGGACGCGGCATGGATCCCGAGAAGCTGCGCGCCAAGTCCGTCGAAAAGGGACTGCTCGATCCCAGCCAGGCCGAGCGGCTGTCGACACGCGAGTGCTTCGATCTGATCTTCATGGCCGGCTTCTCGACCAAGGAGGAGATCTCGGACGTCTCGGGGCGCGGGGTCGGCATGGACGTGGTCAAGACTCGGATCGCCCAGCTCAACGGCACCGTCGAGATCGACTCCAAGCTCGGAGTCGGCACCAAGCTCAACGTCAAACTGCCGCTGACGCTCGCCATCCTGCCGGCGCTCATGGTCATCCTCGATGGCCGGCGTTTCGCCATCCCGCTGGCCTCGGTCTCGGAGATCCTGGATCTGGATCTCACGCGCACCCATTTCGTCGACGACCAGGAGGCCATCATGGTGCGCAACCATGCCTTGCCCCTCTATTACGCCTCGCGCTGGCTGCATCCCTATCGCCTGGTCGAACCCAAGGCGGACTCACACGTGGTCGTGGTCCATGTCGCTCAGCGCAAGATCGGTCTGGTCGTCGACGATCTGGTCGGTCAGGAAGAGGTCGTGATCAAACCGCTCGGCAAGGGGCTGCACGGCGTTCCCGGACTGGCCGGCGCGACCATCACGGGTGACGGCGGGATCGCGCTCATCATCGACGTCCCGGCGCTGGTACGACTCATGAGCCAGCCAGGATACGGCGGACGGGCCTCACACGCGCAGCTGCAACCGGCCGAGACGGGGATGCCGGCATGAGTCTACGTGTCGTCGTGGTCGACGATTCCGGCTTCTTCCGCCGGCGCATCGTCGAGATCCTCAACGCGGACATCGGTATCGAGGTCGTCGGGACCGCCGCCAATGGCCAGGAGGCGATCGAGGTCGTCAAGCGTCTCAACCCGGACGTCGTCACCATGGACATCGAGATGCCGGTGATGGACGGTATCACGGCGGTGCGCCGGATCATGGCCGAGTCACCGCGCCCGATCCTGATGTTCTCAACCCTGACCACCGAGGGCGCCAAGGCGACGCTCGACGCGCTCGATGCCGGCGCCATGGACTTCCTGCCCAAGCGCTTCAGCGAAATGGCCAAGGATGAGGATTCGGCCAAGATCCTGCTGCGTCGGCGGGTGCGCGCGCTCGGTCGCACCCGGCTCACGCGTCTGGCGGCTGCGGCGCCGCTCGATCGTCCTGTGCTGTCCGGGGCGGCGTCTCAGGCGGTACCGGCGCGCGCCGCCGCGCCGCGTCTCTCGCCCAGCGCCACGCCGCTGAGTAGTCTGCGCGCGGTTCTGATCGGCACCTCAACCGGCGGGCCGGTGGCGCTGCAGGAGGCGCTCAAGGGGCTGCCCAAGAGCTTCCCGCTGCCGATCATCCTGGTCCAGCACATGCCGGCGAGCTTCACGCCGGCCTTCGCCGAGCGTCTGAACAACCTGTGCCAGATCGACGTCAAGGAGGCCGTCTCGGGCGACGTGCTCAAGCCAGGCAGCGCGCTGCTCGCCCCTGGCGGGGTACAGCTCATTCTGGAGGGCGGCGCCCAGCCCAGGGTGCGCATCGAAGAGAGTCCGCCCGGCACCATCTACAAGCCGAGCGTCGACATCACCTTCAGGTCGGCGGCCGCCGCCCTGCGCTCGCAGGTGCTGGCCGTGGTGTTGACCGGCATGGGGGCCGACGGGCGCGAGGGCGCGCGCGAGCTCAAATCCAATGGTGCACATATCTGGGCGCAGGATGCGGCCAGCTGCGTGGTGTTCGGGATGCCGGCGGCGGTGATCGACGCCGGTCTCGCCGATCAGATCCTACCGCTCAAGGAGGTCGGACCAGCCTTGGTCAAGGGCTTCTGTTGAGATGGACATCCTGAGCCTGACCGGGTTACTGCTCGGGCTGGTGGCCATCCTCGGCGGTGTCGTCGCCAAGGGCAGCTCGGTGGCGGCTTTGTGGAATCTGGCAGCGTTCCTGATCGTGGTGATCGGAACCCTGGGTGCCACCCTGGTGCAGACCCGGGTTCCGGTTTTCCTGCATGCCTTCAGGATGTTCCCCTGGGTCTTCAAACCGCCGCGTCTGGAGTCACGGGGCATGATCAAGCGTATCGTCGAGTGGTCGCAGATTTCGCGCAAGGAAGGGCTGCTGGGGCTGGAGGACCGTTCGAACCGGGAGCCGGATCCCTTCGTGCGCAAGGGGCTGCAATTGCTGGTCGATGGCGCCGAACCCCAGACGCTGCGCCAGATCCTGGAGTCCGATCTCGACAACAGCGAGTCCTTCGATCTCCAGGGGGCGCGCGTCTTCGAGAGCATGGGGGTCTATTCGCCCACACTCGGCATCATCGGCGCGGTCATGGGACTGATGGCCGTGATGCAGAACCTGACCGAGCCGAGCAAGCTCGGGCAGGGGATCGCCGCCGCCTTTGTCGCAACCATCTATGGCGTGGGCCTGGCCAACCTCTTTTTTCTGCCGGTGTCCAACAAGCTGAAATCCATCGTCCAGGCCCGGGTCAACCATCAGACCATGCTGCTCGAAGGCTTGATCGCGATCGCCGAGGGCGAGAACCCGCGTAACATCGAGAACAAGCTCAACGGTTTCATTCAGGGGTGAGTCCAAGTCATGGCGCGGCGCAAGCGGCACGAGGAGCACGTCAATCACGAGGCCTGGGCCATCCCCTATGGCGACCTGGTGACGCTCCTGATGGCCTTCTTCGTGGTCATGTACGCCGTCTCGGTAGTCGATGCCGGCAAGTACAGCGTGCTCTCCGAATCGCTGATCGAGGCCTTCGGCACGTCGGCGCCCATCGATCCGATCCAGATCGGCGACCCGATCTTGGAGTCGAATCCGGTCAGCGACGACGTGCGCCGTTCGCTCGCCCCGGTCGAGGTCATCGCGGGGAGTCCGGCGATCGAAACGACCGAGCCGGGCCTCGAACCCTTTTCGCCGACCGATGTTGCGCTCGCCGCCCTCATCGGCTCGGCCTCCGAAGAAGAGCGCGGGCGGATACTCGGCGAGATCCGGGAGATGTCGACCGAACTGGAGGAGGCGATGGGTTCGTTGATCGAGGCCGGCAACATCGAGATCAAGCGTCAGCCCTACTGGATCGAAGTCGCCATCAACAGCAATCTGCTCTTTTCGAGCGGCTCGGCGACCCTGGAGCCGGCGGCACGGCCGGTGCTGGCCAGGGTGGCCCGGCTACTTGGACGGCGCGATGTGCGCATCCATGTCGAGGGTCACACCGATAACCTGCCGATCAACAACACCATCTATCCGTCCAACTGGGAGCTGTCCTCCGGGCGCGCGGCGACCGTGGTCAATCTGTTCGCCCAGAACGGCATCGACCCCGAGCGCATGGTCGCTATCGGCTACGGCCAGTTCCAGCCCACCGACAGCAACGCGACCGAGGCCGGGCGGGCGCACAACCGGCGTGTCGCCGTGATCGTGCTGCCGGATGTTCGGCAGGCGCGCTCCGGTGAGCGCACCGAACCCGAGCGTCTGAAGTCGGATTTCGAGGTGGAGCCGGGGCCGGGCATCGGTGTGATCCAGTGACACCCGTGGCCGTGCTCATGGATTCATGGCGTTCGAACAGACCAGATCGATCCGCGGACGCCGAGCTTGCAACACTGAACCGAGAACAAACACCATGACTGCATCCGATTCACGGGCGAGCCAGCCGGTCGGCTCCTCGTCCTATGTCACCTTCAGCCTGGCCGACGAGACCTATGCCATCGATGTGCTCCAGGTCCAGGAAGTGCTCAAGCTCACCGAGATCGCCCCCGTCCCCGGCGTGCCCGACTACATCCTGGGCATCATCAATCTGCGCGGGGACGTCGTGACCGTGATCGATGCGCGGCGACGCCTCTCGCTGCCGGTGCGCGAGCCGGACGAGGCCTCGCGCATCGTGATCATCGACGTGGACAACCAGAACATCGGCATCCTGGTCGACTCGGTGGCCGAGGTGGTCCAGATCCCGGCGGCCTCCATCGATCCGGCTCCCGCTGTCGGCAACGACCAGACCAGCCGCTTCATCCTGGGTGTCACCAGCTCGGATGACGGCCTGACCATCCTGATCGACCTCAACAAGCTGCTCTCCGACGAGGAGTGGGCGAGTCTGCGGGAGTTGTGAGACCCACGTGACCCGGCCCGCCACGGCTCATGTTTCAGCCTTGCCCGCCGATGAAGCCGGTAAGAATCCAAAGGATGTACTCTGTTTCGGGAGCTGAGCCATGAGCGAACGTATCAGAGACCTGGAACCGGTTCAGGCCCGGACGCCTTCGCGGGCGCTGGGCGATGATCGCGAGCGTCAACTGGAACAGCAGCGCATCTGGCTGTTGCGTCGACGGTCCGACCGCCGCCGCGATCGCGACGAGCGTCGTAGTGGTGAGCGCCGGTTCGACGAGCGTCGGCTTGGTGAGCGCCGGTTCGAGGAACGTCGTTCCGAGGACCGCCGCCAGGACGATCGTCCGGGTGGCGACCGGCGGGTGCGCGATCGCCGTCAGGACGATCGGCGCCAGGGCGACCGACGAATGACCGATCGGCGCCTGGAGGATCGGCGTTTGGGCGGACGCCAGACCGATGCGTCACGACCGAGACCATCGAATGACTCTCCGCCGCCTGCCCAGGGTCGACGCCGGGGACACATCGACGACTATGCCTGAAGCCGGGTGGGACACGCTGGCTCTGATCCGGACCCTTTGGATCGATCCGCGTTGGGTGGCTGTGCTGGCGTTGCTCGTCGCCTTGTCGGCTGTATGGGTGGCCGTGCGTCTGCGTACCCGGCTACACGTCCTGGAGGAGCGCCTGCGCGAGTTGCGACACGATCAGCAGGAAACCGATACGGCGCTTCTCGCCCTGCATGGCGCGATCAAGGCCGTGGCTGAGGACGTCATCGACCAGGGCCAGCATCAGTCCAGTGTCAAACGCGCCCTTGACCGGCTTGCCGATCAGCAGAGTGAGTTGCGTCTGCGCAGCGTCGACGAGGGGCTCTATGTCCAGGCCATCGAGTTGATCCGGCTCGGCCGTGGACGCAGCGAGGTTCGCACGCTCTGCGGCCTGACCCAGGCCGAGGTCGATCTGCTCTTCAGCCTGCATGGCGCGAGTGTGGTGCGCGAAAGGTCGTCCGGCCCGCGTTGAAGCCCATCGATTGCTGTGATGGTGCCATAGAGCCTGATGTGGGCAGGTCTAGGGATTCAGCGTTTGCCTGGAGCAATTCTTGATTCATTCCCATTGCGTGGCGTTGCCCCCCCAATGGACTACACTGGTGGGGACGGAGACAACTTTCGCGTTGTCTGCAATGCGAAGGCGTCGGATCCTAGTACGATCCAGAACGGCTAGCCATATAGGTTATGCTGGGGTTGATCTTGGTTCTCTCGCCAGCTTTGACCTTGATTTCAGGAGCATCATGGCTATGGGTACCCTAAGAATGGGAATTAGGCGAGCTTCATCGGTGACATGTCTTGCCGTATTAAGTTGTATGCTCAGCAGTCAGGTTTGTGCCGACATCACGGGTGCTTTGTTGCCGACCAGTCGCTCGGTTCAGGTCGAAACCATGGCAACGGCTTTTGCGACGATAGTCAATACGGGCGCAGAGACAGCTACGGGTTGTGGTCTTGAACTGGGTACTGCAATCCCGGCAACATTCATCTACCGCACGACAGATCCTTTCACCAATCTGCCGATCGAGCCTGTTGAGATGGAGGTTGACATCCCCGCAGGTCGCAGTCAAAGCTGGGTTTTCGGGATCACACCGACAGCGCCATTCGCTCCAACCGAAGTCATCATCCGGATGGTCTGCGATAACACCGCGCCGTCGCCCATCTATCCAGGTGTCAATACGCTGTTGTTGGGTGCCTCGGCCGATCCGGTCCCGGACGTTATGGCCTTGGCTGCGACATTGGCGAACGACGGTGTTGCGCGCGCTCCTGGTTTCGTCGGGACCGGTATTTTTGCAACAGCCATGAGTAACGTCGGAGCTGGAGGGCCGCTCAATGCGGTTCCGGAACTCGTCGGAAGTGACAATGCGCAGATCTCTATTTGTGAAACCGATACCGCGACGGGAACATGTTTGGTATGGCCACCGGTGGATCGTGTGAGCTTTCAATCGGATGCTGGTACCAACCGTAGCTTTGCGCTGTTCATCACGGCCGCAGGTCGCACTAATTTCGACCCTGCGAACACGCGCGCGACCGTGAAATTCTTCGACAATGCCGGGGTGCTTCGCGGTTCGACCAGTGTCGCTTACGAGACCCAGACCCAGATGGCCAATGACGGGGGCTCGCTTCAGTTCGAGCGCACGACCGTCAATCTACCCGAGAATGCGGCCTGGGCGCCCGTCGCTGTCGAAGTCGCTCTGGCTGATCAGGCTCCGGCTCCAGTGCCCGACGGTTTCGGTGCCGTTGAGCAAGTGCGTGAAGTTCTCGTGTCTGATGAGGGACGCTTGAACGCCCCGGTCGAGATGGCCTTGGACTATGATCCAGCGACGCTCGGTGGGGGAGACCCCATGGTTCTGCGTTTCGATGAAGAGACTGGTGATTATCAGCCGGTCACGATGTTCGACCTGGATAGTGAAGCTCGAACCGTCGGTATCGACTCGCGTGTTTTCTCCGACTTGGTCACGACTGTGGTCGATGCAGTACTACCAGCAAGCTATTCGGTCACAGGTTTCAATCTAGCCAACGACGTTTGGAATATTCGTAATTTTGGCAGTTATTTCTCTCCAGGTGGCAACTGCCTTGGAATGTCGGGTTATGCCGTCTGGTTTGCCGGAAATCGCCCCTTGCAAGCATTGAATGGCAAATACGACGCTTCGGCGGGTTCGCCGATCAGCATGGCTCATCTGACGGCGACACGCGCCCATCTCGCGCAGTCTCAGTACTGGGCCGTGTTACAGTACGGGAGGACGCGTCAATATGGTGATGCCTTCACAGCGCGTGCCATGAAGACAGCTATGTACCTATGGAACCAACCACTGGTGCTGATCTTGGGTGTTGAGGCTGGGCCGAGGCACGCGGTCGTCGTCTATGGTTGGGACGAGACAGACTTTTTGATCTATGAGGTCAATACCAATCCCGGCAGTACAAGAACCGCTAAAGTACCATTCGCCAACGGGAGCTTCGGTCAGTACGGCAACTATACTCGATTCGGTTTCCTGGCTGTGAGCAGTCTCGGCCGAAACGAGGACTTTGCGGCCCTGACTACGGATGCGGAAGGCGGTTTTGCCGGTTCGAGCAATATCAGTCTGACATCACCGGTCCAAAATGCCGACATCAATGATGTCAAGGCACGTATTACCGGAACTCTGACGGGTGATCTGGCATCGGGTCGCGATGTGGTCGTTTATCTCAACGGACCCCAGCGTATTGATCTCGGCAGCGATGTGAGCCAATTCAATCGCGAGGTGCCGATCAAGTTTGGCGAGAATACTCTCATTATCCTGGCTGGTGATATGTCTCAGCAGTCGATGTGGTATCAGAATGGTGCGACTTTGGTCCGGACCTTCGAGGGCACCTTGGCGCCATTCGTGTTCCGCTCGACGCTGACCTGGAACAAGGCAGGTGACGTGGATCTCTATGTGACCGAGCCAGGCGGAGGGACGTCTTGGTATAGCAGCAAAACCACATCCAATGGACTCTCACTCGACTTCGACAATACCTCCGGCTACGGTCCTGAAAACATAACGTTGAGTCCTGAGCGGGGCGATACGGTGCTGGAGGGAGACTATAAGATACGTGTGCATTATTACCGCGGTGAAGGACCGGTTTCTGGTCAGGTAGCTGTGTCCACCTACGAAGGTCAGGACAATCAGAAGAACCGCACGTTCAACTGGACGATCTCGGCAGACGGCTCCTCGTCGACAAAGGGGCCAGGTGGGACGGGGCCACAGTGGACCGATATTGCCGATGTCAACGTGGTTGATAATGTAATACAGGCGCGGTGAGTCCAGAGCGGGCGGCTACTGAGCCGCCCGATCACCTGAGGTCGTGCCTCTGGATTCAGGGTGCCGTGGCATCGAATACACCGATGATCAGCAGTGCGTCGTCGCTGGTCCGGCGCAGCATCAACAGAAATGATCGATTGGCTACAAAGCGGAATTCGGACAGTGGATCAAGTCCGCCAATCATCTCTGCGGCCGTTGCGGCTGCAGCGATCGTCCCTTTCTCATCTACGCTGAGCTTGACCTTCTGGATGACACGACCCACGAACAGCTGGGATTTGTCGCTCGTCATGGACGTGAAATCGGCTCGTCCGGGGTCGAACGAAGCCATCATGCCAGCCGATTTCAATGTGTCCTTCAATTCGAAGCGACTTTCGATATCGAACTGCGGGATCTCCACATGACCATGGCGGTTTTGGACCTTGCGCAGACCGATCCAGTGTCGCGGTTCTTTGAGCAGACGTATCAGAGCCGTGCTGGACGCACGTCTTGGCATGATCAGATCGAGTACATAGCCTCCACCGGCATAGGGGAGACTGACGGCTTCGATCTCCTCGTTCGCGAGATGCGGGAAGTCGCTCTCCACGGCCATAAAGGGTATCAGGGTCTTACCGCCCTGACCGGCGAAGCTCTTGCGGGTAGTACGCTTAGGGTCGAATGGATGCTGCCATTTGCCATCGAAATAGAGTGCGTTGACGGCGACGAGCTCAGCCGACAACTCCCTTGTTCCAAGCAATCCCAGGATCTTGGATCGAGTGGCACGTGCCACCCAATCATCGATCACCCGGCCACCGTCGGCTTGACGAACGCTTTGGGTGTTAGCGCGGTGAAACGACTTGATACGCTGGGCATAGGCAGGGTCGATCTTCAATGGTTCTCGTACAAAGACAGCTGTGGCATAAACGGCGGGATCATCTGAAGCGTTGATTGAAATTGACTCGGTTTGACGGATACCGAGTAATGCTGATAGTTCTTGCCTCGCCTCACCAGAGGCGCCTTCATGGAGTAGAGCCAAAACTCTTCGCAAGCTTTCTGGACTGAATACAAAGCTTCGATAGTGTTTGTGCTCAAACAAAAGCGATGTTATGTGTAAGCTTTGGTTCGACCAGATTCGGTCGGTCTGAGTCGCGGCTGTAGATACATTGTTTAGACTGATTGTGAAAAAAGCGGTTATCAAGGAGTTTGCAATCCATCCTGAATGTTCGGAAGGCATCTGTTTCTCCTGGTGCTGTTGGTCGCCATAGATTCAATCATTTTAGGTAATACGATGATAAGTTTTCTTGATCGGCTGTTTGTTTTGATGAAGCGCCACAGAAAACTGCGCGCACCCGTTCGTGTGATCGTCTGTCTGGTTTTTGTTTTACAAGCCACTTTTGCTCTAAGCGAGACTTTTACCACAGCAACGCCAGCACAAGAGGCTACGATCACGCTCGACGTAGATTACTCTCATATTCCCCTCTTGACGATTAAGGCCAACCAAGTCAGCACTGAAGAACTGATAGGCTCATTAGCCAAAGAGCTTGGCTTTGAGGTGAAACGCATCGGAAAAGCCGACCCCAATATACGCATCAGCGGGCGTTATGTCGGTGAGCTTCCGGATCTACTTCCGTTGCTGCTGCGTGATGAAAGTTATGTCGCAACCTTCCGAGAATCAACATCAACTGGATATCGTGCACTCGATTTTTTGTTTCTGCTGGACAGTCATGCAATGCCGCACAACAAGATGCCTCAGGCGCCGCTTAATCACCGCTCAGTTCAGAGCGATGATTCAGCACCGATATCCATTTCAGCGAGTGAGATCCACAAGACCTTGGACCAAAGCCCCAACATGAATAAAGATCTCAGACAGTATCTCGAGACTTTGGCCAGCCGTATCGAAACAGGAGATATGATGGTTTCTTTCGACATCGACCTGAGCGATGCGCCGCGTACTGTCAGTGACTTGCTTACACGAATCAATACGCCAATTGATCCAGCTTTCGCTGACAATCGCCTCGAAAATATTGAGCCTGGAACCCCACCACATTATCTCCAAGGGGCAAATGATGCCGCGCAGCATACCCTTGACTCGGCGTTGGCCCGCACTACCTCTATGGCGATTCGAAACCTGGAAATGCTTTCTAAATCCATACAAGGGGCTTGTCTAGAGGGCGGTTGCCCAGGCATTACGCGACAAGAGATCGCCGAGCGTGAGGCTCGTATGGCTGCTGAGCAGGAGGAGAAGAGTCTCAAGGACTGAAAAAGATCGATTAGCACTGCTCTCAACATTCACTGTAAAAATTTGCGCAGACATGCCGGAGTGGACAGATGCTGTGCTTGTGCGGATTTAGTTTGATCCAGTCTGAGCCTTTCCTGATGCCTGCTGATCCGCTTGCGTTTTAGCACGCAATTTATTGACGGAATGGCTATGAATTCGCGGCAGCGCTTGATCGGATACCTGTTGCCGATTTTCATTCCAGTCGCCTAATCTTCCTCTTAGGCCATCGATAATTCCATGTAGAATGGCATGCAGGTTTTCTAGCCGCGGTTTAAAAGTCAAGCAAATTAAAGCTGATTTCAGAAATCCACGTACCATGTCTTGTATTTTCCAGCTCAAAGGAACATAGGGTCGCTGGTATAGAGCGATTCGATTGCGATTGATGTAGTATTGCCTTCGGGGGGCATGAGTATAAATAGAAATATTCCAGCCTAAAAACTTGCGTGCCCAATGAATGTGAAAGTCGCGCAGCACTGATGCCAAAACAACGATAACCTTGGTGGCGTGCACGGAAACTCCATTCCATGTCGACATTGTCGATGAACAAAGCATCCTCCCAGGTGCCGATTGTATGGAAGCGAGTAATTGAGGTGAATAATCCAGACGAGATCAGAAAATCGCAGTTGATGAAAGGGGTCGCCTCGCTGGGAAAGATTCGTTTAATTCCCCATAAATGAAAGCGGACAAAAGGCGAGCGGATCCCATCGCGATTGTCGATCAAGCAAGGGCCGACAGCGGCTGGTCGAGCGCCCATCGTCTCGAGGGTTTCGAATGCCGCACTTAGGATAGAGACAAGTCCTTGGTCGGGGTGGCTGTCTTGGTCGAAAAAAACGATATGGCTATAGCCGCCATTTTTAGCCCATTTGACTCCTAAGTTCTGAGCGCTGGCGAGCCCAATGTTATCTTCTAATTGAATGAATTTAAGGCGAGGATGTTGAGGGATGGAAAGATTTTTGGGGTTGCCGTTGTTGATTAATACGATGCCGCTGCATTGGTTCAGGCAGGCTCGAATGAGTTCTGACAGCTTTTCGGTATCAGGTCGATAGGCAACGATAATGGCGCAAATTCGGTGATTTGATGGCGAAGTGAACGCACGGATTTGATTTTGCCATTTCGTCATCAGTAAATTCGGAAATTAGCCGTAAATTGCATTAATATGGGATTTTAGTGTCATTGTTGAGACTAAATTGTGTTTAAATACAGCGATTGCTCAGTGTTTGCTGTAAATGAATTATGATTCGATTGGAGTTGTAGCTGCTGATTTGGTGAATAACAGCCTCCCAACGGGATAGCCCAGGTATTCTTTCCGGATTTTTGGTTAATAATTCTCGCTTGATAAATGGGCAGGAGTGCTGGGTCAGCATGACTTCCCAGAAATGATGGGAAGGGTTAACTGGTATCCCGCTTTGGAGTGTATTGTATAGCCATTTCAGGTAATCACCGTGCAAAACTTTAGCTCTTTGCTTTGCTGTCGCTAAAGGCAGTTGCTCAAGTGCTTCCATGGTGGCTCTGGACAAGTCTCGATATGGGCATAATGCTTTCAGACGGAGCCCCGCCGAGAGTGCGGCACCGGAGAGTCCAAGCTCGTAATATCGGATCACGAAAGACTTGGATCGGACATACAGAAGACGATCCCAGAAATTTTTTAATTTGGGTTCCATCAGCGCGCGGCGATTAAATATGAGAAAATAGCTCTGAAGATGATATCGATGAGCATAACTATCGTTGATACCCCATATGTCGGCTTGATTCGGGTCGGCCCGTTTTAAAATATCGATCAACGGATGGATCGGTCCGTAGACACTGTCATTGGCAAGAATCAGACTATCGATCATGCCGAGATCTGGAATTTCACGAAGCGCATCTCGATATGCACCGAAGTCGTAGCCAAGATTGCGTCTTCTCAAAATCATGCCGCACAGCGGACGTAGGATATCCCAGGATTCTGCTGTCAACACAGGACTATTGGTCACGAAAAAAATCGTGTAACCGCAATGTCGTAGCTGCTCTAAATGATGGCTGACATAATCAGGTATTTGTCCTTTTTTGTCGTAATGTGTGAAAATGGCGATTCTTTTCGCTTCAGACACCATTGCAGCGTTTTGCCAGCGTTGCACTACCCAGCTGCGGCGCCGATAGATCTGTGCCTCTAGGTATTGAAAGGCAAATAGAGCTTGCTGACCGATGCTCTGAAGCCGACTCCAGATTCGATGCATGATCGAAATCATAAAAAGTTCCATTGGTGAATTGAATCTCTATTCCAGATGAATGGATATCCGCAATAACTTGCGCCACTCAATAACTATCGTGAATGTGCTGTACTTGTGATAATAGCGGGTCTATGCAGGCGTCACAATGCGATATGCGGCGATGGATATGTCGACCAATGTGTTCTGGCCCAGCGTTGATACGCGTAAGTTGACTTGTTTGCTTGATGCACACTGACCGCCTGATTTCGGTGAGCGTTTGTATGGTCACTTGATATAGGGCCATAAAATTCAGTAGATTACAAGAAATAGTATTTGAACACGATGAGGCCCTACCGGAGAATAATACGTGAAGACCGACTGGTCGCCCGCTCCTCATAAAGTGTTCGCTTGTCCACTCTGCCACTCTCAGGCTGACAAGCCAGCCGTTCTGGCCATCGAGTCACCATTTTACGAGCAGGGGCTACTAAGGCTTCACGCTTGCGAGGACTGTGGAACCCTGAGTTTCCCCGGCCTAGCTCCACCGGACTATGAGCATGGCGCGGCTGAGGCGGAGGAGATGTCTGGCGATGCATGGGCTGGAGTCAAGTTTTACATTGAGCAAGGGGCAGCTCCAGATACGATGGTTGAACCTTTGTTCTGGGTAGAACGGTGCGGCATCAAGCGCTATGCCGAAGTGGGGTGTGGCTTTGGATTCGGTTTGGACTTCGCGCGCGAGGTCATGGGATGGGAGGTCAGAGGTTTTGATCCATCCCCGTTAGCGTGTACTGGACGGCGGTTTCTCGATCTACCCATCACGACCGACTATCTGGGGCCAGCGACTTGGCAAGGAGAAGCGCCTTTCGACATGTTGCTTGCCTCCGAAGTGATAGAGCATGTTGCGGATCCACACCGTTTCCTCGAAGAAATCATTCCGGCGCTGGCTCCGAGCGGCTGGCTAGTGCTCAGTACCCCGAACGCAGCGGGCGTGCAAAAGGATGCGCGGCTCGGCACTCTGCTGCCTATCCTCAACCCTGGCTATCATCTGCAACTCTTTTCTGCAACTGGGTTGCGCCGTTTACTTGAAACACATGGTTTTACACAAATAGAATTGCGCGCGTCAGCTACGAATCTGACTGTGTTGGCCAACCGTTGCTCGCGTCCTTGCGATCTCACTCGGACACTTGATCGGGAGATCTATCGTGAATACCTGAAGCGCCGCTTGAAACGTTTGGACCTGAATGAACCGTTGGCACATGGTTTTCAGGGACGTTTGATCAAAGAGTTGACCAACGTAGGGGATAAGGCTGGAGCTGCCTCCGAACTCCACGCCCTGACGAAGCGTTATCGAGAAATTTATGGGATCTATTTCGATCATCCCGAAACAGTTATGGTCGACCCGATATTGCCCCAAGGGTTTGTGCAGTTCACGGCGATGTTTCCGACCAATCTCTGCGGACTCGCCTACCGACGGGCCTTCATCACCATGCACGGGGATCAAGATCCTGCCGGTGCATTACCTTACTTCGAGCTAGGTGAGCGCGCGGGATTAGCCTTGCGGCGTGCATTACAGAGTATTGGCTGCGACGATGGTGAAACCGAGCATCTCGTGGATCTGTGCCGTTTGGGGGCACTTGAGGCTGGGCTGCGTCATGATCCGTCTTCAGCACGGCATCGCCTTGCAGCGACCCGCGCGGTTTTTGCTGACGACGGCACTGATCGAGAAAATGCAATCCGTTACTGTGACGAAGTCATCGAGCGCTGTTTTGTCGATTTTGCGCTTGGTGGGCACTACGAGGCCGCTCAACTCCTTGATGATGCTCGGATGGTTGAGTACGAGATGTTCCAGGCTACGTCGCTACGCTCGATGCTCGCCCGTGGTTTGCTGGCCTTGAACTATCGAGGGGATGCAATTCGCGCGTTGCACTGGTTCTCCCTTGCCCGTGCGGTCCAAGCTCAGGATGCTGACGTTCCAGGTGGTTGTGATGAAGCATTGATCCGGATGATTGAAACGGGTTTTCGTCTGTCTCAGGCAGTCGTGGCACCTGCTGATGCAGTGTGTGCTTGTCTGGAGCATCCAACAGATGATTCACTACCGGAATCTCACCGGCTATATCTGGCTGGTGAAGTTTTTCAGCGATTGGTTCACGCTGGAGAGTATGAAGCGGCAGGCCAGCTTGTACCGATGATCACGCATGCGTGGGACGAGACGCAGGAAACCAAGTCCGCAAGTCTGGCCTTTGCGTTGGGAATACTCGCACTAAACCATGCTTATAATCCTTCTGGCGCACTGGAGTGGTTTGGTCAGGCAGCGGCATTAGCTATTCCTGGTACTCCACTGGCCGATGAGGCCGCCGCCCATTTCCAGCTCTCCGCTGAGAGAGCTCGAAGAGTAGGGTTCGATACCGTCTTGCCCAAGCAGAAATAGCAATTGGCCGATTCAGCCTGATCCGGTCTCAATCGCCGTCGAAGGCCGGCTCGAAGCAGGCGGTAAACCAGAAAGCACTGCCGACTCCGGGCCGGCTCTCCACACCAATCTCGCCCTCCATCAGCTCGACGAGTCGCTTGCTGATCGCCAGCCCAAGGCCCGAGCCGCCGAACTGGCGCGCCGTGGAGACGTCCAGTTGTTCGAACGCCAGAAAGAGCGCGTCCTGACGGTGTTCGGGGATGCCGGTCCCCTCGTCACACACCTCGAAGCGGACACGGACTCGATTCTGGTGCCGGTCGATGAGGTTTGCCTTGACCGTCACGGTTCCGTGATCGCTGAACTTGACCGCATTGCCGGTCAGATTCAGCAGGATCTGACCCAGTCGCCCCGGATCGCCGTGGAGTCTCGGCGGCAAGGTCGGGTCCATGACCAGACGCAGTCTCAGTCCCTTGGCCTCGACCTCAGCGTTGAGCAGCAGGTTCAGCCGTGCCAGGCTGTGTCTGAGTTCGAAGTCGACCCGTTCCAGACGCAGTGTGCCCGCTTCCATACGCGACAGATCGAGAATGTCGTTGGCTATGCGCCGCAGGTGGTAACCCGCCTCCGCGATCTGACCCAGACGCTGCGACTGTTCGGGGTCATTGGCGCCGGCCTTGAGGCGATGGTTCAGACCGAGAATGGCGTTGATCGGGGCGCGCACTTCATGGCTCATGTTGGCCAGCAGGATGCTCTTGGCCAGATTGGCGCTCTCGGCCTCCAGACGGGCGCGCTCCAGTTCGGCCGTGCGCGTGCGCACCAGCTCTTCCAGATGGCGCCGATGCTCATCCAGTTCGTCCTCGATGCGCTTGCGCTCGGTGATGTCGCGCCAGATCGCGGCCCAATAGCGTCCCTGGCGGATGTCCAGTGCGCGATTGCTGACCTGCACCCGACGTAACGCACCGCTTTTGTGGCGATGAAGGGTCTCGAGATCGCCCTGCCCGGAACTGTTGATTCGCTCACGCCAGCGGGCGATGTCGCGCGGCGAGAGGTCGGCCTGGATGTCTGCGATACCGAGCCGCGCGAACTCGTCGCGACTGTAGCCCAGCGATCGACAGGCCGCTTCGTTGAACTCGACGAAACGCAATGTTTTAGCATCGATCAGGACGATGCCATCGGCGGCCTGATCGACGATGGCTCGATAGAGTTCCTGACTCTCGCGCAGCACATCCGGGGAGCGTCGATTCTCGGTGGCGATTGGGCGTTGCGGCTCGGTGTGCTCGCGTCCGATGCCGAGACAGCGGCCTTCGCCGAGCGGCTGGAGCCTGAGATCGACCAGCACCTCGGTACGATCAGCGCGACCTATCCAGACCTCGGTTTGCACGCACTCACCGGCCTCGAGTCGCTCCAGGAGTTCAGGGAGACGTGCATGCTCGCGAGGCGCGATCAGGTCCGACCAACACAGGCGGCCCAGACTGGGCGCGTCGTGTCCGGTCAGACTCAAGGCTGCCGGATTGGCGTACAGGAAGCCGGCCGGCACCGCACTGATCCAGACGGCGTCGTCGATGGACGCGGCGAGTACCTGGAAATCGCGCTCGCGACGCTGCGTCTCGGTCTCGTCCATGACATAACCGCGCAGCAGACGCGGTTCGGCCGATTCATCGCGATCCACGGCCGTGAAATCGTACAGCCATCGCACCTGACCATCCGGCCGGACGATCCGGTAGCGCTGTTCCCAGGTATCGCGCCCTTCATTGAGATAACGTACCACCTCACCGGCGATCCGGTCGATGTCATCGGGGTGGATCACCGACATGTAGTGGAAATCCGACTGCATCATGCGTTCGGCCGAGTGGCCGAAGATCGGCGCGACGTTCGGTGAAGCATGAGACACCGGCCAGCGCGCCTCCGGACGCCAGACGAGTACGGCTACGGGGCCGCCGACGAACAGGTCGCGCTCCCAGGCGAGCGTTTCTTCGTCGAGCCGTCGTGTTCGGCGGCTGGTGTAGGGCGAGCGCAAACGGGCATCGGACGGACGTCCGTCATCCAAGGAATCGTATTTGATCGTCGGCGGATGGTCGCTCGTGGTCACTGTGTGCGGTCAGGTGGTCGGTGTCTGGAACTCGGGGGTGCCGACATGCAGCCAGCGATCCAGGGTGGCCTGGACTTGGGCGAGTCCCTGGCGTTCGGGAGCCGAGAAGAGCTGGACCTCGACCTGACCGGAGTCGTCGGCCACGGCACGCTCGACGGCCAGACGTGTCGCGCTGGCCGCACCGCGCTTGAGCTTGTCGGCCTTGGTCAGCAGGAGCAGGATCGACAGCCCGGCACGCCGGCCCCAGGTGAGCATCTGACGATCGTAGTCGGTCAGCGGATGGCGGATGTCCATGACGATCACCAGCCCGACGAGCGACTGACGGCTTTCCAGGTAGTGCGAGAGATGGCGCTGCCATTCGAGTTTGATGCGTTCGGGCACCTTGGCGTAGCCGTAGCCGGGCAGATCGACCAAGCGGCGTGCCTCGTCGAGCTCGAAGAAGATCAGCTGCTGGGTGCGGCCTGGGGTCTTGCTGGTCCTGGCCAGCGCGTTCTGGTGACAGATCGCGTTGATGGCGCTCGACTTGCCGGCATTGGAGCGTCCGGCGAAGGCGATCTCGCGCCCTTCATCGGCCGGGGTCTGCTGGAGCTTGGTGGCGGCGGTGAGAAAGCGAGCGCCTTGATAGAGGGCGTGGAAGCGCGTCGATTGGGGCGGGCGAGTGTCGGACATGGATTCTGGGTTCAGTCGAGTGACGGTCGTGACCACCGAGGCGGCGCGAATGCTCCGGGTCATCAGGCCGAGTCTTGGTTGTCGCGCCTCCAGTGCCCGGAGCGTCCGCCCGCCTTCTCGACGAGCTGGACATCCGTGATCCGCATGCCGCGGTCGACGGCCTTGCACATATCATAGATCGTCAGGAGACTGATCTGCACGGCACAGAGCGCCTCCATCTCGACGCCGGTGCGGTCGCAGGTCTCGACCGTGGCGCGGCACCGAACCGTAGACGCTTCGACGATGGGCGTCAGCTCGATCTCGACGCGCGTGAGGCTCAGTGGATGGCAGAGCGGGATGAGGTCGGCCGTGCGCTTGGCGCCCATGATGCCGGCGAGCCGCGCGACCCCGAGCACATCGCCCTTGGCGTGCGCGCCCTGTTCGATCAGGGCCAGAGTCGCCGGCTGCATCCGGATGCGTCCCTCGGCGAGTGCGCGCCGCACCGTTTCGGGCTTGGCGCCGACGTCGACCATGCGGGTCTCGCCGCTCGGCGTGAAATGCGTCAGCATCGAAGCGCCTCCCCGTTGAGTCTGTCTGGCTTGCGAAGACGGGAAGCCGAGCTTCCTCGCGCGGGTGACGAAGCCGGGGCTTCGTCACCCGATCCCCGTTTTTAGAACGCGGGCTTCTCGGGGGCGTCCTCGAACATCTTGACGCTGGACAGGATCTCCTGGCAGGCCTCCTCGCGATCGCCCCAGCCGGCGATCCGCACCCACTTGCCCTCGTCGAGATCCTTGTAGTGCTCGAAGAAGTGCGCGATCTGGTCGAGCAGATGCTGCGGCATGTCGCGGAAGCTCTCGACCTGGCGATAACCCTTGTAGAGCTTGTCGATCGGCAGGGCCAGGATCTTGGCGTCGTCGCCCGACTCGTCGGTCATCTTGAGCACGCCGATCGGGCGGCACTTGATGACCGATCCCGGAATCAGCGGATAGGGCGTGATCACCAGCACGTCGACCGGGTCGCCGTCGGCGGACAGGGTGTGCGGGACATAGCCATAGTTGCAGGGATAGTGCATGGCCGTGGACATGAAGCGGTCGACGAACATGGCGCCGGTCTCCTTGTCCATCTCGTACTTCACCGGCTCGGAGTGGGCCGGGATCTCGATGATGACGTTGAGGGCATAGGGGACGTTGTCCCCGCGTGAAACCTTGGACAGATCCATGAAAGGGCCTTTGAATGCGTCGATCGGCGGCCATGGGCCGCCGAAATGGTAAAAGCGTCAATTATAGTCCAAATTGACCTTGATAATCTCAATCCTTACAGCTCAAAGGCGCCAAGCTTGCGCTCGACCGGGGCGTTCTTGAGCGTGACGTACTTGGGCAGACCGTGCTCGAAGGGCGGATAGTCCTCACCCTGGATGAGCGGAATCAGATACTGCTTGCAGGCCGCCGTGATGCCGAAGCCGTCCTCGGAGATGAACTCGCGCGGCATGAACTTCTCGACGTTGGCCACCTGCGAGAGCGGGGCCTCGCCGACCTCCCAGGCATAGGGGTCGTTGCTGGTGCGCTTGACCGTGGGCATCACGGCATTGTGACCGGCGAGCGCGAACTCGACGGCGGCGCGCCCCATCGCATAGGCCTGCTCGACGTCGGTCTTGGACGCCAGATGACGGGCTGCGCGCTGGAGATAGTCGGCCACCGCCCAGTGGAACTTGTAGCCGGTGGCGTCCTTGACCATGTTGGCCACGACTGGGGCTGCGCCACCGAGTTGGGCATGACCGAAGGCATCGCGCGTGCCCTGTTCGGCCAGGAAGCGACCGTCCGGGTACTTGGCGCCCTCCGAGACCACCACGGTGCAATAGCCGTGCTGCTCGACCTTGGCTTTGACGGCGGCCAGGAAGCGTGCCTGATCGAACTCGATCTCGGGGAAGAGGATCAGCACCGGGATGTCGTGATCCTCGATCAGACCGCCGGCGGCGGCGATCCAGCCGGCGTGCCGGCCCATGACTTCCAGCACGAAGACCTTGGTCGAGGTCTTGGCCATGGAACGCACGTCGTAGGAGGCTTCCAGCGCCGAGGTGGCGATGTACTTGGCCACCGAGCCGAAGCCGGGGCAGTTGTCGGTGATCGGCAGATCGTTGTCGACCGTCTTGGGCACATGGATGGCCTGCACCGGATAGCCCAGGCTCTCGGAGAGCTGCGAGACCTTGTAGCAGGTGTCGGCCGAGTCGCCGCCGCCGTTGTAGAAGAAATAGCCGATGTCGTGCGCCTTGAAGACTTCGATCAGACGCTCGTACTCGCGCCTGTTGGCCTCCAGGCTCTTGAGCTTGTAGCGGCAGGAGCCGAAGGCACCGGAGGGCGTGTAGCGCAGCGCGGCGATGGCCTCGTCGGATTCCTGGCTGGTGTCGATCAGATCCTCGGTGAGTGCGCCGATGATGCCGTTGCGTCCGGCGTAGACATTGGCGATCCGGTCGGGATGACGGCGCGCCGTCTCGAGCACGCCACAGGCCGAGGCGTTGATGACGGCGGTCACGCCGCCGGATTGGGCATAGAAGGCGTTCTTGGCTGACACGATGATGTCCTCGATTCGTTTCAGGTAAAGATGATCAAGGGGGAGGTTCTGGACGCGCCGATCTTATACCGATCGCGCATGACGGTTTGGTTGCCCTGCCTGCACTCGCCTCGCAGTCCCGCGCGCGCCCGAGTCCGAGCGCCTGGACCATGAATAGCCGCTTGAGCGGCTCCAGACGATCGGTGAGGCTCAGTCCCAGTCCGCGCGCGCGCGCGACCAGCGGCTCCTCGTTACCGAACAGATGTTTGAAGACATCCATCGCCTGGAGCATGAACTGATTTTCACCGCGTCGCGCGCGCGCGTAGTGGCGCAGGGTCCAGAGTCCGGCGATGTCGCGCTTGCACGCCAGGCCGACGTCCAATGCCGCGGCCAGTTCAGCCGCGTCCATGAAACCGAGATTGACGCCCTGGCCGGCGAGCGGGTGAATGGCGTGGGCGGCATCGCCGATGAGCGCGAGCCCCGGACGCACATAGGTCTTGGTATGTTGCAGCC